>Ga0065711_1042029_pt1 | contig 15708 bp, 12 predicted proteins | sample Hoacrofraction12_FD_59098 | JGI IMG/M metagenome (GOLD analysis project Ga0065711, IMG submission 59098) | Hoatzin crop microbial communities from Cojedes, Venezuela - Epithelial fraction 12 v2 (version 2) | ecosystem: Host-associated > Birds > Digestive system > Esophagus > Crop | place... | reverse complement strand
GAGGGAGGCGCGGGTAGATAAAAGTATACAACCTTGCGTGCAGAGGAGCCCCTCTTTCAGTCCCTCGGTGTTCCCTGTTCCACAAGTGCAGAAATAGTCCTGCCAGTTCTGAATCCACAACCACAAAGCAAAACGCCTCTCAGAGGTACCCAGGCCAAAGACATGGCCGTTTGGTATCCAGGACCACTAAAAGCATTGCTGCAGCAAGATGCGGGGCTAGCTGGTCTTGCACAAGGGGTGTTGGTAGGGCAGGCAAGATCTTGGCTTTACTTCCACGCATGGCTTTGCTTTCTCTATTGAAGCGTCTTTATCTCGGCTCACAAGTTGTCTCCCTTTTACCAGCCCAATCCTGCCCCCATCCTACCGGGGGGTGCTGAGTGTGCCGCTGCATGGGGCTGAGCTGCTGCCACAACACGGTCTCAGAAGCACAAAATCTCAGGAGGCACAGAATGAAAAATAAAAAGGGAAAGACAAAACACATAGAAACAAATACATTTAGGAAAATGACGCAGAGCTGCTCCGCTTTCTGCTTCTGAAATACTGAAGTACAGAGCAGTTGAGAAACAAAACTTTCCTTCACCTTCAGCTTCACCCCGCCCTGAGATCCAGGACTGCCCTGCTTCTGCATGTGGCAGTGTGACTGAAGGCCCCCGGCTTGGTACTGCGGCTGAACCGGCAGATGCTCGTACACCTGCCAAAAGACGTCTCTCCTCGCTGAATATGAACGTCTGTCTTCCGTCTCCAGTTTCTGCTGGCCCGCTTGCAGACAGATAAACTTCTGGATGCACAGCTGGATGAACGTGTCTGAGGTTTGCCTCAGCTGTGCTGGCGAGATGTTTCCTGTAGAGGAAAATTCCTGGCAGTGTTGGACGCCTCATAGACAAAACTACCCAGCTAGCTGAACCAGCTAAAACTACTTAGCTAGAGACACTAATTTTGATGAATGGAAATCAGACAAGGTTATAACCAGTCCTTGAGATTAGATATGAAATCATCAGCCTGCCTTCCCAAAGAGTTCTCATTTGGAAATGAATACAAACGTGTGGATGAACGTGAGTCTGAGCAGTGTGTGCACTCATTCGCGGTTAGTTACAGAGCCAAGACTGCTCCAGCTTTATGCAGCAGCCTCAGTGACGTACCACGCTCATGCTCCTTCAGAGCAGCCTGCCTGCCTTAGCCTTCTAACATGACTATATATTGTAACGTATTCATCTGGAAGACTTGCACTTGATTTACATTTTCAGATCAAAAAAGCATGTGGATTTCTCTACTTCCTCCTGCACTTCTGGCCACAGATTTAAAACGTCAAAAAGCTGCAGTGGATTGAATCCATCCATTTAACCCATCCATTTTGTGATTTTAACTTCCTGTTCTGTTTGTGAAGAGCTTTTCATTCAATAGGCAACTTCCTTGGGTGCACTGGCACTGCTCAGCAGCTGTCGCATGGCAAGACTCAAGCATCCTTGGTTTCTTTGACGTGCAAAGCACTTGGACATTCCCCCTCCCTCTAACAAAGCGAGGGCTTTGGAAAAAGGGGGATGTCTCCTCATCTCAGGACATTTGTGGACCTGGAGCCAGGCTCTTAGGCGCTGCCCTGGCCTCGCCACTCAGCAGTGTGACACATTTCTCTCAAGCAGCTTTCGTGGTTTAGAGAACGAATCAAAGGATTTCCCCTGCAGCTCTTGGCGTTTGTTGTGTCTTGGCAGCCAAAAGGCTCCCGTTTCCTTCAGTTCTGCTCAAGCTGAATGAAAACTGCCCGGGGCAGAAACCGAGTCTCTGCATGTTTTGCACTAGGCAGGCCAAAGTTGTGGGAGGTTTGGGGAGCTTTCTAAATAGCAAACACGGAGTAATAGAGGCAGAAATAGAAAACAGGAAGAAATAATTCGTTTTGCCTGAAGTCCTAATGAAGTCTGTTGCAAGCCTGAGGATTAAATGCTAAATCGCTGTCCTGGATGTGAACTGCTAAGAATTTTCCATTCCCAGCTGAAGATACTTGTCCATGTGGGTATTTCTACCATGCTTGTTGCTATGAGATTTCTATTTTCAACAGATAAAATTCAGACTACTTAGTTCAGGTTCAACTGACTACACTGGCTTTTGATGTTTCTTTACTGCTAGGAGCACTGGAGAGGGCACTGGATCATGGAGTAACAAGATTAACTTGGTGAGACTGTAAGGATGAGGTCCTTCCCAGCTAACTCAGTGTGGAGGCTCATGTGCTTTCTTGCAGAAGAGACAAAAACAAGTAGTAATCAAATGAGCCTGAAAGAAATCTAGCCATCTGCCCTGTGTCATGGTGACCAGAAGTTAGAAGATAAGCCAATTTACAAACCTAGTCTCAGTGAGGTTGCTTGTTTTGGTCTCTCTATATATATTTCCCAGGAACTCTGATGGCCTCACTATAGCAGATAACTTTCTGATAGATGCTAATGAAGTTATGAGGAACAGATCTGCATTCTTACTAATGAAAAACATGACAGTAAAAAGCTAGGGAAAACAAGACACAACTGGTCCATCCATTTAATGCATTTTGATTATTGCCATTTACCGGAATATTTGGCTTTGGATCAGTCAGGAGCCTTGCACATGCATGTTTCATCTCTGTCAGGCACTTAAAATGCTAATTTTTAAGGAAGCCAGTAGTAACATGGCCCAACCATTGCGCAAACTACAATTGATAGGTAGAATGGTTTTGCTTTTACAAGACGGACTTCAAAATAGTCACAGGTATGAAGAAGACACCTAGTAATAGGAGACTCTGCATTGCCGAATGCCACAGAAATGTCAGGAAATCATCCGGTGTAGAGAGTGCACCAGGCATTCAGAATAAAATCTTCAGTTCCCATTTTCTACCTTCATTGCATCTTCCACCAAACTGAGGACTGAGCCCTCTTTCACAAGAGAAGGTGGCGTTTCTCTTTCAAATACTCCAGTCCCTGGCAGGAGCACCCAGTGCTCAGTGCAGTCTCTGGGGATTTCGGGTGCTGACCACGCTGCTTTTCAGACTCTCCAGCCCTGGCAGAAGCAGTGGATCTCTCTCTCTTACTTTTCATGTGGTGTTGAGAGGGAAGATGGCAGTTTGGCAATGGCTTCTGAATGTGCTGCTAGCTCGGCTGGCCAGGATAGACACTGGATCTGAGAGAAGCAGCAGAATGCCAAGATTTTGCTGAAATTTCCGTTGAAGTTAACTAGGAAAAGGAAACTAGTATTAACCTTAAGAGAACCGAGGAAACACAGCACGGCACGAGCAACAGGGTAAAACATCTACTGCTGTAATAGTGCTCCACTGCCAGGAGAATGAGAAAAATAGAGCACATCGTGTTCAGACCTAAGACCAGCAGCAATGTAATGTTGCACAGTCGTTCTGCTCCAGAGGGAGGTTTGAGAAGCATGCTTAGATTGAACTTGAACTTGTGTTGATTATGGAAAAGTTTCTATTAAAGCTAATGATGTAAGTGGGGTAGAACTGGTCCTTCCCGAGAGACCTGTTTATGAGAAATTTATTAGTTGGTACAATGGAAGTAAGAGTCTTTTCTCTTTGCCACACAAATCAATTGTGTTTACTAATTGGGTAAAAGGTGATAGTCTTGCTGCACCTCGATGTGTTGGACTGGAATGTGTTTACAGAGAGATGGGACTGTTTTGACAAGAGCTGCAAGGTTGGGTAGATCTGACACCTGTGTTTTTGATAAACTAGGAGTACAATCGTCCCAAAAGATCATGATGAAATATTTGTGATGGCAATGAGAAATTAAGGATGTTGCAAATACAGGAAGGGCACAAATGGAAGTAAATTAATGTTTAACTAGTGGTGTAAGGTAGACCAAATATATTGTGGACTACCCATTGAATATAGTAGATGGTTTGGAGGGGTTTTTTAGATTCATGCTCACATTCATGTCTTAAAAGCCATGGGATTAGTTTGCTGACAAACCTCTGCTTCCTTAGTAGGAGAGGATCTTACAGACCAGCTCGCTGCTGGTTCCAGAGGCTCAGCAGAGCAGGTGACATTGCTGCAGGTGACATTGCTGCAGGCCCTTTCTCAGCAGCTGCAATAAAGTTCTTTAGTGAGCAGGAGACTGAAAGAAAGGAGCAGAAGTCAGATTTCCTATCACCACCCCTATTGTTCCCTAGGAGTATCTTTGCTTGTAATCCTTACAGAAACAGTTTGAGTGCCAGCTTCAGACAGAGGCTAAACTTGTAGCTATAATTAATTTGGAGCCCTTTGCCAAATGCTTTCATTATTGCGTACTGAGAACCCCAGTAGGTCAGTGCTGGGATGTAGGCACTCCTGTTTTCTGGTGGCAACACGTTCCTGCCAAAAAGAAGAGGGTAGAAAGCTCCTGCCATTGCCCTGCGGCGGGCACAGGGCTTCTCTGCTTATCTCCAGCATGACTGAATTCCTGATTCAGTAGCACAGAAAGCAGCCCTCAAACAGCTTTTACTACTCTCCTTTGCTCTTTGGCAACACACACCATCTTTACTGCAACCAGCTTCACTGCCTGGCATTTACTTTGCTGGTTATCCCTGAACAATTGCTGACTCCCCCTTTCCGACTGCTAACTGCTGCCCTACTCTCAGGCTGCTTCTTGGCTGCAACTTAAAAACGTGAGGCCCAGGAAAACAGCGTGTGGAAGGAAAAGAGGTAATAGCACTGAGCTGCAGAACACACTGTTACCCATGTTTTTCCACAGCTAAAAAATTTGGTGGCGGTGTTCAAATTTCTGATTGACCGTCAAAGTTCTGTGAAGTTTACTAAAATTTGTATTCTGTCTTTACGGAGCTGGGTAAATAATAAACATCTGATTCCATCAGTCTGTGAGCTGTGCGAGTTCAATTTCGCACACCACGGAAAAGCTCACCCCAAGACATTCTAAGATCTATCTTTAAAACCTCTTTACTCATAAAAACAGATTTTTGTTTTCTGTTAGGATGCTGTGGTAACTGGTTAAAGAGCAAAATCTCTCTGTGAAACATAAGCACATTCAGTTTAGGAGGAAAATTATTTTGGGGTGTTTGGGTAAGCCAGGAGACAAATAGAGCACACTGTGTTTTTAAGTCCAGTGGGAGAAGAGTAAACAGTCTCTAAACTCATTGCACAAGCTGAGTACCTGTGATCTATCTTTCTGGAGATGTCATGGTGCTTACATTACAAGGAGCAAGGGGTAGTCTAAGGAACATCATTTCCCAGCGACAGGATGAGGAGCACTGGGCTAAGTATGAAATGGTTATTCAGGGCTTGAAAGACCAGAAGCCTGGAAGCTGGCCCAGGTGGTGAAGGGCACGGCTGAGAAAACTGTGAAGAGGGCCCCATCTCAGCTCAAACAGGGGGTTTGCATGAAGAGCACCACTTCCCTCAACCGGTGCCTCATCTGAGGCCAAGAGTGAAGGAGACATGTAGAAGCACCTCTCCCATCGACAGCTTGACTGCGTAGTGGGATTTTTCTTTGCTGTTTGGGTTGATGCAGCTTGCTATAGAGCGTTGCATTGGTTGGCAGTGCTCACTGATATAAAACAAGAGCAGCTCATTTGATTCTTACCCTGCTCCCTGGCAAGAGCAACTGTATCTAAACCACGCCTAACTGATGTTTCTCTAATTTTTTAAAAATTCTTAAGGGCTGTCCACTCTTTCCAAGCTATCTACTCCATTGGTCTACTGTCCTTCTTGGAAAAAAGCAGCACTACAAAACAAAAAACCAAACAGACAACATCCAGCAAAACACCATTAATGTCAGCATTAATGAGGTGGTGGGACAGAATGTCCCTGCGCTGGGGTCAGTGGGGAGCTCACCCCACTCAGCACAGCAGAGATTAATGCCACATTAGGAAGGCTGCAGGGCATGGCTTGTTACCTTGTCTTCCCTAGAGAGTAATTTTCCTAGATTGGTTTGGCTGACTTTGCCCCAGGGGTCAGGTTTGCCACACCTCAGATCTTCTTGGTCATCTCTGGGCTCTGCAGCTGGTTCACATAAGAAATTTTCACCTTAAAACTTCACTTTTTTAATTCAAGCCAAACTGTGTATGTGTCTAGCATTGTACATATAACAACTCAGAGTAACCTGCACTATGGTGACCTACTGGTGCGGAGAACTGTGACCTTAGCAGTTAATGCAAGGCACTGGGGGAGGGGGATCTGTGTTCTGTCCTCTCCTGCCCTACACCCCACTGTTACTCTATGATGGTTTTCAAGCCATTTTAGCCTATGTATCAGTTTCCCTGTCTGTAACACTGGAATATCAACTTCTCTTTTTTTTATATTTAATGACTATAAAATGCTAGGAGGGCCTGAAATATGAACAGAAATAAAACTCAAGGCCAAAACTAAAATGCACAAATGATGTATTGAAGTGCTATATTTCCTAATCCATAACAGTCAAAAAATGCTTAAATCTTTTGATCTCTTTCTGTCACATGGAAAGAGTCCAGGTATTTTTTAGAGCTCCCTGCTGATTTCAGTAGGGGGTCCTGCTGAACGTTTCCCTCCACTCCCAGCTTGCAGTGACATGATCGTTGAGCATTTCGAAACCCAAAGCAATTTGCTGCCCTGATGCTGGGCCACGCTGCTGTCAGCATGCCATCTTACTTTCGGCAGCTGGAAGATGTTGTTTCTTAATGCCAGTTTTTGGAAGGCAGAGCTGACGGTGAATGTTTACTGCACAGGCTGCTGCTGCTAAGGCCAGCACCTCGGTGAGTTACTGTTAAATGAGAAAGGTTTCTGGCACTACAGAAGTCACTGCAGCAATTTCTGATGCTAGCAGACAGCATTTGCTGAAGCTGCTGTCAGCAGTGAGGAGCAGTGTTAGCCTCCTACTTGGATGAACAACTCCTTGTAACTTTGACAAGGTAACGAGTGAGGCAGCGTGAGATGTAGGCGGCTATCTTGCAAGTGATACAGAACGAGGACAGTTCCCTTTCTGCAAGTTTCTCGGCCTGCAGAGACCTTACAGTGCTGTAAAGAGCAGCGGCAAGAAACATGCATTCCGAACAGGAACACTGCGATGGAAAAACGCTGCTGTAATGCTGGATACTCTTCCCCCAGCAGAACGGATGCAAAAACCAAGAGCTGAAGAAGCACTCCTGGAACAGGCGTCTTCTCTCAGCAAGCGAGGGTTTTCAGAGCTGTGTGGTGCTAAGGAGCAAGTCCTCTTCACAAAACCTAACTTAGTCCAGGAAAAACTCTCTCACCTAAACTGATTCTGGAGGTTTTAAAAAACAGAAGTCTGTACTTTTTGTTCTCTTTTTTTTTTGTACCAGAAAGGGAAAAGATAGTGAGAAATTAAGGAGACCAGCTTAGTGTTACTGTCGGTACATATTACCACAAATCTTTATGGTTTCTAGGTGACACTAAACACGAAAATGACTTCCTACACTTACTGCTATGTGATCTTGGGCTGATGAAGCTTGAAACCTATATGCAAAACCAAATCAGAAAAAATTTGACTTGTTGCTGTGTCTTTCTTTTATGGAGAACATTGGTATTTTGAATGGACGATGGGAGATGGTTGAACAGGTTTCAATCTTTGGCTTTGCAAGAATGAATGACATCAGACATAGAAGCTGCAATTGTTCAAAAATATGGTGTTCGGAATAAATGGTTTTTAACTCCACTGTATAGATGAGCCAACATTTCTTATTTAAAGGGAAAAAAAGGATTAATCAGTTTTAAGACTTGAGTGCTTATGAGCATCATTATACCATTCAGCATATTCCAAGCAAGAAATGTCATCCATCTGTTAGTCTTATTGTTGAGGAAGGACACGCTTCTTTCAAAGACCTACAGGCACTGGAGAATTTTCACAGTTCTTGGTAAACAGTCAATTGTCCTTGTTTTAAAATGTTCAAACCACGCTGTTGGTCTATTTTAAGTTTTGTTTGCTTCATATTCCAATCATTTCATCTGATTATGTCTGTATTTGCAGGCTAGACCTTATGGAAGTCATGGCTTAGCTCTCTTCTGATAAACCTTGATAGATTTTGTCAGTCTCAAATTCAGGAATCCAATCCTCTTTTGGGAAGTGCTAAAGCATAAGCTTAACTTAAAATCTAATTTGAAATCTGTAGAAATTGAGCATGTTTCTGTGCAGTCATTTATTAATAATCTAATTTTAAGTATTTCCTTGCTCATGATGTTTTGATACTGTGCATTTTCTAGACCCTGAGAATGTTTTTCAGAGCTCTTGCTGGACCTATGTTAATAGCCATAGCAAAATCTGTGCTATATGACTAACAGCGTTAGCTACTCTTTCCTGAACCCTCCTTTCCTTCTAACCACCGCACTACCAGTGTGTGGCAAATTACTGGACCATCACAGATGCTAACACACTGCTGGCATTTCCAAAATGCACCCAATTTCCCTCTATACACAGCGGGCCACCCCAGGAACTCTTTCTGATCCCACTTTTGCAGAGAACATGCTCATCTCATCCACCCATGCTCCCTTATTGGTCCTCTGGTGAGGTGATCAGAGTGCGCAGTGAAGTCCAGGCAATCCAGCTGCTTGCATCCAATGGCTGTGTAATTTGGTTTTTCTTCTAACAATTTGATCATTTCCCGATGCTTCATGTTACAGGTTGTCCTGCATCACGTATTGGACAGTCATCATGTATTCCTCACGTGGCTAACTCCACACAGGGGGTGGGCACTCCGGCTGCGGTCCTTACCGCGCCAAGCACACAGCTCATACTGCATTTAGACTTCTCCATCTTCTCATTCGCATTGCGCAGTAGTTTTTCCAGGGCCTCTGCAAGTCAGACCACAGCCATCCTGCACTCAGCTGCCTGTTTCAGTCTCTCCTTCAAGAACCCTGTCACTCTCTCTGAGTTGTAGGCAGCAAAACCACACTTACAAATTACAGTTCCTTTTCCAAAACTGTGTGTGCCCACACCTAGCTATCAGTTTCATCACCATTAGATCTCATTTTGATAGCTAGGCTTCCTGTTTTTTCAAAAAAAAGCGCTCGAAAGAGCTTTGCCTTAGCCTTTTATAGCAGTATCTGCCTTCTATCTTTATGGCTTGGCTTCTTTTGTAAACTGGATGCTATTTTTTCCAGCAGTGATCACATCAGCCCTGCAGATATGGGTGAAAGTCTATTTTCATTGCCACTGTAGTCAAGAAATATATAACCTTTTGTCCTCAACATACCGCTACTTAGTTGTATTAATCATCTCCCACATCATTTTCAAAATCATTGATTTCAAGGCTACAAGTAGCCTTATGTTTGAGTATCGTCTATAGTCTTTGCTTCCAGATACATAATCTTGCTTTTGGATGCATTAAGTCTATTAAATGTGGCTAACCAAAGTTTAATAAAGTGTAATAAAGACTAAAAACATGTCTATTCTCCTATTGCTTGGATTTTCCATGTAATTTATCATTGCCTCTTGTCTGAAATCTTGTAGGTAGACTACAATTTTACATGGAATTATTTTGCTCCTTGCTGACTCTTTGTCTTGCCGAAGGTACCATGTCTAATCAGTTTAATTTGTTTAATATAATTTGAAGATTTTAAGACAAAACATGTGTAACTTTGAAGATATTAAAAACTCCATCAACAATTTACTGGTATTATATTGATAGAAATTGGCACCATTTTCTCTGCCTCATCAGTTGCAGAACTTCACTAGCTAACTCAAAAAATTCTTTTGTGTATAAAACAGAAGTTCTTAGCTTCATTTACTTCCCCCCCGTCCCCCAATTTTTTTGCTGTGATTATCCTGAGAACATTTTGAAAGTATATCTTATAAATATGAAAAAGGACTGTTTGCATAATCTAGTATCAGTTCTGAATTTAATGCAAATTCAGATCAAAAGGAAGCAACATTGAAAGTGCTGCAATCTTCTATTACAAATATTTTGGGCCAAAAATGAACTACTACTTCAATGCATAAATTTATCTCGAAAGCGCACGTCTGATTGCAAGAATCTCAGTATCTCGTGCCCTGATCACAAGTAATGTGAACTAGGAAGACGATGCCTTTTCAAGTACAAGAGAGGAAATAAATGCTATACAACCTAATTGGAACAGAAAAGTTAAAAAAAAAAAAAAGGGGATAAGATGCAGACAAAGGAGATTACAATGACTGAAGAATTGAATGAAGTAAGATTCTATGGTTTAGTTACCAGGTTTTCAAATTTTAATCAGCAATTACTTGACTATGGTATGTTAAGTGTCCTTACATGTAGTAACTGTCGGGGGAAGGCTTGTTTATCCCACACAAAAAAAAAGAAGCAGCAGACACCAGCAGCTGGCAAATAAGGCCAGGGGAAATACAAACCAAAAATAAGGGATATCCTTCTCTTCAGGGAAGGCTGGTTGACAGCTGCACCAAACTATTGAGGGAGCTGGAGCATCCTCATCCTTCCATATGGAAGTTATACAGTAAACACAAGTGACTGGTTTTAGGGCAGCAGTAACTGGATAAATTTCAACAGGCTACAGAAAAAAGGAAATTATTGTTTCCTACCTATGAGCTAGAGCCCTCACATTGCAAAAGACAATTAGGAGATGATGAACAATGAGGCTGGTTAAGAAATCTTTAGGAAATATTGGGAAAGATTTTGGATGGCTTAAATAAGGCTGGTAGTATTAGAAATTTTGATCTTTTCACTTTTCCAACTATTTTCTTGTTTTACACTGAGTTATAAACCTCCTCTGTGAACCTCCCGATGCACAAATGCATCGATACAAGTATTTAGGTATAACATTGCTACATGATCTATATCCTTATTATAAAAGCAGTTGAGGACATCTTTTACATCAGATAAGGAGTCATCAGCATGAAATATTTTACTGTCATTTCTGGTTTTAAGGTCTATGACTACAATTGAAATAGTTCAGAAGATAAATAGTCACAGAAAATGCCAAGGTCACGCAACATAAATGTTACCTGGGAGAAAAGATATTGGTAAAGGTCTTCCTTTAAAAATACACCTAATCATGTACCTACTTTGGAGGGTACAAGTTTTAAACACCATAGAAAAGTTTTTTCTCTTTTTTTTGCTTCTCCTCTTCAAAATCAAACAAATCATTACTGGTGGGGCTTTTTTGGTGTTCAAAAAAAAGGTTCATTAAGTAGAAAAGTGACAGATAGGCTTTGAAAAGAAAAACACCATCTGCTCTATTAAGTAATTTCTAGGATATCCTGTAATTTTACTATCCCAAATAAGTATCACATGACATGGAGAAAAAGTGAGCTTGTATCAAAAGTCCCAGCCAGGACATCAGATAACAAAAGAAAGCCCACAGGTACACATTCTGCGTCTGCCACGGCAAATGGGCCATGTCTGAAGAAGCAGCGGTGTGTCTGGGGCTGACTGCCCTACCTGAGCTAGCCACACCAGCCTGCTGTGGAATTCACCGAAGCAGAAGAGACACTCGCAGGGCATGAGTCATACAGATGCGGTACTGCGAGCGTCTGAGTCTGAGTGAGGCACGGTCCATCCAGTAAGATATTAGGCGTTTCACTGAATCCCTCTGAGCCACATTTTCCCCCAGTTTAAAATATGACTAACGCTTGCTTTCTTCTCCCTTACATCCCTTGAGCCTGTAGACACACCTGCTAAAAGAACCAATGCTGGCTGCATATCTGTATGGCACAGCATGGACAGGACTCTGCACCTCACACAAGTGGAATACATAAGAACTTCATTAAGTAGAAGAATGTTTATAAAACGGGAACAAAATATATACTGGAGTGCCCTTAACTTCCACAAAAGTCAGCTCAAACCGTTACACCCAGCAGGAGTGAGACCGAGAAAAGACTGCGTTGTGTCACGATGCACGAAATAGCCCAGCAAATGTCATATTGTTGCCTTTTATTTGCTAAAATAACTGCTTTCAAATGCCAATCATTTGTTTTGGTAGAAATTACAATGTGAAAATTCTAACAGCATGTAAAAATATATCTTTTTTAAAAAAGTAGATAATCTCATAACCATCATATTTTACCTGAGGGGTTTATGATGGATGTTGAAATCACCGATATCATGTCTGGAAACTGTTATAAATAACATATCATGAATAAGCTGTTCAACTGTGATGGTTCCAAAAACTCCAATACATTAAGACGTGTTTGCTCCACTGAGTCCATAGCTCTCTTTGGCAAGAGAAACAAGATTTTGCATTTTAGAATATTTTAGAAAATAACTGTTCAGCCTTCCATTTCTACATGAAGTCCCCATTGTTCCTTGAATTGCAGGAGATACATTTCTTGGTCCTCTGATGATTCATCAGATACTTTTTTCTCATACAGTCTGGACAAAATTCCCTCTTTGTCAGGATCATCACACTTGACTACTCCTTCACACATCTGATTTTCAACACTGGACAAGGTAGGAATATACAGTCTTCCAGTGTCAGGATCCCAATCTACTAATATGGTCTCTCCACCCTCTTTATCCGTTAGGCCCTGTGCTATTTTTTCCAGCTGAGGACAGGATGTCTGTCCAGATTTTTCAGTATCCAAGTCCACCAAGTTGATATGGGTCTCACCTGCCAATTCATCTGCTGCATCAACTACCTTCAAATCAAGTTCCTCTGTTTTCGGTCCCAAACATGGGTCTGTTGCCTTCACCTCTAGCTGGGGGCAATATGGATGTCCTGTTTTCATATTAATCAAGTCCCCCAAAGCGATCTGTGGCTCACCTAGTAGTCCCCTGTGGACAGAGGTCTTCTCTTTCAAACTGAGCTCTTCTAGTTTCTGACCAGGACTGAAGTCTTCAGCCCTTATATCATGTTCATACTCTACGGTACCTGCATTTTGCTGTCTCAAAATATTCTTTGTTCCAGGCTTGCCATAAGATGGCCAGTTCCCAGTTTGGTCCCCTTTGGCTAAAATATCCCCTTCGTGTGAAATCTCTTCACTTGAAATATCAAGCAAGTGTTTTGTTTCCAGCACTTCTTTTGAGGGCAAATCCTTCCCTTCGGTGCCACTGTAAACAGTGTAATAATGGGGGTTTTTCCTTTCCGATAAATGACTGGATTCCTGAGATGGCTTGTACTCATCCATGTTAACAGTGATAAGGTTGACTACTATTTTTTCACATGGTATGAAAACCCTTTCCTTGCATTTGTCAGTGTAGTGCCATACCTGGAAAGCAAAAAAATATTTTTATTTGGGTGAGGTACAACAAAAATACCATCTTGCTGCTTCACATACTGTCATATATCTTTAAAATGTAAGGCTAGGCTAGACCTTATTAGGAGGTTATTTTAATTTAGAGAAGAAGGAAGTTCATACAAAACCTCCAGGATATGTTACAATTTTTTTATTCTATCCAAAGTAAAATTATATTATGACCAGCTTTAATATCCACTTTCTCATTTTCCCCATGTCAAAATAATGATTAGAACAATTTTATCAAATTCTCATTTTGTTTCCACCAGCACAAGCTCAAGTGACTTTGGAGAAAAGATCGAAGTTGTCCTTGGGTCACAGATTACAGAATCTATTCCACTCTTCTTAACAAGTGAAGAGGAATTGCAGGCAAAATCACATCCCACAAGCAGCATCAAGTACCATGTTAAGTTATAGCTTACAGAAAATTAAATAATATCAGGTTTCCTTTCAGAGACGAAGCTATACAGAAGGTTGAAGTGCAGTGTATGGAGCCCACACTGTGCAGTCTGTCACAGGCTGCTTTTGTGACTCTGTGATAAATCATCTAGTTCAACAACAGGAATCTTTCTGAAATGAGTAATATTTCTCACAGGAATAAATACTCTACAAGCAGTCACTAAATGAAAGTGCAGTAGAAAAACAACAACCAGAAGCTGCACTTTAGAGCTTTCAAGCTTCAGTGGAAGACTAAGACCACTAATCATTGCACCAGGTAGTCTGAAAGCACCCCCAGGTCAGAAGTGCTGGACCAAAACAAAGTGCTTATTCCACCTCCCCTCACTGCACGGAGTGCCCGTGTGGAATAGTCTGTAGGTGGGGAAAGCCAGAGAGCATCATTAAAATACCACATCTATATTCATTTGTTATCTTAACATCAACCGATTCCAGAAGTGGAGAAATAAAATTGAAGCTTAAAGGTGGTCATAAAAAAATGAAATGGATGTTAAAAAAATCCCCAAATTACACATTCATTAGAGAAAAAACTCCCGGAGTTGGAGTTTAGTCTGCTATTGAGTGGGAATTTTTCACTAAGTAGCCCTTTACATTCTTGGAATGTGAAGAGCTCTGTCCTGCTAGCTCTCCAAGGGAGACCACGCTGTCTCCCCCTACCATACCCTGCATCCCAGGATAAAGAATAAAGAATAAAGAATAAAGAATAAAGAATAAGAAAGACAAAGAAAGAGTTTTTACCAGGGCCTGCAGTGACAATGGGCAATGGTTTTAAACTGAAAGAGGGTAGACTTAGATTGGATATAAGGAAGAAAATCTTTACAATGAGGGTGATGAGGGACTGGAACAGGCTGCCCCGAGAAGCTGTGAATGCCCCATCATTGCAAGTGTTTAAAGTCAAGTTGGATGGGGCTTTGAGCAACCGGATCTAGTGACAGAAGTCCCTGCCCACGGCAGGGGAGTTGGAACTATATGATCTTTGAAGGTCCCTTCCAACCCAAACTGCTCTGCAATTCCACGATTCTGTGATAAAGCTGGTGCCTCGTCAGGTGCTGGAGGTGACTCCATGCACATCTGAGCACACGGCAGCAGCAGCTGCTCTACTCCTTGCGAACTCACAGTCCCTCTGTGAACATTTCTCCTATCACCGCTTTGCTGCTCTAGATTTCTTCAGAAAGATCAGCATGTTGAAACCAACTCCCTTATGCCTCCCATCCCACGGTGTCATGCAGATTGGATTAACATCAAAGTGTTCATTCATTATTGTAATTGCACGTTTATGCTTGAGCAACCTGTTTAGAGGTAACTCTGAGAAAGCTCTGCTGGGCTCGTGAGCTGGAAACCAATAGTGTTTCTTATACTTCATATGTTCTTTGTAAAATTTAACAAACTTTGCAGTTCTAAGGAATTTGCAAACATTTTTACATAGGAAGTGTATTTGGGTTGTGTAAATAACAGAATGTGTTTGTTGGTACATTTTTGGGTGTTAGAATCATAGAACCATAGGTTGCAAAAGACCTCTAAGATCACCAAGTCCAGCCATCCACCCAACACCACCACTCCTACTAAACCATATCCTGAAGAGCCACATCTACAATTTTTGAACAGCTCCAAGGATGGGGACTCAACCACATCTCTGGGCAGCCTGTTGCAATGCCTGACCACTCTTTCTCTAAAGAAATTTTTCCTAATATCTAATCTAATCTAAATCTCCCCTGACGCAACTTGAGGCATTGCCTCTCGTCCTATCACTAGTTACCTGGGAGAAGAGACCAACACCTGCCTCACTCCAACCTCCTTTCAGGTAGCTGTAGAGAGCAATAAGGTCTTCCCTCAGCCTCCTCTTCTCCAGACTAAACACCTCCAGTTCCCTCAGCCGCTCCTCATAAGACTTGTTCTCTAGACCCCTCACCAGCCTCGTTGCCCTTATCTGGACATGCTCCAGCGACTCAGCATCTTTCTTGTAGTGAGGGGCCCAAAACTGAACACAGTACTCCAGGTACGGCCTCACCAGTGCCGAGTACAGGGGCACGATCACCTCCCTACTCCTGCTGGCCACACTATTCCTGATACAAGCCAGGATGCCCTTGGCCTTCTTGGCCACCTGGGCACACTGCTGGCTCATGTTCAGCCAGCTGTC
>Ga0065711_1009883_pt1 | contig 15709 bp, 9 predicted proteins | sample Hoacrofraction12_FD_59098 | JGI IMG/M metagenome (GOLD analysis project Ga0065711, IMG submission 59098) | Hoatzin crop microbial communities from Cojedes, Venezuela - Epithelial fraction 12 v2 (version 2) | ecosystem: Host-associated > Birds > Digestive system > Esophagus > Crop | place... | reverse complement strand
GCCACGCTTCTCTTGATGCAGCCCAGGACATGGTTGGCCCTCTGGGCTGCCAGCACACATTGCCGGCTCATGTCCAGCCTTTCGTCTATCAGTACCCCCAAGTCCCTCTCAGCAGGGCTGCTCTCGATCCTTTCATCCCCCAGCCTGTATTGATACCAGGGATTACCCCGACCCAGGTGTAGGACCTTGTAGGATCCCATCCTGTTGCTATTGCCTTTCTGTTCCCAGATCCAAGATAAAGTATTACCTTGCTTGCCTGTTTTACATTTTCTTAGGCACTTTGCTGACGGAGGTCCGGCCAGTTCAGGAGGAGAGGGCTGAACCAGGACATTACACAGCCAGGCTCCTTTGGGACACACTTGTCCAGATGTGACTCCATCCACCTCTGTTTTATATGAAGGCGATTCAGCCAAATCAACCTTTTATTCAAATATGGAAAATTACTCACTTTTAAACACAAACCCAAATGAGACTGAAGTCTCCTGGAATCTCATTCAGCCAAATGTTATTCGTGCGCTGCTTTGAGTTTCACATGTAATATGACATTTGTTTTTAAGGCAAGAAATCAATTGCAAAGATATACAAGAACTTATCCTGAAATTTGCAAGCAGCTTTTTAATTTGATATCATTTATTTTAGTCTTCTATTTCCCAGAGGACAGAAGCAAGTTCTATGAAGAAGTCTTAGTGAAATAGTCATTGCCAGTTTATATGTCACTGCCATTTTTTTCAATGAAGGATGATTTTATCCAAGCCCAACTTTGATAAACTGAACCAAATCATATCAGGCACTGTCACATCATCAGGTCTCCAACCATTTTCTAGCATCATTAAATAGGTACAGTAAGAGGTCTGCTGGCACCTCATGGAAAAACCCGAGACGTAACTAGGTGTGATTCTACCCAAAGACAACATCCAGCTTTCAAGTCCCTGTTCTTTCTCTTCTCCCATTTGATACAGGCACAGTCTGCTAGAAATGAACAATCTTGCTTTCTTAAGATTTCAAGCTTCTCTTCCCTGCTATTTATGTGCACGTAAACTAACTGGAACATTGCAAGAGAGAATTATAGCTTTACATAGGAAATACAGAGCAGGACAAGATTTCACTTCAAAGCAGATGTACAGCACATGCGCAGCCACAGATGAAGCACTGTGTTTTACCACACTGGATAAGACGCAGTTGTTGACACCAATAATTAAGAAGTAATTTCTAACATTCTCCACTGTAGAACAAGTGAACAAATCCATTAATAGAAGCTGAGTCTTGCCAATTTAAAGTAATAAGATACAGGAACTGCCATATTTGCTCTTCATGGAAAGGTAAGCATGTCTCCATGGGCGATGGACACGTTTGAGTCTTATTCCACACTCTAAAACTTCTCATTTCTGACAAGGTTTTTTCCTGCCTTCCAGGATGAATCCCACTGAATGTCAATGAGCAATACTGAACTGCTATGAAAAGATGCTTCCTTTTAGCTTGACAGATAGAAATTAGAGCCTTGCAATGAAATGTGCACAGATGGTGTGGGGCTTATGCCTTGAAAAAAGTGAAGTGGTGACAGGAAACAGGAACTTCAACTCTTTGAAAAACAGTTGTTGGTGGCACATGCAGTTAAGAAGTAAGTGTGCAATGTCTGAGTCTCAATCACAGAGACTTTCCCTTGAGTTTCTCTCCAAAAGGTGAATGACTGAAAATATTGTCACTGCTTTCAAAAACTTACACATTCAGTTAGTTTATCCTGTGGTGGGAAATTACTGGCTTGAAGCTATGACAAACTGAAGTGCATGGGTACATCTTTGAAAGACAAATGAATAAACCAATGGATGGCTATTCAGTCCCACTGAAGATTTTTTAGTGCACTTTTAGTTACAACGCATCAGTCTGAAATTTTCTTTCAGTTATACAGAAATCTGACGCTATGTGCTTTTTTTCTTTTTTAATGGATTAAGTTGATCCTGATAAAATCACTACTGGCTCTCCCAGAGATAAATTTTGTCTCTACAATTCAAATCAAAACCAACTCAAAAGTCAAGTATTTCTTCTTCAATGTTAATACACATAGATTACTGAAAGTGAGAAAAACAACAACAAAGCATTTCAGTAATCGCCATCTGTGGTCCTTCTGAGGGGTTTTTCAGTTATTTTGCACTTAGTTAAAACAGGTATGAGTTCTGCTTTTATATCTGGGCAGATTCTCAGCCATCAATATAGAATGCCATAATATTTTGCCTGCAAACTCTACAGAAAACTTACGATTTAAAAATATTTCCATTAAATAATCAGCATGCCTGCCACAATAATGTGTTCATCAGCATATGGAATAGTAATTAAAGGCTAGATGAAAACATTAAATTAGCTTTCTTTCTATGATTTAGACTGTCCCTGGAGACAAATACCTTCCACAGAGAGTGTTCGCATGTATTTCAATGCCCAGAATGCAGAGAAATATGGGAGGAGCCACTTTTTTTTTTCCATGTATCACATGAAATTCATAAAACATGGCAAATAAAAAAAGGAAAAATTGTTCATGTCTGAAAGGAACGTGTTATATAAGACAGAAGATTATGTTTAAAGCAATAAAATTATTTAGAATAAGAAAAATAATACATAGTTGTTTATGTTCAGTTATATCAATATTCTTGCTGGCAATTCTTCTTGACATGGGCAGATAACAAAATCTTCAGCAGGCAAAGAAATCCTTCTTCATAAATTCTGAATGAAAGAATCCCTAACTGTAAATGCTGCCTTACCTCCAACAGCTAAAATAAAACATTGGAAGCCTGAGCTGGCCAAACCATACAAACCAATCTGCTAGAGTGGCTATGTCTAAAATCAGTTTTCTGTTCCTCATGTGGTCACAAAAGCATCACACCCCCTCCTTTTTCATAAATTCGAATGAACTCAAGACTTTCCTTCGAAAACAAGTCTCGTCATACTCTGCTGCTCCCATGACTCTTTCCTAGAACTTTATCTTCTCTCCCTATTCTTTGTATGTAGTTTGAAGCAAGAAAGATAAAGCACAGACTTAACTCAGGGACAGAAACCTGGAGAAGAGTTTACTAATACGACTCAGGTGTCCTATTAAAAAAATTAGATAAAGTGAAAAAACCCAAGCAAAGAAGCAGGATATCAAAGACAGCCTGTCATAACAAATGACTATCAGTGCCCTGACATTACTTACTCTCAAACCAGGCGAATCAACAGGCAGAGAATTTGCAAAATGTTTCTCTGTAATTGTAAACCTCTACAGGGTAAGATAAAGAAACCATTTTGGGGGGTTAAATGTACAAGCAGACCCTGAACTTGGAGTCAAAACTCAGCCTGGCTGAAATCAATGGCAAAGCATCACCTTGAAAACTGAAGTAGCTAATGAAAATGACAATTAACAAGGCTTTAACACTGGTTTTTATCTGTACTTTTCATAACTCAAACTCAGCTATTACATTCCATTATGTATGTGATTAAACTGAATCTCGCTGCAGTTGTATTAGATAACTAAGAATTTTTGCCTTATCTGGCAGATGTTCAAACTGAGGCACAGAAGAGGCAAAGCCTGTCTGTCAGTTAGTGGCAAAACCTCAAAGCCATTCTAAAAGTTTTTGACTCTCATTTCTCTAAACAACTTACAGCACTAATTCCTTGACTAAGCAGCTGCCCCATGAGTATAAACTGAATGCTTACCAGGAAAACTTATTACAGTACTAAATGCAACAAAAAGACTCTGCAACTTGTATCATCTAAGACATCAATCACCTTGGCATAAGGCATCTCCTGGTAGTGCACGGCTGGCCTCTAACTGACTTCCCATGGACAAGTTACTCTACATTTAATGCCAGTCAGCACCTCCACTGCGAAAGTTCCAGTACAGTGTTGCTGTGGCAGAAAGGATGAACTGCAAAAGGCCAGGAACACCAACGGGCGCACATCTTTCTGGCTTATACACTGTGGTATTCCTGCATTTCCAGCCTCCCTGATGAGGCAGCGCGTTAACCCTGCAGCACAGTTAAGATTTCCAGCCATCCAGGTTTGGAGGCCGGTTTCAGTGGTTGCCCTCGCCCTCACGTGCTGTCCCCCATGTCAGCAGCCCCTCATCACACCTGCGGTTGTGAAAGAGACCCAGGCACCGCTGTTCAAATATCCTGCCCGTTACACAGGACAAGGCAATGTGCTTAGTGTAGGAGCCCAGCATTGGGTCACAAGCTGGAAATGATTGTAAATGGCATTAAATAAAGGCAAGAGCATGTTTTTAAAACTGCATTCGTTTCATGACTCTTGTGCAACCATTTGGTTTCCCGAGGAATATAGCTACAGCATTATGGTGTCTGCGTGCCCAACACAGTGTATCCCACCTCTGAGAAGAACCAGATAACTAGTCTTCAGAAAGGGAAGGTCTGCTGCCGACTATCAGACAAATTGGTCACAAAGTTTCCTTCTGACTGTGTCAGTTAGAAAGCAGATTAGACCCCAAAGCATAGCTATTTACACAGCTTATAAAAAAAAACCCTTTGAAAAATCATCTCTTCTTTGTGTATATTCTCATTAACCATGCACATATATTCACATAGGAAAATTTTACACCAGCCAAGGAGCTTGGTCTAGTGCTATGTTACTCCTTTCTTGTGCCTTTGTAACTCCATTACAAAATATCTGTTTACACTGGGAAAACACAATGAGTCAGACACCAAGATAGCAAATTCAGTGACGTACAAATGTGCTGTAAACAACAGATGTAAAACTTTGCACAAATGACTCAGTATCTAGCAAACAAAATAAATATTATCTGATAGGGATGATGAAAATTAGGGGGAAAAACCATCAAAACCCCCAAACCGTTTTAATAGCTTAGCTGTGTAATAAGCTACATAATATTTCAGCTTCCTTACTTGTATGTTACATAGAAAAAATCTGAAAATATTTAGTATTCTGAAAGTTACTTGTTGGGCATAGCTTCTCCATTGAAATAAAGTTACATGGTATTCTAGAATTTAAAGTGGGGTCCTTATTAAACTGAGACCTCTATCCCACTGAATTTACTAAACTGGCTAAAACATATCGTGTAGTAGGCTCTGCACAACTTCTAATAAAACATTCCTCATTGACTCATAGCATATTAAAAAATATTGTCCTGCGCAAGAACCACGTCTTAGTAGAAGAGACATTTCATAGGTGCCTCTTCTACTTGTGACTGAGCATGTTAGTTCCCTCAGCATCTGTAGTTGTAGTCCATTCCAGGCCCAGCTTGGCACAATTGCAAACTTGAAAGGAAATAATAAGAAAAGATTCACAAGACTTTTAATTGCCTTGAACACAACTCAAGAGATCAAAGTAGCTAGAACATTTAACAGCAAGCATCTCTAGATCACTCTGATTTAAAACCACAGTCTGACAGATAATGGTTAATAAAATTTTTAATTATTTCCCCCTGATATTCACCTTAAACTTTTTCTTGCTTAATTTTAGCCAATTACTATTAATCATACTGCTTTTCATGCTAAGTAAATCCACTCCTCCCATATGTTTACATTTTAAAATATTTATAGATTGTCACCAGTTTATCCTGTACTATCAAATATTTACAGGCTACTACTTAACTGCCTCTTACCATGCGATTAATATTTGCCTTTTTTAATCCTCTCTCATCTACCCACAACTCAACCTGCTGGAAACTTGTGTGGTTCTCCCCTGCAGTCTCTTTATTCTGTAAAAATTTTGCTCAAAATAGCAAAAAAAAAAAATCAAAAAGGTCCAAAAAGCTATGTGTGCTTACCCAGATGAAGTTGTGAGTAAGCACTTCAGAGTCCCAAAAGCCTCCTCCACTTGGGCCAGGTATGTGGTGGGACTGGTTCAGGTGAGGAGCTGCCCTAGCTCAGCACCCACCCTCCGGCACTGCCAGCCTCTCCTCTACCTGGCTGTGGACAAGGATAGGAGCGGGCAACCAGTTTGCTCCACTGCCAAACCCTGTGCAGCCACTGATACCCAAATGGGCTCGAGCAGGCTTCAGGAGGCATCGGCTTGGGGGTCTTCTAGAGAGGCTCGGTGCTAGAGAGGCAGTACGAGAGGTGGTGCTACCCTGCTACCACAATAACGGAGGGTAAGAGGTGCTCTAAGGTGAGCTCCTGACTGAAGACAGCTGCAGAGCAAGAAGGACATCTTTCCTCTAGTTCCTCATCATCTCCACAAAACTCAAGGAATTGACTAAGCAACAACTGAGTTTTCTGGTTTCTAGAAGTACAATGGAAATACACAACCTGACTTGCAAAAAACAATAGTATTTTCCTTGCCACTAAAGCATTTATCATGAGGACATGCAGTTACCACTTTTCGTCTTCGTGACTCAGGAAGGGAAGGGAGCTGTTGGGTTATTTTTTAAAGAAAATACTTGCTGGAATACTTTCTTAGAAAAGGGAGTATTTAAATTTGAAAGTCTGTAAAAGTTACTTACATTTCTCACAGTTCTTTCAAAATTACTGAAATGTGTGATATATTCATACCTACAACAATAACGTGAAAATATTTATTAGGAAACTCCTGCTGTCTGCAGGCGAATACCATAATTTGCTCTACAACTCAATTTCCACTGATGTTCATGTTCTGAACAATGATCTATTAGCAGAGTTAACTCAGGGCAGCTCTAACGAGCACCTAGGAGAAAAGTCTGTATGTAGATCCCTGTTAAAGCTTGTCGTGACTCTCCAAAATCCAAACACAGCCTCAGTGATAAAATGCAGTCAGCATTGAATTTATCCCTCAAGGTGTCCTGTGTTTTAGATTAAATGGCATTTTTTTAGTTTTTCTCTGATGAAGACAGGTTCTGAATTATAACTTCATTTCCAAGCATTGATTTTAAACCACCATTCACACGTATGCGGTACAGCCACTATCAAGAGCTGCATTAATAGACTGTAGCCGTTCTGTTTTCATGACATATCCTGGCCATGGGCTAAGTTAAAAGGCATACCAAGTGCTAAAATAGCAATAATACAAAGCATACAGAGGCTAAGTTAATTTTACCACTAGCAATTCTGCTGTTACTATGGCAAGTGTGAAAGCATTCCCGTTACTTAAGGTAGGATTTTGCAGTGCTGTAAGTCCTTGTGCTGTTATCCTCTCAATTCTGTAAGAATAAACTGTCCCAGAGATACTTAAACACCCTTTTCATATGCAAATCACTTCTACATCCACCTCTGGCTTTTTCCTTGTGAAAAAACATTGCCAGCCCATTTTCTTACATGTCGGCCACAGCTCTGAGGCTTTCACGACAGCTTGAACAGAGCATCAGGATCTGGTCCTGTCTAAAACTGTGTGCACTCACTGGCTCTCCTCCTGGTTTCATCCTTGGACAGGGAGATCACAACTGGCCCTTGAATTTTGCTGAGGGAGTAGTTCAGTAAAGACTCCCCTTAAAGAATCATAGAACATCATAAGACTGTGGAAAAAAGTAGGAAAATACACAGAAGAGGCATAAAGTAAAATTAAGAAAGAATGACTAATGAACTAAATTAGTCTAATACAAACCTGTCTAACACTAGTCAAATACATGCCTCTGGAGGAATGGCAAGAAAGGACACTGCCTACCACAATAAAAAGAGATGCTGGTTTACCATACCATTAAAAAGACGTAGAGCTGAGCTACAATCAAAATGCTAGACTGTAAAGAACAGGGGATAAGATTCATCTGAAATAGGATACAGACTAAGGTACTATATGTATAATTAAAATTAAGACTTATGTAAACTGCTGGAGTTGGGGGTCAGAGAGTGCAGCACTGCAAAGCCCCACTCCATACCACCGGAGGAGAAAGAGGGTTTGGGTAATAATAATACCAATGAAAAGCATGGGAAAACTGCTGAATGAAGAGAGATTGAAAAGGCTCTGACTGTTAGATATGAAGGGAAGATATACTACGACAAAAATTTTAAAAAGATACTTAATGGTGTAAAGAAAGTGAAGCATTCGTGCTTATGTTTTCTAACCCAAGAACAAGAAGGTATTTGTTTAAATAGAAATACTGATGAAGAAGAGAAAATATTTTCACAGCACATAAATCACCAGAGATGGGGGTTGCATTTTACCACACAATTGGACAAAGCAACCCAGAAGTGGGTCTGAGAACTCTATACACTACTGCAATTTAAATATGAATAAACCGAAAGGTCATCTCATCTATTACTCCACCCAGAGCAAGGCAAAGTAAGGTCATCTAATTGCTTAGTGAGATCCAGAAGGCACTGAAATACATCTCTGCTAACATCTAGCCTGAATCTTTCTCAGTCCACCTAACACAACTCGCCCTGCACACCAGACAGCGAGAAGGCTGCTCCCTCTGCCTTCGCAGGTGCCTTCCATGCAGTGGAACATTCTTCTCCCATTTTCCTTCCTATTTCTTTCTTCAGCACAATCATAAATCTTCAGGTTTTGCTAACAGATGATGTTTTAAGGCTCTGATCATACACAGCCATCTCCTCCGGACTCTCTCCACCTCAGTTCGGCTTCCCTCATGAGGTTCAGTGCCCAGAACTGAGGGGCATGCCAGTCATTGCAAATGGGGTGCGAACAGACGGCAGTGGTTGCTTTCCACACTGTACAAGTGACATTCTTGCTTATACGCCACAGAGGGAGACCTTCCTTTTTTTTCCCCAGCTTAGTACTGTTTTCTCATGTTCAGTTTGTGATCCTCTGTAACGCCCAGCTGTAGTTATTGAAGAATTTCTACGCGACCTGTTGTCCAGCTTTTGTACTTGCATACAACCCCAGTGCAGGGTTTTGCATTCCCATGTATTAGATTTCACCCCATTCTTGCAGATCTTCCCTCCAATCTGAGTTCTCATCCTGCTATTCGAAAGGCTTGCACCCCTCTCACCATTATGACAGCTATGAGTTCGACATGAAAATTATGTCCTTTTCCATAGAAAGAATTCCAGCAAAAATACCGAATTGCGCTGGGACCAGATTACCCTGCCTTAGGAGCACCACCCGACATATGTACACACACTCACAGTGATGACTTCTGTCCAAACAGAGTTTTGCAACCAGTTTATACCCACTTTACAGCAGTTTAATCTACACCACGTTTACGCAGGATGTGCATGAACAGCCATATGAGACAGTAACAAAATTTACCGTAAAATGATGCCACCTCTTTTTTCCCAATGAAAAGCCCCATTACCTTGTCATGGAAAGAAATGAATTCACACAGGCCATCCTTCACACACTGGCTCTCATGTGTTTGCCCCTCATTTCCTTCCTATTTTTCTCAGCTTATAGCAAAGAAAGTTATTTTCTTTCTTTTCCATTCACTGTCAGTATATCAGCATATACACATGTATTTAACCTGAAATGTATTTCATATTATAAAAAGAGAGGAAGAAATAAAAAGTCCAGTTTGCAGAGGAAAGATGCCGGCTGTAACTGCAGTCCCTGCAGGTGGAGGGATCCAAACTTCTGGCTGCCCTTTCCCCTGACTCTATAATTACAGCGGACTAAGAACCAGCAATATACCTTGGGAACCTGTTTTTCTTGAAATGGTCTAAAATCAGAATTATCTAAAGTTAAAAATACTGAAGTGTGATCAGGGAGGAATTTCCACAGGAAAAAAAAAAAATCAGAGACGCAAAATACAATTATTCACGGAAAGCAAACAAAAAAAAACCCAAAAAATGTTTAACTAGATGAATTACCATCTAGCATGTCCACCTCACCTGTCTGATTCTCAGACCTGTTCTTTCTTCTTCCTACCCGAGATCCATTGTTCATAAAAAAATTCAGCAATTTTTTTCTATAGAAGAAACTTATTTTTTAAAAGGATATTTTACAATTACTCCAATGGAACATTTTCCTCCAAAACCATCTAATATCAGTAATAAACAGCTGTATCTTTTCAATAGCTGTAACCAAGCCATTTGAATCAATGAACATGCTCCAGTTTACTCCACATATCTTTTCAATCAATTAAAAAAATGTTCCTGAAAATTTGGCGATTTTTATTTTATTGGATCATTTTTTTAATATTTTGTGTGTTAATTGGAAAATGTATTTTTTACTTAATTTGTTTCTTTTTATTCCAAACTGACAATAAAAATTTGAGCTTTTTTTTAAAAATTAAATAATCCGTATCTGGCAAAATGTCCTGGTTTTGGATGGGATAGAGTCAATTTTCTTCCTGGTAGTCGGTGTAGTGCTGTGTTTTGGATTTGGGATGAAAATACTGTTGATAACATACTGATGTTTTTAGTTGTTGCTGCAGTCAAGAACTTTTCAGCTTCTCAGGCTGGCCTGGCCTGCCAGGTGCATGGGGAGCTGGGAGGGGACACAGCGNGGACAGCTGACCCCAGCTGGCCAAAGGGGTATCCCATACCGTATGATGTCGTGCTCGGTGTGTGAGCTGGGGGAGTTGGCTGGGGTGCAGCGATCACTGCTCGGGGACGGGCTGGGTATCGGTCAGCGAGTGGTCAGTAATTGCACTGTCCATCACTTGTTTATATTTTTTAAATTGTTATTATTGTTGCTGTTGTTATTATCATCTCCTCTTCCTTTGCTTTCCTATTAAACTGTCTTTATCTCATGATTTCTCTCTTACTTTTTTTCCCATTCTCCTCCTCATCCCATGTTGGGGGGAGGAGGTGAGCGAGCAGCTGTGTAGTCCTCAGTAGCCAGCTGAGGTTAAACCATGACACAAAATTATCAAATATATAAAAGCGTACAGTCTTGAATACAGGTTATACACTATGAATGATTATATAGTATAGCATAGCATGGCATTGCACAGCATAATCTAGAACATCTCTTGAACTAGGTGCTTAATGGTTTATTTTATGAAATTACCATAATTTAATTAAGAACATCATATTTCCATAAATAGAAGTTAGTCAATTGAAGTCCACTTGTATTTTTCACAATTTAACTTGCCAAGATATTGCATAATCGTTTCTAGTATCTTCCTTTTTAGTGAAGTTACTGCCTGATCTGTAAACTGCTTGCTGCATTTCAGTGCTTGGATAACAGTAACTCCACAGCTGTCTGTCTGTCACTACAGCAGTCACTGGTCCACTTCAAATCTGTCTTTGAAGCGGTTACTAATATTTTGGTATTTTCTTTCTTTATACCTCCCATTATGTATTTACCTAAGCTGCTTATTGTACCTCTCTTAATTAGCTAATGATTTCTTCCACAAACTATGCCCAGCTGTTCCCTGCCAATTCGTTCAGACAAACTCCATCCTTCCTTTTCCAGGAAAGCAACCACAAAATATTCTTCCCACAGGTTCTCGGTGTTCTTCTAAACTTCTACCTGCTCATTTTCAGTGGGTAGCTTCACGTTCTCTTATTGTCTTTCTATCATCTTTAGGTTCCAACTGAATGAGTAGTTATTTCATACTAAGCAAGCAGCAAAGCTGTCACAAGAGGTAATAAATATTGGTTAGTCACAAACCTTCAAATGCCCTATTTTGTTTGCCTACCTGTCATTTAAGGGTATACAGTGAAGCAAAATGCTTCATCGCTGCATGGGAAGATGTGTGACGACAGCCTCGTAAGCATTTTTCTCCTGATTACTTTTTACCCTGGCAGAATATCAGAAATAGTATCTTTTTGTTAGAGAGCTTCTTAGGCAAGCAGAGAAAGCCAACGCCAGCAGATCATTATTCCTACTGCAGTAAATGCCTAGAGGCTCAACAGCATTTATGCATGTTGCAAAGCAACGTGAAGGATGTGTATATAACACCAATGTGTTCACCCTCACAAATACTTCATAAACACTATATATACATATTTATGTACAAATATCTTATATATCTCTTATACATACACACACATATATACGCAGGGCTGGACCTAGACTGGCAAGTGGCCACTGCGGTGATGCCGGGCCATATCAAGACCATAAAGACAACTACTGCTTTCATTTTTAGTGGAGATACAAGGCAAAAAAAAATCCAACAACAAACAACAATCTGAGAATGATTCTTGTTTTTCACTGCTACCAAAACATCCTGTTATGTCTGCTTAAGTTTCTATGGCATCTTCTTTTGCATACTCATCTTTGCCTCCCACTGACTGTGGACTTTGTACTTCCCTCTCCTGAGTTTGTTTAACCCTTTGGAATCCCATGCTAGTCAAATTTTGCATTGAAAATTCTGTTTTGGTGGTATTAACAGGATATAATTACTCAATATTTTGGCTCTGTCATAATTTGTAATTGAAGGATTGTTTTGCTAATAAACTCAGATTTATTCAGCTGCATGTCAGCCCACAAAATATAAGCTAAACCTAGCCCTTTTCAACGATATTATTGCATGGAACAACCTCAATTTTCTTTCCTTTTCCGGCTCACATAGGTGGGGACAGGTTGTATGGTGCAGCATGCAAGAGCTCTGTGGTATGGCCAGCTGACATTATATAGTAGCAAAGACAGCGATTTCTGAGCTAGAACCATGTGACAGGCTCTCCTTTTTATGCAATACAGTTAACAACAACTTCCTATTGAAATAACACCACATACATATACCCTTACTAATGAGGACATAATCTGGCAAGCTTTAAATGAGGTAGCGATGCAAAGTACGGTGCAGTGCGATATCTGTGACAGTGAGTACAAGTTTCTGTTGCAGGATTTAATTGTGCTGTTCAGATGACATATAGGAAGAGAAAGACATCAGAAAAATCTTAGTTTTGAGCGGCACTAGCACAACCTTCCTGTGTGATGCAGGTATACACGGGCCTCAGTTCTTTGCAAAGAAATCTCTGGGCTTCCAGTGAAGTCAATCTGCCTCTACTTCTGTTTCTATTTCAAATTATTTCTGCAAGGAAAGATGAGCAGTACTTAAGTAAGGCCAAAAGGCAACAAATGCTTCTCTTCAATGCTGAAACATCAAGCCAGTGTTTCTTCTATTCATGCACAGTTGCTGTGGAGGTGGGATGTAAAGATCCCACAGCATTTAAAAAGCGTGGGGAAGTCCTGCAGTCCTAACCATACCCCCACATTCCCATCTGCCGAGGCACAGATCCCTTTCACTCTGAGGAGGCGAAGCCCCAAATATCACCATAGTACTAGATTCAATTTGGAAAGACAGAACGATCTGCAGGAAAACATCACTTCAGAGCTAACTAAGCACTAATCTTGCAGATCATCCCTGACTTCATATAAATAGGAACTCTGAAGTATTTGAAACTCAGATCTCAGCAGTACTCCACTTCAGTTTTAATGTTCAAGACCATCTGTAACAAATTGACAGCAACATCTTGTCTGCCACCTCTGTCCAAGTGTGAAAACTAATTTCAGGGTCTAGTCTCTTGCATTGAGAAAACCAAGTCCATATATCCCCAAAGGACAATTTTATTCTAATTTCCTACTTAAAATACTTTGTCAAGGGAGGCACCTTTGCAAGATGACACTGTTTGCAGTATCATAAAGATCTCAGTCAAGGTTATATGTTTGAGCACTACCTGGCAAGCGTAGCTTGCTGATTTTTTGGCACATTCCAAAGCACTGATCAAATTTTAAGATATTCCAGGATTAAATACGAATCACTACAACTAACACAACTGGATGCATCATCATGAAAACATGAAATTATCAATTTCTTAAAGATATTTTTTTCCTTCTAGATCACGCATTCACTTTTAAGAACAAAGCACCACTTCTCAAGGAACATAGTAACCAGTAACATAGAGTTTGGAATAAAGAAAAAATAAGTAATCCTGTAAACTGTGATATAACTTCCTTTTCCTTACTTCATTCCCTTACGAATTGACTACCAAGAAATAAAAGTATTGCTGACTTTCCAAATTCAGGACTTTCTGGGCTTAGATAATTACCATCAGGCTCTAATCTAAGACAGTAGACCTGTGGCTCAAAGCACATTTAGTTCCCAGCAATAATCAGTGGCACTGCCTCTATCAGTGAGGAACTAAAACCATCATTAACAGCAAGTTTCATATCTCAATGTGCTAAACAAGAACATTAGCATTGTAAAATGTGCACTCATCAGTTTTTTTCTAATGGCAGAGCTACTACTTGCATTGCTATATGGCTTCTGAAGTGAGGACAGAAGTCTTAGGATGATTTGCATTTCAATATGGAAACCAGAAGAATATGAGAGCTGCAAACTCTGCTTCATAAACTCACATTACCACGGGTACAGGATGGCATTAGCAGTGATGTTTTCCTAGCAACTAACAACCATTATCAGGACAGCAGGCTTTCTTGCCTATGCCTGTGACACTATTCTTTCTAGCTGACAGTATATGTTGGTTCTAAAAGATGGTTCCATATTTTAAAGTTATAAATACTTGAGTGAATCAGTGCATGGTTTCCATTCTTTGCATTTCAAGGCTGATTATTTGTCCTGGATTTTCCCTACTGGGTGCTGAGAGCTCTGACAATTTACGAGCTCCAGCGCTATAGTAGGGGATGGAAGAGTGAAAATCCCCCCTGCAGAATTTGCCTGAACTAACTCAAAGGCTGCTTTCGCCAGTAACTCTTGTCTTAGGCTGCTGAGGAAGATCCATCATGCTCCTGATTTTCATTAAATGTGATCATGAGCAGTGTGCAAGAGTCAAAGATGATTCAGGGGATTTTATAGGGGGAAAACCATGGCTGTTCCATTTTTACCCAGCAAATTTTTTCACAGTCCCATAGAAATGAGGAGAAATGGAATTCCTCAGCAGAAAAAACAGCGGAGGTAACAATAATGATGTCAGATAATAGTGTTTGAAAGCTGAAAGTAAAGCTTTGTCTTACTCATTTTCACAAAAGATTTCAGTTTTTTGTTTGACAGCAATCAGCATGTACACATTTCCCAGCATTTAGCCATTTAGCTATTGATAAGACATAGCATGTCTGACATTTGTGAAATTACAGTGATCAGAAAACACTTCATGGTTACTGTAGAACGGGTTGGCTCAGGGAATAAAAGGAACAAATTAAAGGAAACTGAGTTAAAGTAAAAAATGTAAATTAAAAAAAATAGATGTAATTGATAGAATCTATTTAATAAAGTTTCAATACATCTTCGCAAACATTTATGCCAGTTGGGATGTTGCACACTCACAGTTCAGGTGAAACCTGTTATACCCTCAGCTTTGTTTCCTGAGGTTACTACCAGCTGTGTGAGTGCACCAGGGACAGATAGAACCATCTTCAAAACCATCCCTAAACTCATTCCTTCTACTTCGACCTCGCAGTCATCACTGGTCTCCTCTATGACTTTTTGATTAGCTACACAAATTTTGGTGTTCACTACAAGAGTAATTGGATGCATTTCAATTGCCTACTATACACAGAAGTCAGCTAAATTATATATGGTTTCTACAGGTGTGAAAAGATGAAAATTCCAAATCAAACACTGATAAATTTGAGGAAAACTTTGCGAGTCTGGTTCATTTCTGTTTACTATTTCACTCGCTTGTGTGTAAGTGCGTAAACTTAGATGCAGGTCTTCTGTGGCATGGTGTGCATCAGGTAAGATATTCACGTAGAGGTGTCCCAATAACCTGGACAGCCCAGCTCTGTAATTTTAAAGGAAGCATTCTGTAAGTCTAGAAACTTAACAACTTAAGTTGGCAGAGAGGAACCTGATGAGGTTCAACAAGGGCAAATGCAGGGTCCTGCACCTGGGGAGGAACAACCCCATGCATCAGTACAGGCTCAGGGCTGACCGGCTGGAGAGCAGCTCTGCAGAGAGGGACCTGAGTGTCCTGGTGGACGACAGGTT
>Ga0065711_1007092_pt1 | contig 15709 bp, 12 predicted proteins | sample Hoacrofraction12_FD_59098 | JGI IMG/M metagenome (GOLD analysis project Ga0065711, IMG submission 59098) | Hoatzin crop microbial communities from Cojedes, Venezuela - Epithelial fraction 12 v2 (version 2) | ecosystem: Host-associated > Birds > Digestive system > Esophagus > Crop | place... | reverse complement strand
AGAGCCCCGTCCAACCTGACCTTTAAGGTTTCCAGGGATGGGGCCTCCACTAACTCTGTGGGCAACCCTGCATCCAGCGTTTCACCACCCTCACTGTAAAAAATTTCTTCCGCATATCCAGCCTAAATCTCCCCTCCCTTCATTTAAAACCATCCTGGCACAACAGGCCTTGCTAAAATGATTGTCCCCATCTTTGCTATAGGCCCCCCTGAAGTACTGAAAGGCCGTAGGAGGGTCTCCCTGCAGCCTTCTCTTCACCAGGAGCAACAACCCCAGGTCTCTCAGCCCGTCCTCCTAGGAGAGGTGCTCCAGCCCTCAGGTCATTTTTGTGGCCCTCCTCTGTGCCCGCTCCAACAGTGCCGTGCCTTTCTTGTGCTGAGGGCACATCCAGAGCTGGACGCAGGACTCCAGGCGGGGTTTCACCAGAGCAGAGTAGGGGGGCAGAATCACCTCCCTCCACCTGTTGGCCATGATTCAGCTTGGTGCTGATCTCCCTGGTATCCATCAACAAGATTTGTGGGAATGTTTCAAAGCTGCATCGGGGTAGGTTTAGGCTTGAAATTAGAAACTTTTCTTTATCTGAAGTGTAATCTGACACTGGAATATTTTTCCTAGATAAGTGGTTATGCCCCATGCCTTTCAGTGCTGTATTTTGTCTGTTATCCTGTTTTGTGTAATATATTTTTTTCTCAGGTAAATATTTTTGACATTTGTTTGTTCACATTTTAGACTAGCAAGCTTTTAGAATCATGTGTTACCAAGACTTTTTTGAGACAGGGATCTAAATGCTTTTTGCACATATACTTGCTATTGAAGCGTATAGAGTGGACTTACAGTTTACGTGTTCGCTTAAGTTGTGCATCAGCCTGTGAAAGTGTATTGTTAGAAAAAACTTTGAAAGAGAAAAGATTTTCTTGTCCCTAAATAGATTTTACCAATTTTTCAGGTGCCAAACTTGATTATAATACAAAATTTAAAACATTTTCATAAAGTACGTGTAAGTAAATTTATAAACATTTGTGTTCAGACTAGGTTGAGAGCTGTATCTGTGGGGCTCATTGGGCTATGATTTAGTCTGATTTAGTTCCAGATTCTTAATTCCAGTTTCCTGCTGTAACTCTACAATATCATTTATTTGATTATGTCTTTTGATGGTAAATGTTTACAAAGATGAAATTTCGCAGAAATCTTCTTTGGCGTGATTCATTGTCATTTCTGTAAATGACATCCACATAAAATTTTATGCATATTCCTGACACAGTAAGTGATGATCCAGCAGCCACCATGTTTTGGGTTGGCCTGGACAAATGCCAGGTGCCCACCAAAACTGCTCTATCATCCCCCCTCCTCAACTGGATAGGAGAGAGGAAATATGATGAAAGGCTTGAGGGTCGAGATAAGGACAGGGAGAGAACACTCACCAATTATCATCACAGACAACACAGACTGTATTTGGGGAGAAAAGGAAGTTTAATTTATCACCAATCAAATCAGAGTAGGATAATGAGAAAATAAAACTAAATCTTAAAACACCTTCCCCCCCACCCCTCCCTTCTTCCCAGGCTCAACTTCACTCCCATTTCTCTGCCTCCTCCACCTGAGCAGCACAGGGGGACAGGGAATGGAGGTTGCAGTCAGTTCATCACACTTTGTCTCTGCTGCTCCTTCCTCCTCAGGGGGAGGACTCCTCACACTCTTCCTCTGCTCCAACATGAGGTCCCTCTCACGAGAGACAGTTCTCCACACACTTGTCCAATGTGAGTCCTTCCCACTGGCTGCAGTTCTTGACAAACTGCCCCAGCGTGGGTCCTTCTACGGGGTGCAGTCCTTCAGGAACAGGCTGCTCCAGTGTGGGTCCTCCACGGGGTCAGCCCTGCCAGCAATCCTACTCCGGCATGGGCTCCTCTCTCCATGGGTCCACAGGTCCTGGCAGGAGCCTTCGCCAGGGAGGGCTCCCCATGGGGTCACAACCTCCTTCAGGCATCCACCTGCTCTGGCATGGGGTCCCTTCCACAGGCTACAGGTGGAGATCTGCTCCACCATGGACCTCCATGGACTGCAGGGGGACAGCCTGCCTCACTGTGGTCTTCATCACAGGCTGCAGAGGAAAACTCTCTGCTCCAGGGTCTTGAGCACCTCCTCCCCCTCCTTCTTCACTGACTTTGGTGTCTGCAGAGTTATTTCTCTCACATCATCTCGCTCCTCTCTCTTGACTGCTGCTTCACCAGTTTTTCTCCCCTTCTTAAATATGTTATCACAGAGGCGCTACCACCGTTGCTTATTGGCTTGGCCTTGGCCAGTACCGGGTCCGTCTTAGAGCCAGCTGGCATTGACTCCATCAGACATGGGGCAAGCTTCCAGCAGCTTCTCACAGAAGCCACCTCTATAGCCCCCTCCACTACCAAAACCTTGCCACACAAATCCACAACACATTTTCCTCTTATANGGACTTCGAGACCTTGTAGGATTTCTAAGGACAAACTGAATTGCAGTATAGGTTGAAGTTTCCTTTTATTGAGAAAACAGTTACTATTTCAAACAACAACTTGTGCACTTGCTTAGCTTTAAACATACAAAGTTTAAAACAATAAAAGTAGACAACATGGATGTGAGCAAGCTAGTACCTACAGTACATGTAGATTATGTGTAGATTGATTATAATGACAAGGACATTTTTATTCCTTTTTACAGACATAAATAACAAAAAAATCCTCAAAAATCAAATTAAACCAATCAGATTATTCAGGGATGTATTGTGCTACTCTTTTTCATAACAATTTTGTTTTCACTGCTTGGAGGGAACCGTGCAGCTCAATGTGAATAAATGTGGCATGGCTAGAAATAAAAGCTGACTCTGAGGGTATTTTAGTCAGCTGTTAGAACTGCTTCCTGTTTTATCCCTAAGGAAACAAAAGGTTAAGTAAAATAAGCTCACTGAAAATATAGTTTATTCTGTATATTCCAAGTGGAATGGAAATGAACCACAGGAATCAGAACACACAGGCTTTTAGCCTCACTACTTAAGAAGATTTAACCTAACCTCTGCTATGACTGATATAAGTAGCTTATACTAGTATGCACATATGTGTGTGCAGATATGCATGTATGATTCAGATGTGTATCTGGAACCACCAGATATCTTATCCACCAGAGGGTTATTATATTTTTAAATCAAATCTTAAACAAATATCAGCCACCACATATATCCAGCTTGGAATTATGAACTAACAAAGGATGTTGCTGAAAAAGTCGCTGTACTGACTTCATATCAAAAAAGTACCCATGTTCATCCCTTGCAGGAGCATCAACTTTTACAGTCTGCTTGTAGGGCTGCAAAAAGTATTTGCTGTTGCAAAGCCAGGACCTGGTGAGAAAGGAAACTGTTATGGTGGCCCTTGAACTGATAAAGATTTCTGTTCAGGGATGTTAGAGAGACAACATCTCCCTCTCTTTTTTTTGACCCGAGTGGTTATGTGAGTGTAGGTACTGGGCCACTTCTGCAAGTGGGAGGCGGGCAGAGATGCCCAACTATGTTCTGCTCTACATTAACCACCCCAGCTCCTGAATGGGACAGAGCTAGTGAAAAACACTCCTGAATTTACAGTTAGTCAATGAAGTTGTCAATGAAAAGATTCCTTGCACCCCCTTTTCGATAGCTCTATGATGTTACTCTGCAAGGCTCATGTCTCCAGAGGATATCCTTCCTACTAAATCCCAGGATGCAAAACTGTCTGCCTAAATTTTTTGTAAAAGAAATTACTTCCTGTTCCCTTAACCTTTTGTGAATTTTTTTTTGCATGCTTAATTATTGTTGTTCTAGTACCTGCTTGTGGAGAAATGTGCTGAATATCCCCTAACGCCCAGTGAAGACCCGTGGCGTGTGATCCATGGTACTTCCACGTCAAACTTTTCTTTGACTATTATACAATAGTAGCTGAAAATGTTCTGTTCAAATGACCACATACTCTGCCTGTGAATTTTTAAGGAGGGATTTTTTAAGTTCTCAGCTTTCAAATTCATTTCTTTGAAAGAAATATTTGTGGCAGGGATTCCTTCCTTCAAATGGTGGGTGAGGCTAATGGATACCAGGACTGGGTCTCAAACCTGCAGAAATGCACTGTTCTTTGCCTTTTTTTCCCAGTCTTCACTGGTATTGCCACTGGAAATGAGAGCTTGCCAGAATTTATGGCTTGTGGGAATGTAGGAGGTATTAGCCCACCTACAGCTGCAATAAGTGACTACAGTATGGATATTTGTGTCTACTCAGGAAGAAGGGGGAATTACATCCAAAAAAATATGTTTGCCACTAATATATTGGGGAAATCATGGGTCACAATAAAGAGATCATTAGGTCGCATAAGAGACCTATAACGATCGTCAAGTCCAACTCCCTGTTCCACGCAGGACTATCTAAAACTAAATCATATGACTAAGTGCATCACCCAGATGCCAGGCTTGGTGCCATGACCACTTCCCTGCGACGCCTGTCTCAGCGACTGACCACCCTCTCAGTGAAGAACCTTTTCCTAACGTCCACTATGAACTTCCCCTAACGCAGCTTCATTCTGTTTCCTCATGTCCTATCACTGGTCACCAGACAGAAATCAGCACCTCCCTCTCCACTGCCCCTCTTGAGGAAGTTGCAGACTGCCATGAGGTCACCCCTCAGCCTTCTCTTCTTCAGGCTGAACAAACCAAGTGACCTCAGCCGCATCCTCTGAAGTATGGCCCTCAAGACCTCTCATGATCTTGGTCACCCTCCTCAGGACACACTTTAACAGTCTGATGTCCTTCTCATATTGAGGTTCCCCAAACTGCACACAGTACTTGAGGTGGCGCCACACCCATGCAGTGTATACTGGGACAATCACTTCCCTCGGCCGGTTATCTATGCTGTGCGTGATGTACCCCAGGACACGGTTGGCCCTTTTGACTACCAGGGCACACTGTGGACTGATATTCAACCCGCCATCAACCCAAACCCCCAGACCTCTTTCTGTGGAGCTGCTCTCCAGCCTCTTGTCCCCTATATTGTATGTATAAGCAGGATTACCCCATCGCAGGTGGAGAATCTGGCACTTGTTCTTCTTAAATGTCATACTGGTCATGATTGCCCAGCTCTCTGGTCTATCCAGATCTCTCTGTAAGGCCTCTCTACCCTCAAAGCAGTCCACAGCTCCTCCTAAATTAGTGTCACTGGCAAGCTAACTTAAGTTACGTTTGACTTCTGTGTCCAGATAAGTTACAAAAAACATCGAAGAGTGCTGACACAGAAATTGAGCCCTGGGGAACCCCAGATGACTAGCTGCCGGTCTGACGGAACCCCATTCACTGTAACTCTGCGAGCTCAAGTCATCAGCCAATTGCTCACTCAACGTATTAAGGACTCGTCTGGCTGTATGCTGTACATTTTGTCCAGAAAGATACTGTGAGACACAGGATAAAAACCTTTCCTAAAATACCCAAAACCCACATCTTTCTGGTTTCCCTTCATCAACTAGATGGGTGACTGTAACTTTCTGTGGCTGTGGTGTCAAAGGGAATCCAGTACCAATTCACCTACCTGTGTGGGATCGTTACCATGTGACAAATAGTCTGGAATTGTCACAATGTCACATTTACACTGTGTTGCTTTGACTCTTCCGAATAACATATGCAAAATGAGCCCTGGGGGCATGTCAAAAGGCTGTTATTGCACTGCTTGTAATGGCAGGCTGATAGGCTTCAACGAAGGCTTTTGTGAGATTCATCTTTATGACGGAGTCTAAGAGTAATCAGGTGAAACCAGCAGGGCACTGAAGATCAAGGGATGAGAATAGATAAAGACCAAGTCAAAACTGAAGGTCTTTGACTTCACTACCATTCTCTGACAGCTTGTCCTGCTCTCTAACTTAGCTTACTGGACCTAACGTAGTGGATTGATGGCCCCAAAAGAAGTCTTGGCATAAAATGTGAAGTGAAAGAACACAATAACTAAACTACAGATCAGAATTAAGTACATTCAGTCTCTATCCACTTTTTTTCCTTTTAGTTGTTGAAAAAAGGACAGAAGAAAAGCATGTTACACTTCACATTTTGTGAACTCAGGATATTCTAGCAAAACTCTTGTCTTCAGGGACAGACGACTAATGACAGTGCAGTGCATTAAAATTCCTCTCTGTTCATTATCATTAAAATCTGGTTTTATAGCCAAGTTTTATCTAACCTTATGTGCCAAATAGGATGATAATTAATTTTGACGAAAATTCTCAGTTAATTAGTATGAAATGCAATTACATCTGTTATGTCATCCAGGTTTTTGTTCTCCTCAGAAAACATTTAATGGTGCACATTTGCAGTCTGGTCTTTAAATAAATATTTTTCAAGTAACTTTTTAAAATGGAGTTGAATGGAAATTTTAAACTCCCTGCAGTTTTATGGATGAAACAGGACTTTGTTCTTCCGTAATTATTAATACATTAAAACCCAGAATATGCTACTTGCAGAATGACCAGCTTGAATTCTATTCTTTTTATAACATAGGCAGGCTAAAATATTTAAATTTTTTTCTTTTTTTTCTTCCTGCAGAGAAATTTATCTATAGTGACTATACCATTCAGTCCAGAGATATGGCCTCATCTGCAGATTGGACTGAAAACTGTGGGGGAAAAAAAATATACACCCTAACATCTATTTTCTGATACGCTGTAAAGCTTTGGATCAAACCACTCCACCTACATGTCCCCTTACTGCTTTTCAGTGCTCTTCCTTGTAGAAATATAAGCTCTTTTAAGCATGTCCTACTTTCGTGCACAGCACGATGGAGCCCTGATAGCCACTGGGGACTTTAAAAAAAGTATATTAGGCAAACCCTTTGATCAAACTGTAGCCAGCGTGACTGTTAGCATGATATGATCTGTGACTAATTTCTAACGAGTTCGAATTTTGCATCATCATGTTGTAGGATTGTTAACATTATATAGGTAGCAGCAGAACTGAAGACAAACTGAAAGGCTGGTTTCTGTGGTCAATTCTGACAGCTGTGGCAGACAATGACTAGTAGAAATTTTTTGTTTTAATGCTTAGCAGACAATTTCATTAAATTACCACCTGTTTATTCTGTGTTTTTCCTCAGTGGAGAACACATCCCTGTTGAGGCAAAAGGAGAACAGCAATGAGAACAACATATGACAGACGGATTACTGAGAAAAGGAAGAGCTTGAGGCATATCATCCGAAGCCAGTTTGGATTTAATTTAGGTACTTCAAAGCCTACTTCTTAAAATGAGATTTTTTTTTTTTTAATTTGAATGTCAACACCCCCCTTTTTTTAGAAAATTTTTGTAACATTTCTACATGGGTAGAGATTTGAGGAGAAGGTCAGAAGAGGGAGACTATTTGCCTGCCATTGTTTTCCAACAAATGTACAGGCTGGAAAGCATAAGACATTCTGGCACCTCGTAGGGGTGCCTGAAATGGAGCTAATATGGGGGTTTTGTTGTTGCATTTTTAATAAATAACTAAACCTGCTGTATGATATGTGCTGTATTAAAAGAAAAGGTTGCTTTTATGCCCAAAGTGAACAAAGGTGAAGAGAAATTGGGCAAAATCAAGAGCGAGTGCTCTCCATACAGCACAGACCAAGCACCCTTACCCGCTTTGCTGTATACTACCATGAAATGGGGCAGCTCCCAGGCAAAAATGTTTAGACTTCTCTTTTGGAAACAGTTTTTGCCGATTAGTTTGTTTTTTTCAATTTGGTTCCAATCCTCATATCCCCAACAGTGAGAGAAGTTTCAGACCACCACAGTTGTTTTTTTTTATTACTACTCACATGCAGTTTTGATAAAGTATGCACTGTTTGTCAAGTAAGTGTGAAAGCTGTGGCGAAACAAGGCAGTGCTTCATTTAAGGTTTTTCTTCTTCTTTTTTTTCCTTCAGAAAAATAATTTCAAAGAGACTTTCCTTAGAGCAAATATATTTGCCTAATGCTATTATGTGATGTTGAGAGGACACTTTCCAACTGCAATATTTACAAAGCTCTTATTGTGTAACCTTAATTACAGATTAAGTGCATTTTTAGTTCCTAAGATGGGTAATAAATATAACACAATCAAAGTGCTCTTTGCAGTGGTTGTTTTCCATTAGAGAAAAGCGCTACATTTCCATTAATCATGAATAGCAATAATAACACATAAGCCCAGTAATACATGTCATTTAGAAAGCTCTTTTAGGTAGTGTCTGTTTTCTGCTGTAATGTAGAATGTCTCTGGTACAGCTGTTAAAAAATAATCCAATCCACTTCTGTAAATCAGAATGTAACTTTTGTGAGTGTTTTACTGCTTGATGAAAGCAAAAGGTAATGACCCTTGTACTCACTGACATGCATCGTGGTGCTGGTTGTTTCCAGCTATGAGGAGGAAACTGTAGGAATTCAGGTATCTTGGTGTAAATCAGAGCAGATACATGATTGCTTTATGATGAGAGAGAAATTCATCCGCTCCCAGCATGTATGGTGCTCTCAGTGATACCTACAGGACAGGCAGTCCTGATCCTCCTGTTGCAAACAGCCCTGTGTGTCCTTCCCTTGGTTTCATCAGCAGCCGTGCTGGACCACGAGGTTTCCTGCAGTGCCTTTTTCTATATTCTGCCTTGGAAAGGGGTTAAAACCCAGCCCAGAAACCATTCTGGTTCTAGGGGGGTTTATGTAAGCGAGACCTAGCCCCCTCTGGCCCTCAGGTGGAGCACACGAGACTCGAGGCTCAGGCACATGGGAGAGCTGGTAGGAGGCAAGAACTGCTTTGTCCTCAGCCGCGTCTGTGAAGGAATCAACACCCACTGTTCATTCCCAGGAACTGTGTATGCAGTACCATAGGGTCTTCATGTGCTTCTGCTGTAGCCCTCGCAAGGCAAGGCCAGAATTTTAGCAATTTGTCTCTACGTCCATACTTACTCTGCTGCAGGCCACATCCGGGAGCATCACTGTGACAGAAGCTCCTGGTAGCCTAACCTGCAAACTGCAGCTGGTATTACCTGACAATGCGGCAGAAGCCTGGGCTTGGAGCCGGTGGCCTGACCACCACAGGAGGAGGGGAGGACAGGAGCAAGAGGAGGAGGGAAAAACAAGTCTATTTGCTGTATATTTCTGTTAATGATGGCACTCTCCTGCTGGCTGTCTCCTCCTCAACCTAACATACTAAACTGGACTTTCTCAGGGGTGTCTTGATTTAGATCAAACAGAGACATTAGTTGGTTAGTAATGTCATGATGGAATTTATGCTGAATAAGGCACATTTACATCCTTCATGCCAAAGGGCACAAAGAAATTTGCACAATAATGAAAAAACAGTGTGAAGCTCTGTGTGAAATTTTATTTTCCTGTGTTTGCATTTCTTTTGTGTTTAACTGCTTTGGGTTTTAGTGTCATGAATATATACAGTGTACCACAGGAGGAGTTGTCCAAAGTGTTCACTGTGGCCTAATTGTCCTCATACTGAAGTCAGAGATGTTAGGCTGGCATTCAATGTCTCTGTTTAGCCGCATGTTCAAATATTTTTCTCTTCTGGAAAGTCAGTTCCTGTATTTATGAAGTTCTGTCTGAGAGTTCAGTAGGTTTGCAGCTCATTAGTATTAACTATAATTAGTTGAATAACACTGATGAAATTGTTTGAATATAATAAAATAGAAAAAGTCTTATATTTTAAGATTATAAGCCTCAGAATTTCAAAGTATATATGTAGTAAACTTGCTCACAGACTCTCAGACAGTGAGAGACTCTTCCAGAAACCACAATGTTAGTAACACACTGAACTGTAAATACGTTTATCTTTTCCTTGTTGGTTTGATACACAGAATATGTTGAGCAAAACAGTGTTAATGAAGGAGCAAAATATCATCTTTTTTATGGGTGATGGCCACTTGCCGCTACAGTATTATAGCTCACATGATGCTTCCATTGTCTCAGCATGAATTTGCCATTGGTAGCTCCCAGCCTTCAGATTTCCTTTGCCTGTTTTGTATTTCGTTCTTAGTCAGAACCTCTTCTCTCTTTACTGCCCCATGCTTTGCCTTTGGAGGAAAGCAGATTAATACACTTTGGCTGGCAGGACAGGGGAGTCGACTATGAGTGCAGAGGATCTCCACTTTCTGTGGGTTTTAGCAGTACTTTCCTTAATGCTGATGTACATCCAGAAATGGACTTTGAGCCAGAAAATACTAAAACAAAACCAACCCAGCAAAAACCTTTTCACAAAAACAAACCCAAACTTGGGAAAAGGATTTGTGAAGTGCTAAAAAATCAAAGTTGTCAATAAACAAAGGAAGGTACTTGGTGAGGAAGGGTTGCAGACCATTTCATACCACAGAAGCTCCTTTATATGGAAACCACTCAGGAGATACTCTGGCAGCAGTGAGCTGTGGGAAAGGGCCAGGCGGAGTGGACAGGCTCCTCTAGGAGCTACTAGAAACTGTTTTTCATTAAGGCATTCTTGTTACTTGTAGTGGATTTTCCCATCAGGAAATGACACTGCAGAGAGCAGGAGGGGTTTCTGCTGCATGGATGTCCCACCTGAGCCCAGACAGCTGTACCTCCAAGGTGGGGGAAGGCTGCAGAGCAGTGTGGGGGACTAGTATCCCATTAGCTTCATTCAGATGAATGCATTTCTTCCCTGACTTATGGGAGAATGGTGGGCCCTGGTCCTGACTCTGTCCTCACAGCAGTGAATCATGCTGAAAAGATATGTCAGACTTTGAATGATGATTCCTGAGCTCCAGTTTCCTCCCTTGTGGAAATTTATTTGTTCAAACTGGATGCCTAGTGTTCTCATCTGAGGGATAAGTGCTGCCTTAACCTATGTGTCTGTAAAACATGCTCAGTCTGTTGCGATCAGCATTCAAAGGAGCACAGCCTTAAAAGAAATATCCTAAAAAAAGAGATGCAAATTAATGACATTAGTTTTCCAGAAACAAGCAAAAAAACCCCACTCCTGTTGCTGTGTAGTTTAACGTATATCCAAAAGCACAAGATTTCCATGGCACATACAGGACTAGATACTGCCCCACTTCCTCACAGTAGGTGATTTTTTACTCATTTCACATTTTTAGTTAATTTGTAAGGAGTAATTTAGTAATTCTGTTCATAGAATGCCAAATATGATGGCAGGAGGCAAAATCTAACCCTTGGAACAATTACTTTTAACTAGTAGAGGAATTATTTGTATTGTATTTTTCTGAAAGGATTTGTTTGAAATTGTTCTTCACTATAATTTTCAGCATTGCTCTGCAGTCCCCATCTCACCAGAAAATAAAGGCAGCAGGAACATGTGGATAGAGTTTGTCCTGGAAAACACGAGAAGCAAGAATTAAGCTCTCCTCTTGGGAGAGCCTTAATCTATTCCATGAATTATCCACTTATCAAAAGAACTTTGGCTTTTATAGTATTTCAAACAGATTGTGAGGCACTAGGGAGGAAGCCTGTTGTAAACAAAATCTCATGGCTGATGTTTAAAAAGACTATTTTATAACATATCCCCTAGTACTACCTATTTCTAAGAAGATTATCTTTGATTTCTCTTTCTCGTATGAAATATTAATACTTTACCATGTATTTTTGCTGTTTTTCATCTTTGGATGTTTCACTGGAAGACTGCAGGCATTAGGGCAGAATGTCAGAAGAAAATTAATCTGAAATCCATCACTTAGGTTCCTGATGGACTTTGAGGACATGAACAAAATAAATTCATATTTTTACACCCTCCTTGGTTTGGAAATGAAGTTGATATTACAGTCATTGGAAGTTACTGGTAGTATAAATAACCTACCAGGAAGGAAGAGGCTTCTGTCTAATAAAATAAGGAAAGGTGTTGCCTTTCCTTTTATTGCAGATACCAGGGTGTGATTTAGGATGAAAGGGTGCTGCTGCTCACCTGTCTGCCTTCTTCATTTCTGATTTTGGCATCTCATTCTGTTTCTTTTACTTTGCTTGAGTAGGATTGTATGAGGTTATGCTCTCTGCTGTTTGCTATGTGCTGTCATGTTTTAACACTGAAATCTAATTCAAAGTCAGCTAAACAAATGTTGACTCTGAAGGTCTGGAAGTAATTTCAGAAGCAGCATTCCTTTCACACTGGTGACAAATTTAGGCTTTGCCTTTTTACCTCTTGTGCCTTAGGGTTGATAGAATGGATCATTTAAACACTGATACTGGATAGGTTAAGTTTAATTACTACAGATTTACAAATGCCATTTCAAGATTTTGGAACTCATTGAACCTGTTAGATAACTGTTGACATTTCTTTTACAAACACCAACTTTATCTTTACCATCTCTGCAACTTCTAATTTTCTAGCCCTGAACTTTCATGGGCAAGTATATTTTTATTTTGAATGATCACTTTGGAAGATTAAAAAAATGATTAAAATTAATGAAGTTAATTTTAAAGTCTGGGAAAGAACTCAATTAGCTGTTGCGGTAAGTTGCAACATATTTTGCCAGCTGTAGCTAAACAGGAAACACAATCACCGTGATACTTGAAAAAGGGCAAATTAATCCAAATCCTTTTTTGTTGTTTTGAATACAAAACATTTGTGGTGACATTTTACATGCTTGTCAGATAGCTGTTGGCATCATGAAACTTCTCTTTTCTAATGTGATTTCAGTTCGCAGCATTATTATATCTCTGTCTATACATATGTCTCTTTGTCAATCTACAAGCTATCAGTTACTACAGTAAAAATATCTGCTCTCGTAAACCTGTGAACACTAGAACAGCTGCCACAGGACATGCCATGCTTGAGGGTGGATTTTACATTCTCTTGCCTTGCTGAGTTGTGAGGGATGCAGAACATCTCCACAGCATTCATTCACGTTGCTGCCTTGTTACAGACAGCACAGATCAAGCAAAAGATGCCTTCCCTTCCCCCAGCCTCCAAAGACACTAAGGATTTTGCTGCAGATGATTTTTGTGCATGCATATAAAGCCACATTTTTTGACAGTGAATGTTGATTTGCACCAGTAAAAATGTGCACAGAATTTTACTGTAAGGAATTGTCTTGCTTCCTAGTTAAACTGTGGAAATAGAACAGCCCTGTTATTTTACTGTGAGTTGCTATGGGATGGCATTATCTCATGGAAATGGCTACCTGGTTTTGGGGTCTTCATCCCTTCTGATAGTGGAATGAAGGGATGAAGAAGCTCCATGGTGAACACCTATATTTGTTTTCCTTTCCTTCTCTTTCAATTTTAATCTACATTTAGTATTTTTCTTCTTTTACAATTTCCTCTGTGAAGTTTAACTAATTCAACTTTCAGCTGTATATGAAAATGCTGTTTAGCAGAAGGCACTTCTTTCTAAGTTCCTGGGTAAGATTTACCAAATACTTCCAGCAGCAGTCAGACAGGCTGTTGTTGTGAAGACAGGTCTATCTCTGGGTGGGATGAACACAGTTTCATGTTTGGATATGTTCCACTTGGATTTTCTGATTCTAAAGATAGTGGGGAAGTTAGTGCCAGAAGCATGTAGATGAGTGATTGTTTGGTTCTTATGCAAGAAGCTCTCTGAATATTGGTAACAGCGTTGGTTTCCCTTTCCATGCCTTGAAACAGATTAGTTAGAAGAACTAAGTAACATTATCTGGAGCTTATCTAAAAATTCTCTGTACTGCTATACTTCTTGCTGTGCTTTTTGATTATGAAATAGAAAAGGTAGTAGCCCTACTGGCGCTTAAACTTTTAGCGATGAGAAACAATCATCCCTGAACATCCCTCAAACTCATCTGCTGTATATTTGCTAATGCCTTGTCAAAAAATGATAACAAACCTAACATACATATGTGGCTGACACCTGCATGCTTCCTCTCAGGGGGATATCTAAGCAAGGCTTAGTTCAGAGTTGAACTGTTGAACCAGAGTTTAGTTCATTGTCATCAGGGGAATTACAGTGGACAATTGCATTCTTGAATAATTACAGCCTTCAACATAAGAAAATGTAAAGCCCATTTGAGGTATTTGCACTTTGATCTTGAAAATTTCTGTGCTGTTTTTTCCAGGCCCAAGACTTCTTGTACAATATAGGCAGTAAATGAGCCTTTCATACCTGTTTTTAGTTCTATAACTTAATTAAATTTGGTTTAAGCACTGAATTGTAGTTTTGAGTTGCCCACCATTCCCTTTTTTATCCTCATCTCTGACTTTATTTTGTAAGCCATATGAGAAAAAAAATATCGCAGATTGTTGCCTTACTGAGCTTATTTACCAGGAATATCCCAACAAGGTAGTTCTGAAAGTATGTTCTGGTATTTGAAGTAATTTCACTATGGTAGTGATGTCAGGTTTTTTACTGTATAGTATAGCAGGGCTTCATCTCCAAATATCCCTTTGCGAAATCAGAGCTCCAGCTGCAGGAAGGACTTGCACAGAATTTAAAAAATCTTTCTCTTTCCTTTCCAAGTCCAGAGCAAGGGCTAGACGGTGGTTTCATGGGCTGCATGCCCTTTAAAGACATAAATCACAGTTTGGATCTCTGGGCATTGCAATAAAAATCAGTGGACTTCTTAGGCAAGCCTCCATACATAAAATGTGCTTTTGACATGGAAGTAGAGCGCAACTGAGAGTTAAGTCAAAATGATGAAAGGAGTTTTCTGCCAATGATATTAGAACTTTGATGGAGAGTTCAACTATGTCAAGAAGGACTGTCTATGTCCTGCGCGGTAAGTTATGAAAAGCAAGACTATCTATCTCAGCACTAACTGTAATTATCTTGGGTTTTGGCAATTGACAGCAGGCTCCATTACATTTATATTTATTTTTAAGTGGAGCAGGGTGAGGAAAGCAAAAACCAGTAATAAGAATTTTCCTAGCCTTTTTACTCATGTAGCTGCTATTCTGTAATGGTCAGCAGGTTGTGAATGGTGGATTAGACAAAAAGCACAGGCTATCATTTGAACTAGAGAGAGAAATTGAAAAGAGGGATAGTGTGATGAACCTATAAAGACTTTAAAGCCGAAGTCCAGAAGTTGTATGGGAAGGCGTAACCAGGAGAAAGTACTATGACTTCCACATAGGGGATAAAAGCGGGTACAGGCAGACCTCTCCCCTCTAGTAGACAGCAAGACATCTTTCTTTCCCTGCAAGTCACATTCTAATGTAGGAGAGCTGCACAGCTCCCTTGTCACCCTCTGTTGTTTCTCTACAACTGCCAAGGTTGGCCAAAGATTAATTAATAGACATATGTAACAAACAGCAGTCCCCCTTTCCCACATCATACAAAGAATGTGTATAGAGCTTGCTACAGCAAAAAAAAAAAAAAATTTGGAACAACCACCATAATGCTAAACCTAAAAAAATACTCTTACTTGTATCATACCCACCCTTTATAAAGTAGTGTCATTGTAGCAGACCTTTCACATTGCCTCCAACAACTGTCAGTTCTGCAGCATGGTTCATATGTTGTAGGTAAACACAGCATTATTTTGCATGTCGATACAAATTGTGGTTTTAGGAAGCCTTGATTTTTTTATACGAACAACTGAATTCCAGTGGGTTCCCTAGCACTTGCTGAAGCTCTAATCTGGTAAACTACATTGGCAATCCCTTATGTTCATCTTCTTGATAACTGTAAATGTAACAAATGTAACATGTAGGGGATGTTATCACTTCAGGTTGTCAGAAACAAGTCTTGGTTCTTTGTGAATAATTCCGACGGTTGCAAGACAAGGGACTCCTGAATAATCCC
>Ga0065711_1042027_pt1 | contig 15710 bp, 3 predicted proteins | sample Hoacrofraction12_FD_59098 | JGI IMG/M metagenome (GOLD analysis project Ga0065711, IMG submission 59098) | Hoatzin crop microbial communities from Cojedes, Venezuela - Epithelial fraction 12 v2 (version 2) | ecosystem: Host-associated > Birds > Digestive system > Esophagus > Crop | place... | reverse complement strand
CTTTCTTTCTTTCTTTCTTTCTTTCTTTCTTTCTTTTCTTTCTTTCTTTCTTTCTTTCTTTCTTTCTTTCTTTCTTTCTTTCTTTCTTTCTTTCTTTCTTTCTTTCTTTCCTTCTTTCCTTCTTTCTTTCTTTCTTTCCTTCTTTCTTTCCTTCTTTCCTTCTTTCTTTCAAGAGAAAGAGAAGTTGTAGATATTTCCTCTTCCAGTTTCAATGTCAATACGTAAGACTTAAACTCCTTGCTTTCAGGCACTTTCAAAGAGGTCCTTCCCTACAACAAAGACCTAAGAGTATAAACCTCTTTGCAGAGTCAGGTCTGTGCTTTCAAAGGAGAAGTTAATGTCTTCAGAAAAGATACTGAAATGAGAGAAGAAAGACAGTGGAATGCTTCTTACACATGTCGAGGCAATCGGGCATCACAGTTAAACATATGGCCATCTGTCTTTTTGGAATGAATGTACATGTTTAATTACATATCTTGGAGCTGCACAAAGTTATAAATACTACTGCAATGATTACCAACATCAGTAAAGCCAGAGATCTTGGGCACACAACTTGCTTTCAAGAGAAGTTGCAAATTTTAATATAAAACCTCTTATTGCATTTCTTCCTGGTTAGTTTTGTATCCTAAATGCATCAGAAGCATTGTGAAATTGAATTAAAAGAAGCAGATACAGCAATGGTAAGTAAAAGAATCAATCTCAAAAAAAAAAATGCTACCTTCAAAATGTTGAAACTTTTATTGATTTTTTTTTAATTCATGGAAAGAATACCTTGACCTGTTTAGTTGCTTGAGGGGGATTTTGTACATAGCTGATGATCATCCGGAGTGTGTAGGTGGTTCCCCTCAGAGCTGACACAGCAGAGAGAAGGGTTCCCCAGACGTAAATGGGAGGTAGAGGAAGGAGGGTTATTCATAGGACAGGAAGGTTAACAAAGGCAGGCCTTTTTTGCTTACTGAGTCAGGTTTCTCATAAAGCAGGCCAGCTGCCCTATTAACTGTATTAGCCATCTATAGCTAACCACAGTCTACTATCAATATGGTAGAAACTAGAGAAAGGAACACAATGAATGCTAAAATCCTGTGTTGTGAACAACATTACTACGAGTTTAAGCCTATGGTAGAAGAACAATGAAAATCATGTCTATTTGACATTATCCACTCTTCCCTTTTTGTACACATTTCATCATAGTATTTCTCATTCATGGCCTGTCTCAGGTTTCAGTTTTTAATGTTTCATTGTTTTCATTTCAAACCCTCGAAGGTTCTATATTTTTTGAAACTTAAATCATTTCTTTGGACTTCAGTGGAGTCCATTAAATCATTTCCATTAGCGTTTGATTTGATTAAGGCTTATTTCTTTGGAAAATGAAACACCTGACAAATTTAAATGAACAGTGTTCATTTGGTACTTATCCAAAAACACCATAGCTTTCCATTGTGGCTCCTTTGTGCAATTTATGGGCATGACAATTCTCCAGTATATCTTCGCATGTGTGTTATTTACTGCCCTTTCAGAAATGCTCTGCTGTTATCCTATATGAGCTTCTCTTCTTCTAGTGTATAATAATAAAAGAGAGAACAAAATCTATGCTGAAGCAGCACTGGCTGCATGTGTGTCACCATGCAATGTATCTCACCAGGAAGTGCGAAGGCTGTCACAAGTAGCCCCTTCTATGCAACGCCTTTCTGAGCCCACAAGTCTCCCATATGCTACGTGCCACCTCAGTAGAACTGCAGCATGGACAGCATGAAGCAGTTAAAACACTAATGAGTATTAGAAGGGTCTCTGCGATTTCCTCCTCTTCTTGAGAAATATTCAGCTCATATTTTCACAAGGCCCATGGGGCTTACAATTATGCTGGTAAGAAAGCCTCATTTTACTAGTTGCCCTCACCCAGCTCAGTGTCACAAAATACCTTTCCAAAAGCACCAAACTGCTCAGATGGAGGCTCAAGCCCTCACAAGAATCATTAATGTATGCTTACAGGTATAGAAAGAAAGAGCATGGCTGCAGGGTGAGAACGTGGAAACACTGTTGTGGGACCGCCGTGGGCAGACATCCTGTTATCACACCTGGCGCATCCACTTTATATTCTAAATTCAAAGTACAAATGACTAGGCTTAGAACTGAGTTGGGTGTTTGGACTTCACATCTGAAAGTTTTAGAGAGCTTCCAGACATTGGTGCAAAGGCTGCCAGAGGACAAATTAGGAGGATGAGTATGAACTTTAAGTGTATTTTATTGTTGATCATATAGAAGGCTATAAGAAACAGTGTAAGTTACTATCAAAACTTTTTGGAGGAGGAGAGATGACAGGTGGGTGAGGTGTCTATTAATTTTTTTTCTGTATAATTCACAGATTAATGCAAAATATTCATGTTCATTTAAATGGAAAAGAAACATATTTGCAATTTACTACTTTCAGCACGTGCTTTTGAAGAAAAAGTAACTATTTCTCAAGAATTTAGATTCAGATTAATGCAATACATGTGATTGTAGCTTAATAAGTTTTCAGATTTTTTTTTTAAATGTTGATTATTGTTAGGGGATTACTGTGAACCTTCCAATGTATGTCACCGGTTCTTCTCAGGCAGCCTCCATGGCTTCTCTGCATCTTACCTAGGGAAAACATTTGGATCCTTGATAGCTTTTTGCCTCCTGAACCTCTTAGGCAGGAAGAAGATGCAACTTGTGTCAGCCTTCATAAATCACAGATGGTCTTGGATCACAACCACTTTTATCTGTCATGCGCACTTGAGTAAAAAACATCTGGCTGACAAGTATGTTTAAAAACAAATACAATCCTATATAAATATGAAAACATACAAATACAAAAATGTCTTTCACAACAGATGTATGCGACTAATATGGACCTTATTCAAACGTGAACATTCTAATGTTACTTCTAGTGATATCCAGCACACATGACCTGTCTGGATAGTAGTATTACTTCTCTCTTAAGCAGAAACACATGTCCATGAACTTGTAATTTGTCTTCCTACATCACAAAAATCATCAACAGAGAGTACAGGTACTTTTAGCTATAACTTTCTTTATGTGCTCACATGGCAATGCCACCATTAAATTATTAAAGATGCTTTAAGGGCATCCCACTTTTCTAAGAATCTTCACCCAGCTAGAGCCTTCCTTCCATACAGTAGCTGAGTCTCAAGTTCTGACTTCTGCAAAAGAACAAAGCTGAGCTAGCTGCCACTGTTCAAAGATCGCTGTTCCCTGAACATTTTGTAACCAACACTGAATACCATTGCAAGCATTATTTTTCCAGGCTTAAATTTGTTCCCAGGCTGAGGGAACACAGCAAAACAAAACAAAAATCTATACAACAGCATAATATCCTCTAGTGTCACCCACAACAGCAGGTAGAACTTGGTAGACTTGTCTGCAATTAAGGTTACACCAAATTTCCATTCTAAACTCTCTTCTTTTTTGCTTTGCCAGATTTCACTGGTTGGGCTGAATTTTCCATGCTTGCTCTTTACTTCAAGTGAAATTTCTGGAGGAAGTTTCAGTGAAAACCACCCTGTCATTTCCAAGAAGGAGATTAGGGAAAAATAGATTGGTTTCCCAATATTAAAATGTATTTCTTTGAAGAGCTGTAGTACCTCCATGTGTTGTAGCCCCAATTGGCTCTGTGTCATCTCACTGAGAATCTACTCATGTTCAGCCAAGCTGCAGAACTGCAAATTGTTGTTTTCATTTGCTCAACAAATTTTCAGAAAGGCTTCCAGCTACATTTTCTGATAGTTCCCAGCAAGCTCACCTTGTCCTCATCCCAGTAAGCTTACTGCACTGCAGACTTACTGACTCTGAGAACAAAACACCAATAATAACTTTAAATTCCCTTTTGGCCCAAAAGGAAAACGTATTGGACTGTGAGTGAAGAGGAGGCCATGTGTTTTCTGTTACGTCTTTCTTTAGCTGGGTTTCATACTTTGGACAACACGTGATTTATTTTTATGTTCCCCTTCTGAAAGTTTCTTAATAGGATGAATTTAATGTCATCTAACTTTAATGTATAAGCATAGGTGTATCATATAGCTGCCCAGTCTTGTCTTGTAGTCTGTAGTGACAGATACATTGAAAGGCCTTTCTCCTCCTCTGTCATAGGTACATTGCAAAGGTCTGAAAAAAGATATTCCCCTGGTATCTCTCTTCTGTTGACTACAGGGGAAGAATGACAACTAGCTGAGCTAAATTCCCAGCCTTTAGTTGGCAAAATTAGACGTAATTAATCCCACACAAACTGAAGACCAAGAACAGAGGCTGAGGGGGTTGAGGGAATGAAAGGAGAAAGGACTAGGAGACCACATTGTCACATCTAATAGTGACAGTGTTTAGCCATTGAAAAATCTTAACAACAGACATGGTAGATGACCTGTGATTTCATATCTTTAAAAGAGGAGTAGCTTGCAAATATACTGGAGTTCAAAAAGGAGCAACTGATAGAATGCAGAAACATACAAGACAAGGACCCAGGAGCCACCGTAGGTGGACAGCCCAATCAAATTATCAAAACATTAATTTTCACCTTTTGAATCTCAACTCATAATCTTTTCCTGCAACAAGATCAGAGGCTCTTGACATTTCCAATTTGACTACAGAGCCAAATATTAACAACAGGAAAAATAACAGATTGTTTTGCTTTTTCTCGGAAGTGTCCCTTGTGAACTGGAGGCAAATTATTTTTTCTGTATAATAATTGTGTATATTATAAATTACATCGGTAGAAAGACTGAAACAGTAAATTGCACCACAGTCTGCATCTTTTTGCAAAATTTATACTTATAATTCTATACCTTTCCTGGGAATTTCTTCTACAAAGTGACTGCTGAAAGAAAAAATAATTATTTTTTAATACATTGCACATCAGTGGATTTCTATGAGTTTGTAATGAAATACAGTACCAATACTAGCACAATCTCACAGCAGTAAATAAAATTTCAGAATGCATTTGTATTCGATACAGTATGTTCCTCTGCTTATAAAATAGCTTGCATACTTTTGCTCATTTTTAGCAGATGATTTCTGTTATTGTAAATACTATCGTTACTGTGTTCTCATTTTTTATTGTTGTATCATAAGCTGCTGTTATTTTTTAATGAAGAACATATAATAAGATTCTAATCATCCTTTGACATGAAGTGCTATAGTAAAGACAGCTTGCAAACTGATGTTGTCACTGTGCATAAAGTTATGCAGCATCAGTGCTAAATTGCCCAGTGACCCTTGCTGTTTAGTGTTGGAAACTGTGAAGTTGTCCAAGTCAGTAGACTGTCCCTTTGAATTCAGGGCAGAAAGTGCTTGGGTTTGGGATGGTTCTTACCATATTAGTACCTCATTCCATAGTTTAGATTTCTTCTCCAAAAAGTCTTTACTTCTGAACCACTGATTGTGAGCTGTGCTGTACGTTTCTGATGTGTCAGAGAAAAAAGAGATTAAAGTGGATTTGAGACTTTAAAGACCTGGAAAGTAAAGACCAGGACACTGAAACAGATTTGAAATTTTACAGAAATGCAACAAAGACCAATCTGAGGTCTTTGCAGCATTGTGAGCAAAATAACACCTGAGTCCTTAAATACTACTGACTCCGTGAGAGACTTAAACAGAGAATATTAAAGACCGCCATGTACTCAGAAAGGTAAAACTGAGAGACAAGCTCTTCATTTTAGGATGAATTTGTCATCTACCTTGCAAACAAGTGCTTTTACTGAGTTATTTGTTGTATCTTGGCACTTAAGGGTTTTTTCCACGGAATTTTGAAAGCTTCTTCTGATATAGGGAGAACTTTTAAAAACACTTTTCGAAATAAAGAATTAAATACCAATCCCTGATTAATTTCCTTAGTTTCACCTAGTCTTCATTTTACTTTCCCAATTTCTAAATCTCTTTTTGCACCTTCTTGGTTCACTCTTTTTTGAAATAATAAAACATTTTAAAGAATTATTTTTGCTTCTTGTTAACCATCCTCTCTGTATTTCACCAGTCTGTTACAATCACCTTCATGTGCATTCAAGTCAGGAAAGAAGTGTTTAGCACTTCAAAGGAAATCCCAGTATCTGCTTTAGAATTTTATATTTGAAGGTCTAAAGAGATTGTTATAATTAAGAAATTCAGAAAACAGAAGTTACTAAGTTACTCTTCTTTTCAAATAGGCTTCCAAGAACCGTGCTTTCTCTACTGAGTCTTAAAAGGCACACCAGATGTTTCTGACAAAGATGATCTCAAGTATTTTAGATAACTATATATAAGAAAACTTCCACAAGATGAGATGTGAGTATAAGCTTTTAACTTTTATTTCACCAAACTTATTGTTGTAGTAAATATTGAGGAAAAAAGTTGAAAGAGTTCTTTCAGATCAGGACAGAGAGCTTCTTGTTGCATGCTTTATTTGTTCAACACAAATTAATGGTTCAGGTATTTCTTCTCTCATCTTTACTCGTGATTATCTGAGAAAAACAGAATGACTGGAGCTTTCACTATCAAAATGCCACCAGAAATGGCAGGTCCTACGGCATGTGGCTGTTAATAACAAATATGCATCCCTATAAAGCTATAAGTAGAAGTTCGAAATACAAAGCTCTTGAAGAAGATGGAAACGGAATTAGCATTTCTGCTGTCTGATGAAACCAGGACACAACTTCCTTTATAGAAAGGAAGACTGGAGAGCCCACTAACTGTGGCAGAATTGTGTCAACACTATGGCAGCAGTTCCAGAACACATAAGCCACAAGATACAGGTTCAAGTAACTTCAAACTCACGATGCATCTGACTGTGGAAGGGATGTTGTTCCAAATAAGTGCTTATATGACTACAAACTATTTCAACAGTCAGATAATTTATTTGAATTTTTTCTTGCTTTTTATCTCTTTCTCTGCTTTGTTCTACAACAAATCGATTTTTTTTTATGCTTCCAGTCTTCTGTCCAATTCTGCATTGAACAAATGCCCCAGCATATGTTTTATGTGAAAAGTGAGGTCCAGGCTACTCAATATTGAAGAATTCCCAACACTATGGTAAGACAAAAGACCACTGTTCTGATTGGTTTGGGTAATTATCTTCTTCATACAGTTTTTCTCCTGCAGTTTCTAAAGGTGTGTAGTGTTATATCTGGTTTTTTTTCAAATGTACTGTCTTTCCCTTTGTACCATTCAGCAGCTGTGTTCTTTAATTATCTGCATATTCCTAAAGAAATGGATATACTTGTAGATAAAGACATATGTGTCAAGCCTGGCCTAGTTTACACTGGCTCATTCAGCAAAGTCTTAAAAAATGAAATAATACGGCAAATAAGCCATCATGTCACCTGGAAGAAATACTTCCCTCAGACCAGTGGTAAGACACAGTACAGTGTGAGAAAAATGGCAGCACATATTGTCCCAGGTTTGCCTGCTGAGGGAGCAAAAAGCTGCAGCCTCTGACACTGTTTCTCTGCAACCTTTCACCACAGCTAAAACTGAGACAGAAGAGTGAGAATCAGAAATTAAATTTTATTCAAAAAGAATTGATACTGATTTTCCTTTCATGAAACATCAAAGTGAAAATAGTGTATGTGGAGATAATTGAATTCATGATGACCAAAGGATTCAGTTTCCCAGAAAAGTCCACCTACTTTCTGTCAAAATCAACACATTTCTTAAAAAAACAAAACTGAAAAAACGCAACAAAACCCCAAACCAAATCACTTCCTTTTCTTGTACTAGTGATGGTGGCCACAAATTAAAAAAACACATTTCCTTTCAGCAGCAGCTGAGAGGAGTTCATCTGGAAAACTTTCCAAGCCCTGCTGAGTTCTGAGGTAATGTTTGCACTTTTTAATGTAATTATTTTTTGGCATTTATGAGAAATACTGGCAGCATGACTTACTGGACAGTGTCTTTCAGCAAGGAAGCTTTAGAAACCTTGAAATTTCCCAGTACTCTGTTGAAGTTACATGCAATATTTTGCTTTTTTTGCTTCTTATTCTTCAGAAAAAATAGAAGTCACATTGAGTTTAGGATCCTAATATAAAGAATCCATGTTACTTAGAAATAAAAAAAAAAATGTAGTTATTAAATCCAGGAAATAATAATTTTTCCTCATCAGGGTAAGTATTTTGAATTATTTGTGTATGAATTTGTTTCTAGTGATGAACAGTTCATATTATGATTAAATGACCACATAGGTTTAGCATAGATTTACACATCATTGTGGGTTTTTTTTATTAGCTTCAGTAATATCCTATGCTTGTGCCAGTCATCTTTCCTGTGTAATACATTTCACATTCTCAGGGTTTAGATACCCATGAGGTGGTGCATTTGCTTTTGCTTGCAAGCAGAAGAAAGTTTGTGGTTTAAGTTTGTGGATTGATGTGAACTTCTATAACATTCAGACACAACTTGACTGATTGGTATTTATCAACACTGATGAGCAATTTTTGTTTCTTTAAAACCAAGTTAAGATTCACTGATCTCATAATCATTAATCTCATAACACCCTTAGAATAAGATGGTGGTCCCACTGAAATTAGTGGCAAAACCACTAGTGAAACCAGTAGCTTAAACAACTAAAATAAAAAAAGCTGTCTCATTAACTGGAAATGTTTAAAATTTGGTTCCAGCCTGAATGTGCTCCAGGGAAATCCCACAGTGCTGGCTAGTTAACCTAGTGTCTGGAAATGCTGGGGTCACCAGCCTGCTTTCCAAGCACTGTGTCAGAGCTCTGTAGCAGGGAGTGCTGGGGCTCCCACAGCTCTTTGATGGTGAGAATGGGTGCCTTGGAGCAACTGGGTTTCTGGGGAGCCATGGGCCTTGGAAAACCCAGGGAACCACTCCAGAATTGAATATCCCACAAGTGCAGATAGCGATGCATAAGAAACCCCAGCAGCTTTCCACAAATGTATACAAAGCTGCATGGACACTCTTCCTCTGATTTAGCTAGTGCTTGCACTTCAGAGAAGTCAGCGTTTTTCAACATGATCTTGTTTCACTAAACAGTAAGTCCAGGTCTTATCCTAGCAAGCACCTCAAGCAAAGGTCCCTGATGGTCTTCTTACAACAGTCAAAGCAGAGCATATTAAGCCTTGATATTTTTTCATATTTTAATGAAAGACAGCTACAGATATGTTCATCTTCCAATTTTAAAAGTATTTTTTAAAAATAGATTTTTTATTTTTTCTGATTTGAGAGAACTGGGTTGTGATGTTCTATGCATCCAAAATTTGTTGCAAGGTGAGTTCAGATACTGGAGTCTGGTTTTGAGGAAGGATATGGAGTTTTAGTTCAGACTAGTCTCTCACAGATATGAAGTCATTGAACAGGACACAGTCTGGCTTTTATTGTGCATAGATTGCTCTCAGTACTTTATCTGGTAGTTTAAGCCCAGGTTCAGCGATGACGATATTACGTTGCAGCCATATTGTCTGAAAACTGGCTAGAGAGAGGTTTGCTTATTCTATTTTGTATAGAGCCATCACTGCTGGGTAATTACTCACTCCAGGGACTCCTAAGAACTATTACAATATAAGTAATAACACTTCCCACAGGACATCAAGCATTTCATATTTTCAGTAGTTTAACTTCTTTTGATACAACTAAAAAGCTTTTTTTATATTACTTCCTGCCAATTAATACTCCAAGCAGCATTAACTTTTATAACTTTTAAAGACTTTCCATCATAAATAGAACCAAAATGCTTATGATACAACTTCCAGTGAAGAGCAATGGCACATCATAAGCATCTCGTAATAGATTATTCAATTAACACATCATCGAAACTGATTCCTTTCTTTAAAAGTTCAAATTAAATTGAACTTCTAATTTTTTTTTTCTTTTAATTTGAAAAAGCACTTTCTCTTTTTTTTTCTTATTTCTTTATTTGCATTTTCCTCAGGCCTGGTATGGAGATGAAAAACGGATACTTCATCCAAATTCAGCTGCTAACAGGAAGCATCTGAAATTTTGAGAAAGTCTGTTCTGGTTAGATGTGACATTCAACAGAAAAAAATTAAGACACACATTATTAGTGTAAAGGAAATTTTTATACTTGTATGCATTTAGACAAAAATGAAGGTGTGTTTCTCAACATGACTAAATCATTCACCTCTTAGTCAGGTAAGGCTGTTTCATTTCTCTGTCACAATGGATGTAGATATTGAATGAAGCCAAGAAAATAAGAAGTCTTGAACACTCAACATGGAAGGAAATTTAGAACTCAAGTCAGTGCCACAAATAATTCTGAGCAATGCAGTAGACTAAGTAGCTTTTCTGCTTACCTAAAGAGACATTTCATGCATTTTTAAAAAAGCAATAAAGTATGTACCATCATGTGATACATATGCCAATGAAACACCAATGGTATCAGCATTCTTTTCAGTATTTTCTTCCTACTGTATCCAGGCTAAAGGTATACTCTATACCTAAGCAAAATCTCATTTTCATTCCTGATTTCATCTGTTTTGAAGACAAAAGGGATTAGGCTATTTATGTGCCTTCAAAGCAAACAGAGATATTTCTCTTTGAATCCACTATGGCAGTAGATAAAATATGTCGATAATTTAACGCACTACAATAGCAAAGAGAAAGAGAGGAAAGATTATCATAACAAAACCAATTTATCAAGATACAGCTTTTGTCTCACCTCCTACAGTTAACTGGGACACTAACAGAGAAGTACGTGAGTTTTCCTGAGTTACTCACAGCCCTGTGTCAGCTTTACTTTCTACTGTCACTGCAAAGAAAGAGATCAGACTTTAGTGATCATCAGGAGGGAATCATATTGAACTCAGTCTTTCTGAAAGACATTCTTCTGGAAATCTAAGGGCATTAGGGAAAGCTTTTGGACTCTGGAGCAAATGTTGTGAACACTGACTTGAATTGTCAGAACATAACCATAGTTGAATGAAGACCAGAAAGCCAAGGCTGGCAGAATATAACACATCCAATTAGGTGTATTCTTCTGGAAGAAATATGAAAGCCAGCAAACTCAATTTTCCAAATGTACAGAGAGACAGAGAGAAGTGGGTAAGCTCCCTCCCTCCAAAACAATAGTGATTTCAAACTTGTTTTCAAATGAATGATGCTTGTCTTTTATTCTGTTTTAGAGTTCAAATGCAGATGTGATTTCTCATGACTGAGTTGTGTGATTTGATTAAAATCTCATTTTTTGAAGATGAAATGCTGTGCATGAAAAATGTCTATATTGTCTTCACAGGTGCTTTGGAGTACTTTATTCATACTCCTCTTAGAGGACCAGCAGATGCTTCTGCCTTTTTTTTTTTTCAACTATTCTCTCACATTTACAAAAATACTACCAGATTGTATAACTGAAAATCTGTCTGTGAGGTCTTTTAAAGGGAATCCAGAGTAAATATTACTTTATTATTTTTGTCAACAGGAATTATTTTCATCATTCATTCAGCATCTGAAACAAGAGTGAAACCATTTCTTCTTGGATTCTTCTGACAGATTTTGCTGTATAAATTTACAACGTGACTTTTCTAGGAAACTAGTGCACCATACATAGTGACAATGGTAAAAATTATCTCAAGTGATTACCTAAACAACACAGAGTTTTGGCAGTCTTGAATACTCATCTATTTCATTGACATCTAGGTGAACAAAGAGGGCGACCTGGAAACCCTAAGTATATTATTTCCCAAAGAAAACTTTTCATTTTTTTAATAGGTATAATTTTTGTTTGAATTTTTGTCTCTATGTTGTAATGACCTGTGTGATACTTTAATTGTTGTCCTCTTTTTTTTAGAGATGATATTACAATTTTTGACCTAGTTTTCATCACAGATGAAAACCTGTGGACTTAAATGTTGTTGACTGGAATGGACCTTAAGAATGACAAGAAACAGTCTTTCATTTTTTCCTTGCTTGTTGCACATAGGAACCAATTCTTTGCCAAAAAAACAGTGATTGTTTATGACTTAATGTGGAAAGAACATGATTTTTGTGCATGAGTTGAACATGAGTTACCTGCATTTTAAAAATTTTAAATCATAGAGTCATAGAATAGTTTGGGTGGGAAGGTACCTTTAGAGGTCATCTAGCCCAAACCCCCTGCAGCAAGCAGGGACACCTTCAACTAGATCAGGTTGCTCAGAGCCCTGTCCAACCTGGCCTCAAATGTTTCCAGGGATGGGGCGTCCACCTCCTCTCTGGGCAACCTGTTCCAGGGTTTCACCACCCTCATTGTAAAAAATCTCTTTGTTATACCCAGTCTAAATCTACCCTCTTTTAGTTGTCCTATTAAAAGAAATATATGGGGATTTGAGGGTTGTCATTCTCTTTGAATGTATCCCTCTGTAAATTTATTATTACAATATAACCGTTATGGTCATAATTGGCAAAATCACAGAAATATAAGAAAATAAATCTGTAATTCACTTAAAAATGGAAACATTCATTGTGTTTAAGAGATTTCTAAAAGTGCACAGATTGATGCATTTTTGACTAAAGCCTTTAGCTAGTTTGAAATTTACTTCAGTTTAACATGTCAGCCACTTTTAGTATTATGTAACTGATCCTTAAGCTTTCCCCAAGTTTAGAATTCTAGGTATTATTTTTAACTGTGAGTTGTTGCTGAGTCTTAATAAAATCTTCCAATAAAGAATCCAAATAATCTTGTCTGGAGAAAAAGGAGAGACCTTAAAACAAAAATAAAAAGGAAAGCAAAATAACAGATGATAATATATTGTAAAGACTGAAAACTCGGAAAGAAGTTTGGGGTCTTTCTCAAGTTTGATATATAGCAAATAAACGGTCTTTGAAAAGGGAAGGAGTGGCTTCACAGTATATCTACTTTATTTTTTTTGTGCACCTTTGATAGCGGTGTAATTTATGACAGTACCTCAACATTGCTTGTATGTTACCACTAATGCTTATTTACTGTCCAAGCTGAGACACTGAAGAAGTTCTTAACTTAAATGTGTCTCATCTCATTTATGAGTCAGTTCTTTGTGGTCATTTTCCAAATTTTTTGAGACATATACATACTTTTTCTTTTATTTGTATTATGACTGTGCATGAAACTTACCAAACCCAACCGGCTAATCCCTTCATAGGCATACATGCTAAATCCCAAACTCAGCTAAGTCCTTGAATGTGCTTTACTCTACTTCCATCTGGAAAAAAAGTATTTGAGTACTTATGACTTGATTATTTATAGAATGTTGTTTTCTAGTCAGGCTGGAAGTTGCAACAGAAATGTTCTCAAGACTCTGACTCATTGGGGCTTGTTGAGTCACGGATAATAAACAGGATACTGCTAACATGGTACCACATTTACTCTTGAGGTAACATTTTAAAAAGCACAGTTTTCCTCCTTTCTAAGAACAGAGACTGGCATGTTTAAAAAACGATGCGAAGGTCCCAGTAAAGTCAGGGGTGTTTTCTGCTATGCTGATAATGATTCGAAAATTTCCACATCTCTAAACACACTGAATATAAGACAGCTTTTGTAGGCAGGGCCACAGACTACTACTTCAAGCAGTTGTAATCATGATTACTTAACAGTTCTACGTGATCTTTCAATTATTTTTGAGTTCTTAATAGCACTGGCAACAAAAATGCTCCCTATGAAAGTTAGCCAGGTCTATTACTTTAAGAAGCCTTACCCGGTTACTTGCATTTGTAATAAAGAGAGGAAGAGGGATTTTAGCTCTTTGAACTGGAGGTGAAATATGACTGTTGAAAAACTAGATATTGACACTTTTAAATATATGTTAAACTAAATAGCTAGAACTTTATAACTCCAGAATTTCATTAAATTTTGCAGGTAACAAGAATTATTAATAGATATGGAAACCTTGAGACCAAATTTTGAGTACATTTAAACCAAAGGGGAAGATTCTTTGCCTCCAGTGGCAGAATGATTGAAACCCAGCTATTTATGCCATCTTTTATCCTCTGTGTAGGTACTGTACTCTGTACTGGTAATAGTTTTTCTCACTTTCCCACGTTGCCTGTGCCCAGATATAATGTTAAATTTTGAGACATAAAGTGATGTTTTAATGCCTATTCTAATAACCCTTTGTGCATTAAATCTCTTTATTATATCTTTTGGGAGTTTTCTTTGAGAAGCAGACAATGAGAAATGCTTTGTTTTTTTCGAGGACTAGTTTCAAGATTTACCAAAAATTGAAAAATAAAGCTAATGTTATGACAAAAGCTTCTAATGTGTTTTATATTTTGAACTGTAAAATCCAACCTTCCTCAGAGACTTTGTACATCACACTAACATGTGATTGTTAGTATTGCATATTCATGAAACTTGTTACAAGTAAGGTGATAAGTAGTTCTTACAAAAGGTTTAAAGCATGTGTTCAGATACTTCCTCCTACTTCCTCCTTCTCAGAGGATGCACTGGATATTGCACAACGCTTTTTAGAACTATTCATTTTTCTTAGAGGACAAGAATTCTGTAATGACATAAACACAAAGATGTCAATTAGAACCACACTCTGGAAAAGAGAAGAACTTGCTCATCACAGTTTATTTCCTGTGATTTTGATTTAGAGACAAAATATTCCACAAAGAAAAAAACATAACAAAATAGTTAAATGATATATGAAGGACAGCTCAGCTTTTTACTACGGATCAAAAAAAGGTTCTGCCTACCTAAAAATGACTTGTGTTATAGAATCTCCCTCTTTGTTTGTAGTGCGTATGTGGACTAACAGATTTAGCAGCATCTGTGGCCTGTACATAGTTAGCATAAAGAAATACAATGTGACCATAGCTCAAGAGTATTCAGCCCTCAGTTCCACCACAAACAATCAATGGTAAGATTTGACTATCCTAGTAGCTGCAGTTCTTATAACAATTACTGGTGTTGCTTTTCTCTCCTGCAGTTTCTAAACTACTTTGAATAGAACTGGGAAACAGTTAGAGTTGTGATTTTGTGTTTCTGAGGTTTCCAGTGATAATGATCTCATTTAACATTTTTTGTGTTCTTTTGAATCAAAAGTACATTTGTAAAGTTTATATACAAGTTTGGTCATTATATGTGAGAAAGGAAAGAGCTGAAAATCTCTTGGTTTTTTAATATTAATATACACTGTATCAAATTTACCTTTGTAACTATTCTGTCAGCAACAGAAGACATCTGTCAACGTTAAAATAATTTTCCTTGGAATTAAGCTCTAACATGTTTGTAAAGGTAGGCATTACAGCTGGCTTATTCTATAGTAACTCTAATTCCAGTAAAAATTGATATTTTGAGATAATTTGAGTCTATATAAATTGTGAAGACTACTTATTTAATAACTTCAGAGTTCTTTGATTTTCCTAGTGCTAGATACAACCCAAAGCTTAACAAATTGTACTTCAAAGATGTAATATTTAAATCCTTTTCCTGTAGTGCAGCTCCAGTAGAAAACAGTTAATGTTACTCATAAAAAAGCATTTTCATCAGTATATGACAACACAGACAAAATTTCATCAAGCTTTCAACTTGTTTACTCAGCTCATAATAATGTTATTCCAAGTTGTTTAAGTGGCCTGTCTCGTGATCAAAGTAAGTTGATTCTTATGTACAAAACAGACTTGCTATGTCCTTCTCCCATAAGACAAAGCATATCTGATTGTAAGTTTTGGTTTGAATTACCGCTTACCTGGCCATATAAAAATAGAGTGATTTATTAGGATTGTGTTTAAGAAGTAAGACTATTAGGCCTTTTACTCCCCACCCCCCCACCCTG
>Ga0065711_1007090_pt1 | contig 15710 bp, 12 predicted proteins | sample Hoacrofraction12_FD_59098 | JGI IMG/M metagenome (GOLD analysis project Ga0065711, IMG submission 59098) | Hoatzin crop microbial communities from Cojedes, Venezuela - Epithelial fraction 12 v2 (version 2) | ecosystem: Host-associated > Birds > Digestive system > Esophagus > Crop | place... | reverse complement strand
TGTGCAGCCTACTGTAGGTGACCCTGCTTCGGCAGGGGGGTTGGACTAGATGACCCACAGAGGTCCCTTCCAACCCCTACTATTCTGTGATTCTGTGATTCTGTGAAAGCAAGCACAGACCACCAGCACCTTCTGGTTCAGCGCCTTCACTCAGTAGACTTCTGCTGCCTCAGTGCTGCTTCAGAGGTAAATCCTGGCTTAGACCAGAGGCATAGCCTTTGCCCAATCCATTTTTAGCTCAATATCTTGAGAAAATGAGAATTCCTTATTGGGTCACCAATGAGGTCTGTGTGGAAATAGTGATCCAATAAGAAGTTGCACATGAAAATAAGCTGAGTGCTCTTCTGTGCTGATGGTTTCACACCTTCAAACAACGTGCTTTGGTAAGACTTGCACACCTGTATTATTTGTGTCTCTTACCAATTAATCCTCATTACACTTGGCTTTACACTATAAAATCCATCAGCTGCAGCTGATCTAGTAGCTGACCACTCAACCTCAAATTAATCAATTGTTGCTTTAAGCAAGCACCAAGATGTTTTTATTTCATGCTGGTAAATTTTCTAGTCACCAGCCAAAAGTTAATCTGAAGGAGATTGTGTTTGGGATAGGATGTGTGTTGATGATCCCAGTGAGGTATCCCACTCCTCCCTGCCCCAGTGTTATCTCATAGGATGATGGCGTCTCATGGTCCTCATGAGTTTCCCCAGGAGCTCATTAGGAGCGAAGACAGTTATCCATAATTTAAAAGAATTAGAAATGTTTTTAACAAATTCTCTTGTTGTTAGACTTGCTTGAAATTACTTCAGATATATATGTATTTCTTTCAGTTTATTTTAGGGAGAGAACAGTTCCTGAGCCACAGGACTGCAGCCAGTGTACTGCAGTAGCTCTGGAAGAAATAATCACAGGTCTTCCCTGACTTTATGAAACAGAAGACTTGAAAAATTGCAAAGCAGTCTTGGTTACTGCAAAGCTGACATACATGCCTCTGCAGTAAACTTTCTGCTAAACTTATCCTAACACTTCTTTTGAAAAGTAAATTTATAAGCTTACCCATTTATTTTTAGGTTTATTGGTTTACATACTTGGTTGAGGTAGGAATTCAGCTCTGATTGAAATAAATATATTTCAAGTTATCATTTTCAATGTCTATAAATTTTACAGTGTTGTTGCAGCATAGTCAGCAGCTGCTAGCCAACAGTTTGTCATCCTAAGGTTCTTCCATGCACAGAAAATAACATCAGTTCATGCAATGGTACCTCCATGTACCCGCAGACCACAGGATGTGTGCCAGAAGAAGACAGAAGGTGGTAGATATCCATCGTATTTAACAGGCTATAGCAAAGACAGCTTGGACTTTCTGTCAGGTAAATTATGCTTGGATTCACAGGGCACATTGTAGCAGAGCTGCTACTCCAGACTTTGCAGACCCTAAGTCGAATTAATCCATCCCAGTGACTTCAGTGACATTATACAAAGAGTGAATTTGCCTTCCTGTGTACCCAGACAATTTAAATTAACTTTGTAATGGGACTGAAAATTATCAATACGAATGCTGTTCTGCGCAATACAAACCTGTAGTTGTTTGTCCAAAGTAAATTCAGTCAAATAGCAAAAGTGGAAACTGGAGAAACTTGTCTTTAAATGCAATCCCAGGTGCTTCTCAGTTCAGGTGGCTNGGTGGGAAGGAGGGAATTAGAAGGAGCTATTAGAGTGGGGTCTGAGTTACAATGAAGTCCCCGCAGGGCTGTGGGTAGGCTCCCAGAGCCCATCAGGAACCATTTTGGAATCTCTAATGATAAAGTTTGGTAACAACTGCAAATTTCTAGCCCCCAGAATTCCAAAGTTCCAGTATAATTGAAATGTGTGAAAGACAGCTTCGAACAACTTTGGAGGTCTGTGGTCCACCAGACAGCTCAGGAGAGTTAGACGCATAATTACTTCTTTGTCAAAAAACGTAGAGTAGTGGGTGTCTGCATGTGGACAACAGCCAAAGAAACCATCGACAACTCCTCATCGACGTAGCTGAGTCGCAACAACACTTTTTTTGCAGAGCTATCCAAAATAAATACAATTACTGTCTGGATCAAAGAGAGGCTTTGGCGTAGCCGAGAAGCATATCATGTCTTCTCCAGATTACGAGAATTACATTCCCTCTCGTTAGGCTAACACTGCCTCCATGAGTCCCACTGAACCCTGTCTTCTGCTAAGTCCATCCCTGTAAATGTCGTAACTGGGTATGCAAATACATGAATTACCATTCTCTTTCCAATAAAACAAATATTTTAACAGTTTTATTTCCCAACTGTATTTCCATGTTCCTTCGTCTACTCTTTTCCTAAGTAACAATGAGCTTGAAAACAATAATTTCCCACGGCAGTGCCTTGGCCCTGCCAACATAAACTCATTATACCATGGCCAGAGGTTTGAATTAACAAGTACGGTTAGGAAATAGATGTATTGATTCAGTAACGATTATAATATAACCTACTTAGCTTTGCATGGTACATTTGTCAAGATCCTGGCTAATTGCATTAAGTGCTTGAGCTTTCCAGAAATCTGGCTATAAAAAATGGGTGAAAAACCAAAAAAAACCCACACTTGTCTGCCCAAATTCAATCCTGGAAATCAGAACTACTGTCCTCATTCTTATTTCTTCTTGTTTTCAGTGTAGAAGGATTTGAGTGTTACAAATAGGCCCTTAAAAGCTCAGTTTCTTCTGGGAGAAGTTATTCTTAGCATTACAAGTGGTTGTAAACAACAGTAATATCGACAAATCCCCTTCAGCAAGTTGCACCCCTGTAAAATTCAAACCTTATGGCCCGGTTCGTATTTTACCTGCGCCCTCAGGCTGTAGCAGCAGTGAATGCAATGCATGTCCTGGCTGGGCAGCAGTGTCGGTAAAACACATCAGCCCCGATGGTCTGATGGCTCGCTCTCTACTCCTACAATCATGGGCTCTGTTTTCCTGGGAGTCTGCATGTAACCTGCCTGCCGAGCTTGAACGCAAGCTGTACCACAAGCTAAAACCTGCCTCCCGTTGAGATTGTTGGGAGGAAGGTGTTCAGAAAAAGCCAGGAATGGAGGCTGAGCCCACATGTACCCTCCAAGCACATTGAAGAGTGTTCCTAGCTCAAGTGTGTGTAAACCTGACACAGGAATATGATGTTCGCCTGGCCTGAGGTCACTGTTGTAATGCCTGCAGTGCCGTCACTTGACTCCATATGGCTCCTGCAGGACAGATAAATTTGCCTAAAATCCTATAAATCAGGAACAATAAGGCCTTATCAGTTACTCAGGTGCAAGAATTACAGCCGTCTAAGGGCAGCGATGATGCACAGAGCACGTCAGTGCTCGTGCTTTGGGTGCTCTGGGACTGTGGCACTGCTTTTTACTCAGGAGTAAAAAAACTGGGAAGATGCAGCGTGACAAGAGCTGGTGCCTCCGTGAGGTCTCGGGTGCAAGGCGACTGACTGACCAAACCAGAGAAAGTCACAAGCACAGACGTCTCTTCCAACAAGTGTTCTAAACAATCCGCGTTGAACTGTCTGTATTCATTTGCAGTACATCTTTTTTTGTGTCTATGGCTGCTTAAAGAAACAGCAAAGTAGAGCACTGTCGGAGCTGCCAAATTAAAAAACAAACCTTTTATTTGATGTTCACGCAAACTGCAAGTACAAAGTAAACCAAAACTCTGTTTGACTTGAGCTCTGAGGACCAAAGCGGGAAGAAGTTCAGTGAATTCCAGACGGGCGGTTTCGGAGGAGTGTGCAAGAGCGCAGCCCACCACGCCGGGGCGGTGATTGCCCGCTCCCTACGCAGAGCAGGCGGTGGGCTGGCTGCCAGCCCTGCCATCTCCCCTGGCCGAGCACGGCTGGGCAGCGCGCCCGCACGGACACGCACACACGCTTGGGTTTGTACTTACACAGGTCTGTGCATACACATTTGCACCTTACATGTACACTTAGTATGCATATCTTTGTGCTACATGTATGTATGTGTGCAGTGTGCATATACACACATACACACACCGAGTTTTCTTCTTTTATTTTCACGCTGCCTTGGGCATTCCCACACAAGGTTTCCTATAAAGCAGACTGTCAAGTGAAACTGCAGCTGCAGGGAAGCCACTCAAAGGCTACAGCAAACGCTGTGGAAAGCATTCCCGACTCACACCTGGGCATCTCAATCACACGAGGAGAGCGAGGGGCAATGGACACAACCTGCAAGAAGGTAAATCCAGGTCAGATATTCGGAAATGTATTTTTCCACTGGGTGTGCTCAAACCCTGCACAGGCTGCTCACGGAGGTTGTCCAGTCTTCATCTTTGGAGATTTTGGAAGAACTGACTGGCTAAGCCTTGGGCCACTTTGTCAGGGCTGAATCTACTTTAACCAGGAGGCTGGCCCAGGTGATCTCCTGATTTTCCTTCACAACTAAATTGTTCTGTAATTCTGTAACTCTCTGATTATGTTATGGATACCTTTATATGCGTTTACAAGCCTCAGTGACTGGAAGTGTTATCTATGTTTATCCAGAGCAACTAGTTGGGATCCTGGACCAGCCGCATTTGTCAAACCTCTGGTTTGTGTTCCAGTAATAGAAGGAATGCAAGAAAACTTCTGAGATTTCAACCTTTCACTTTTCCCTTGGTGAGTTTGGGAAGCTTATTAATTTTTATGCATGGCTTCTAGATCTATGATTAATCACTTCCCCCTCATTTAAACACAGCAGTTTTCCAATATTTGTTATTTTCTTTTCCCAGCCAAGGAAAATAACCAAGGAACAAGCAGCCAGGCAAAAGCCCCAAGCAGACGGACCAGTACAGGCAAATACACACAGGCCCGTCCCTACTTGGGAAGGCTGGAGACTGCAGAATGTAACATTTTTATGTAGCAGAAAAAATAATTATTTTCACCTGACGCAGCAGAGTTAAAAAGTTGCCTAGAATATTGTATAACAATTCTTTAGAAAGATATTATATTAATTCTCTATAGCAGCATCAAAATGAAGCTCTATAAAAGAAGTCACACCTCCAGTATAACTCTATATAAATACTTTAAATCGCTGAACAGGGAAACTTTTAAGTCTAAAAATACACCTGCTGTCACTCCCAAGGTTAACACTCCAAGCATGAAATCGGTTGTGCTTAATCTACTTCAGCTATTTTCATGTTATCCTGTTTCTAGAAACATGACTCCAAATTCTTTTATTTCCTGTCTTGCACCATTTTTTTCCCAATAAATCCTTGTTCATCCATGTTTGATGCAGATTTTAGAACAGCTGTTTTGGAATAGCTGACAGAGCTTGTTTGGGGTGGGAGGAGCCAAGAGAGAGGGAAGCAGAGAACCCACTCTGGTTTTCCAGCAGAAGATCAGATGAGTTGGACGCTTTAGTGTTCTAATTGCCATGGACCGGCTTTAGTAGATGATAGCTAAATACGGGAAATGTTTTGATTTCTTCCTTGCTTTGTTGCTGAAGTTGTACTAGATTTATTCAGATTTTGTAAAAAGAAGACAGGACTCTATGATCTCTATTTTCGTTCATTATTTCTTCATTAATGCAAAGATTTCCCAGTTCCAAAAGCCAGCCAGTGCTGCAGCTTTGCACAGGGCTTGTGCTGTAGTTTCCTCACTCAAGAAGGATGGAACCAGAGGTTTCTGATAGATGCCCCTGAGTAAATGGCCTCTTTGGGCCTGTAAGAGCTTTGGAAAATAGAGCAGGAAATTTGACCCAGCAGCCCTGGAGCTCAAACCCAGCTCAGGGACAGGATGCAGCCCTGCCCTCTGCCCCGTGCAGGCAACAAATCTGCGCTGTCCGGATGGGAGAGAGCACGAGCACCAGGGCTGGTGCTCTGTCCAGCTCCGCACATGCGCGGTGGCTGCTCCTCCTCACCCCAGGTCGCAGCTGCTCTGGCTTCACAGTGATTGAGCCTGCAGAGACTTATGAGAATATAATCCTCCACTCTGTTTTTTTGACTCTCCCGTGTTAGACCTGTTTACTGGCCCCCAGAGGGCTCTCATTTCAGAAGGATCTAAAGGCTGTCTTGCTTTTACTCATGGAAAATAAAACCTTTAGGCCAGCTGTCCCACCATCTTGAAGCATCACGGTAAGACACAGAGGTGGCACACCTTGAGCCGGCTGCATGATTTGAGCTGGATGTATTTCTTTGGGTCATGCTGCAATAGTGAACACTGAAAACTGCAGCAGTCTCAGGGTGTATTTTTATATTTCTCGTCCCCCTAATTCCACATCTGCTAATTGGCTGCCCATTGCCTCATTTATAAATATGAAATCTCATTTTAACATTCACTGTCCTTCTGACTTATTTAGCGGTCCTATGTCTACTTTCTTCTTTTGGGGCTGGCACGACTCCAATCCTGGCAGGGTCATGAGGGTTGTGTTACTTAAGTCTCTGGGCTTTATTCTGCAGAAAAGCGATTAGGTGACACGGCCTTGTGCCTATTCGCTTCCTCCCTTGCTCTTGAGCCTTGACAGGCTGAGCAGTGATGTGAGTAAATTGGCCTCCAGTTTTCTGTGCCTGCTAGAAGCTAAGCTGAAACTGCTACTTACCCGGAAAACCGCAGCGATTTATTGCTGTATCACCTTTTAACACTTTTTTCTTCCTAAGCAGTTTTCACTGAAGCCAGTGCTGCAATTTACACATTGCGACTCAGAAAGGAACAGGGACTTTTCAGAATTTTAATGATAATTCTTCATCAAAACAGGTGGCCTTGTGGCAAACTTTGTGAGTTATCATTCCCCGGAAGATTTGTACCGAGCTGCGGGCAAGAAAGTTTGTGAAATTATATGGGATCTAAGGAGGATTTGGAAGAGTGGAGTAAATACATTTCCCTATTTATGGTTGGAAAATGTTCTTGTATTTACCGGATTTTTGTGGAGACCATGTAGGCAATAATGTTGTCTGAAAGATCTGCACAGCTGCTTTTGAAGTGCTAAGGGAAGGGGGTAGAGAGGAACAAATACAGGATAAAGGACATGTCCTCCCACTGAAAAAATGACCAAACCAGTTTGCCTGATTGAGTTTTGGCAAAAAACACTTCTTTAATCTAGGTCAGGTAGGTCAAAGCATGAATGCCTCATCGTTGTATGTTCTGCACAACACCAGTGCTCGGTAGGAAAGCACTAAACCACCCCCAGCAGCTAGAAACAGCGAGGCTGTAGCCTCTCTTAACGCAGAGACAGAGCTGACGTGTGGATTTGGTGCTAGTGCTTTGTGATCAGCAAAATAAGGGGTTTTAGAAGGCTTTCATTTCTGGGGCAGAAAAGGTTTCCTTCTACTTTGAAACCAAATGGTAAGCTCTGCTTACTTGGAGTTTAGCCCTAGGTATGGTGCTGCCACCAGCTTCTACTGTCATCAGTGCTTATACAGCTGCCTGATTCCTGGCATCAAAAAGAGCACCTTTTGGATTCGGAATGCACTGGGAAGGGGTCTCTGTGTCCTTACCTCCGAACAGGACCCCCAGCAGAACAAGTCGAAGCCTGTGGGAATCCACCCAGCACTGTCTGCCCCAGAGCTCCACCTGCCCCTCCGTGGGCTGCCCCCAAACACCCTGCGTTTCCAGTCTAGAGGCCCACACCAAACTGTCTTGCTCTGGACCTATTTATTGGATATGAAGGCAAAAAAAAAAATAGTATAGTTTCAAGAAAAATAACATTACTTTAGTTCACATTATTACTCACTACATGGGGATTTACTGCACTTTTACATAAAGTTCTTGGAGTTTGACCTTAGAAAGCATCAAAATGACAAGTGAGGGACTGGAGCGACAATCTGCCAGTGCTCGAGAAGTGCTCAGCGTACTTCCACCCTGAAATTGGGTAAAGTAGGCTAAAATGGGAGAGTGAAGGTATCTTTTCTCACTTTTTCATCAGAAGAAAACTTTTTTAAAATCCTTTTGACCAGCACCGTTTCCTACTGCTTCTGTATAGGAAAGATGAGAAACTTTACTTTCTTATAAATAAATTTATAACTATGATAGATGAAATTCCTTATTGGGAAGAATCTGCTTTTTTTCCAAACCTTCTTCTTAACCTTTTCATGTTCTTACATTGTTTGTATATTTAGAAACTTGCATATGCAGTAAATATACAATATATTGTGAATACGTAACATATCCTATATATAGTCTCTGTATATATCTAGACAATGTAATTTATTTATGTATATGTGCATCTATGTTTATATAAAAACAATTTATAAAATAGATACAATTCTATGTAAATATGCATGCTTGCACACATGCACACACAAACACACACTTTGAATTTAATTAAATATCTACAGCACTCAAAATAATAGGGCATAACACTCTGATGAAAAATCACTGGGCTTGCCTCAATGGTTGTCAATGCCAAACTAGCAGAATTTTCACTTCATGGTTAATCCAGACCCAGGCAAATAAGACATTTCCCATTTTTAGTATGAACTAAACAAACTATGAATTAAGTCTTCTGTGAGTAAAGAGTTTGGCAAAATACATCTGTCTTCTAGACCTGAAATGTCACCAAGATATTTGGCTCACAGGATTCTGGCACTCTCAAACCTGGGCTGCCATTGCTGTACAGACTTGATCCACGGTCACAAGCCATTAATATAGGTTAAAACTCAAAAACCAGAATTCCTGATTTTTTTTTTCCAATCCATCACTATAAATCACAAATGAAGGGCCACATTCCTAGAGCAAAATAAATCCCCAGTCAAAATAAATCTCTTTTTTTTCCCTCATTGGAGATGTTATTAAAACTGATTGAGACCCACGGGATATGAAATGGTTGAAGATGTGAGAAAAATTGTCATTAACTTTTCAAAAACAGCCAGACCTTCTGTATTTTGTGTACTAAATAGGTTACACTCTGCGCTCTCTCAAAAAGAACAGCTAGACAGATTGCGACTGAAAAATCAAGTCGGAGAAGGTTTCTTCTGGTCTGAAGATCAAATCCTGTAATTTCATAAAATGTCTTAAAAAAATTTCCCAGTCAGCTCCCAGTGACATCCATAGTATCACTTTGCCATGTCCAAAGAGATTCTGTAAGTGACCCTCAAAGTTATCAGTGTTCAGGGAAAAAACAAGCAGGGAGTGAATTCTTCCCAGCACTGGGTAAAAAATGTATTTAGCGGTTAAACTACATGTGATGGTTTTTTATGGAAACAGCTTTAAAATTTCATTTTCAAAAGAGAAAAAATGAGGGGAAACATTATATCTATCCCCTCATAGTCTGCGGGGAGACCTTCTAGCAGCCTTTCAGTAATTGAAGTGGGGCTATAGGAAAGATAGGGAGAATGTTTCCAGCAGGGCTTGTTGCGATAGGACAAGGAACAATGGCTTTAAACTAAGAGAAGGTAGATTTAGACTGGATATAAGGAAGAAATTTTTTACTATGAGGGTGGTGAAACCCTGGAACAGATTGCCCAGAGAGGCAGTGGAGGCCCCATCCCTGGAAACATTCAAGGCCAGGTTGGATGGGGCTCTGAGTAACCTGGTCTAGTTGAAGGTGTCCCTGCTCACTGCAGCGGGGTTGGGCTAGATGGCCTCTAAAGGTCGCTTCCAACCGAAAACATTCTATGATTCTGTGATTGTATAAAAAAGCTGAGATGGTTTATCTGCTAACATTTGCAATCAGAATAGATCAAGCAGGAAAGACATTTCAGTTCTTAAGCTGTTTGAGGGTCTTTCAGATTGCCTGGCAAACACATATTATACTCAGTATGCCTTTCAAGTACACAGAATTTAACAGGACAGCAAAGGCAGAAATAAAAAAGGCAGAGATACTCTTGTGATTACACGGCAAGATGTGGAGGAGAGAAAGCTGAGTTTCGTGCCAGCTCTGGCACAGACCTCCCATCTCACGACAGACTTTGTCCACACTGCAGACTCATGTTGGTGCAGCTCAACTTTCGGATTTTGTGGTAATCCAGCTGAAATAAGCCTACATTTCAAGGCAGATGGGTTGCTGCCGACGCTAGCACGGACCAGTGCCCTGAGCATGTCTGTGGGCGAGCGTTACGGGCCATGCCAGCTACCGCAGCTGTGTTACTCGTGGTCCCCAAACTAGAGAGCGTAGAACCAGACTCAGTGCCCTTGCAGGTGTAGGTGCTGATGTTCTCACAGCAGCTGCAAACACCTCATGGAGTTGCCTCTGTGGACCCCCCGCGTGCTGCAGGAGTTTGCTTACTCGCTGTGAAGCACCAGCAGGGTTTCACATGGAAAACTGCAGATGCTTCATGTTTCTGTGTCTGTTTCTTGTCGGTATGAGAGAAACAAGAGCTTGTTTTTCAATCCTATCTTGTCTCTTATAAATTCTCCAGTGACAGTTTTATTTTGTGCTTTCTTACGTCTCTCACAAGTGGAAGTCTATAGGGCTGGAATAACATGAGCAACAACCACAAAAATAGGAATATGAAGTGTAATGAAGTGTAACACTGCTACAAGTCAGCCATCTGGCCAAAAAGGCTTCTTCAATGTTTTTTCCGTTCTTGTCATTTTGATGCTCCATGCTGTTTGCTGGGGCCAGGATGAGGGAATCGCTGGCCGCTGAACCAGCAAGCCCTGTCGAGACCTGGACAAAGGAGTCATAAGCCAGAAAGAGGGAGGTTTGTTTTCTGTCTGTAATTTGCTTTTTATTGGTGCGTTTCCATTGGGCTTTACAGGAGGAGATGTGAATGTGAGTTTTTCAAGTGAAATGTTGTTTTCCAGTACTCCAGATCTCCTCTAGGATCTTTACCAGTTCTTGCTTCTCTCTGAATAAATATAAGCATTGCCTTTTTTGTGAAATCTATAAGGACGCCCACAAGTTCCCGCAGAACTCACATTCATTGGGAATATGACTGGTAAAAAAACTTTGAAATCTATTTAAAAACCTGGTTCTGTGGGTTCAGGCTTCCACCCAGTTGTTATGTACTGTGTTGCTCATCAATTTTGCCTTAAAATACTGCATTCTGGCAGAAGACAACTTGCAAGTATTTGTAAATATAATCTGTGTTGATGGGTCAACAAAAGCAGGCAGGAGGCAGCCTGGTCTTTAAAAACCCATAGACTCAGAAGTCCACCCGTCAGCCTGAGGTGGGATCAGCTGTAGAGATGTCTCAGTCTGTATTTAAAACCTCAGATGCTGGTGACTCCACGGCACACATAACCCATACAAATATTTTACTGTCCCTAGAGGTAGATTTTTCTTTCTCCTTTTTTTTGATCTGAGGTTTTCTTACTGTATTTTCAGGCCAAACCATCCCAGCAGAGAGAGCTAGAACAGACTATTCTCTTCCTCTCTTCCACAGCCTCCTTCACATTTGAGGACCATTGTCATTTCAGTCATTTTTTCAGACTAAACACCAATTCTTTCAATTCTTTTCCTCAAAAATCATGGGGTTTAGACTCTTCTCATTTAAGAGTTTTTATTTTGAAATTTTTTATGTCCCATACTAACCATGGCTGACCGACTGACGCCTTGCCAACATAAAACAGAGCTGTAGTATGACTTTCTTGCAAGCTCACCTTCACCTTATGATGGTCTTTTTTTTGAGAACATGTCATAGGTGACTTTCATTTTATTCCTGATCTGCCATAACCCCTGGATGCCTTTTTTTTTGAAGAATTCCTGCCTAGTCTGTTGCTTCTCAGCATGAGTTTGCAGATAACTCTAGAATTCTGCTCAGGTTTTAATTGAATTATATTCTATTTCGGGTTTTCCCCAGATCGTTTCTCTAATTTGTCCACATGATTTTGCACCTAGCCTGCCTTTCAGCAGCTCTGCCATCCCTGCCAACTCTGGGGAAGGACCATCTTGAATGGCACGTTCTGCTTTTTTGTAGAGTTGATGCCTGAGGACCTCATTGAGTCCGGGCAAAGCTATTCCTTGGTATAACACCACTGGTTTCAGCCGAGGCCTGCTGTTCCTCACGTTGTCAGGCTCAGAGCTTGCTGCGTATATATCAGGTTTTATGGGAGGTCTCATGATGCTGCTTTCCAGCTTGCCCGAGGAACTCCTCTCTTCCCTTACAAGGCTAGAGTGAGCCACTGCTGCTCTGGCCGCCTGAAGGAGGATCTGCTGCTGGCCGTGCTTTTGTTCCAACAGCTGAGGCAGGCAAGCCATTTGGTGCAAGGTTAAAGGGACAGCAGCAGTTTGCACACATTTGTATGGTGATTTTGTATGGTGTTGAATGCTGGCACTTACTCCTTGAGGCTTCCACAACTTCTACCTGGCTTTAAAGAGACTGTTTCATGCCTTTTTCGCTGTGTTGGAAGTGCACGTCAGTTCCTGGGGAGACCAACTGAAGTTCCGGGCTAGATTTTGAACCCTTTATCTCACTGACATGTAGTTATTTACACATGGAGTAGCTCCACTAAAATTAAAGGATATTTTTTTGTGACCAATTCCACCTTGATTGGAGCAAGGTCTGACTCTTGCCAAATATATAAATAAACAAAAGTGAAAGAGGTTTCTCCTTCATCCTCCCCTTATGTTTCAATTCTAGTTATTTTAGGGATCATTCTAATAGCAACTTAGGTAAAAAACCAAACAGACCAGGTTTATTTTCTTCAGGTTCTGTGATAGCAGCCATCCCTTCCCACCCTGCCTGGATTTGAGGCACTGTTAATAACTGCGTCGTTAATTTGCAATTTTTCACGAGAAGCCTGCTGTTAGCTGCATTGTTGAAGGAATGCGTCACAAATTTTGAGTTCTTTCGCGGCTGCTCTTTACAAAGCAGCTTGAATTCACATGTCCAGCAGCACAGTAGAAATAGAGGGGCAATCTTAGCACGTTTATCATCACCCTCCAACTGAGCCTTTCTCATTTGTCAAACTGGTCTAGCTCCATCCACTTTCCTGAAAGAATTTGCTCATCTAAAGGTCTCTTCCTTAGCCCATCAGAAAAGTCCTAAGAGGCTTAGATACTAAATGAGGATTAAGATGAAGTATCAATGCCTAAATCCCAAACTGTCATCATAAATCCTTGCTCAGCTCTTGCCTGAGCTCACCAGTTGTCTAAAGTCACAAGGTCATCCCTCTGCTTTTCTTTCAGCTGCTGAGGTCACCTGTGAAATTTGTACTTGATAGAAGCAGCAATGCAGCATTTCATGCAGTTTCTAACCCAAGCTCATGTTCGGGTTGGAGTATTTGCTGCCTGGGCAAAGAGGGGAAAGGCTGTCTCCACTCCACGACTTTAGTGGTGGAGTGCAGCCTTCTTTGTTTGCCTTCTCTTTTGGGTGATGCAGAACCAGTGTGGGAGCCACAGCCAGCTGCGGCTGAGCCTTCTTCCAGGCAGTATGGGTGACCACAAGAAGGACTGCTGGAGATTTCCCTAGTGCTGATGTCACCGATTAACTTCGTACCTTGTTTTTTTCAATCTTCCTGCAGTTTCTGGGACAGAAGATTCTGTTGTACAGCAAGCAGATAAGGAAATGCAATACCCTCTCTCTTTCACCATCAGGGGGAACATGGAACACAAGGTAGTTTGCTGATGAAGTAATAATGAAAAGGAAACAGTGGTATCAATGTCAGTAGAACATCTTCCTCACTGGAAGTTGTGTGAGCTGTGCACATATTTGTCATGTTGTGTGTAGTATCCCCCCTTCTCATCTTTCTGTGGTCCTTGCTGCTTTTCTGCGGGGTAACAGCTGTATTTTTCTGGATGGGCACCACTGACTGGCCCCATCCCAGCAGGACTAACGCTCTGCAGCAGGCTGCAGAACCTGTTGTGCACATTGCTCCATCTCTGTGGAGCTCTCTCTGAGCTGCTTTCTTCCTTTGAATACCTTTTGTAATATTCTGCAGTATAGTCTCACCTCTCCTTGAAGCTATATTTAGAGCCATTATTCCATCATGCTCTACACTATTTCTCTGTGCCCTCCATTCAACTTGACTTGAAGGGAAGCACAAGATACTTGTCCCTACCAATGCTTTTCAACCGCTTTGCCCTTCTCTGCACCCTGAATTGAGGCCAGAAGCACTATTAAGTTGTTACATCTCTAGCCTGGTTAGCTTTTTACAAATCCAGATCATTTACCAGCAGAATGGACTGTACAATTATTGCTACAGAAAATAAAAAGGTAGTTTACTGCCTTAGATCACTCAAGAAGAGCTAAATATAGCACACTGATATATTTGTTGAGGAAAAATCTTTGCAGCAAATCTGGCATCTGTTTTCCTATGACCCATCTTTGAGGATTCCCGATTAGGCAGCAGACCGTGATCTATGAAAACTGTCTTTCCCTGAGCGTCATGCACTGATTTCTTGATGAAATGTTTAGAATCATTCTGATGACATGAGAAGGTGTTTTACTCACATACCCTCATATTTTGGAGGGAAAAAAAACCAAAAATAATTTTCATAGTTCACTGTTTCTGTTACCTGGTTGCACAGATGTTCTGTAATAGATTTATGCTGCTTTTATTTACCTTTTCCCAGCTGTAACGTAGAGCAGTGTCTCAGAAGTCTTTTAGGACTTTCATCTTTTATTGTGATGGGAACAGGTTAAATTACTGGCATGGAGGCCTGACCCTGGCCTCTGTGACCCTCTGCTTTAGCTGGTTGGCCTGGCAGGGTCCCTCACAAGATTTGTATCTCATTTTTGGTGTGGGTTTTGTGAGGTGGTACCTGCTAGCTGGGAGCTAGCATTACATGTTTTACATTTTTTCTCCACTTATTTTTCTGAATTACAAGCAATTCAACTTCAACTGACTCCCTATTTGTAAAGGACAAACCCTTTGGTGAATTTTCTGCTTGTAAGCTTATGTCTAAATTATCCGTAACTAATACCAGTAATAAGTTCTGGCTATAACACATCCTAACTATTAATACATTATTTGTTTAAGGGGCTTGATTAACAATTCCTCCAGCAAATCATGATATTGATCTTTAAATTCAAGGGTTAATTTATTTTCTTAGAAACAAAACAGCCAGCTAAACTGTTGGTGGCTAACGCCAGGTGAAGCTATAGAGGAGAAAAGGAATGGGAAAAGTACAATACTGGAGTTGTCTGGGAAATGTGAGGGGTCGTACTGTCGTGCCTTATTGCTCAGGAATGTACTTGAGAACTATCAGGGAGTCAAATGTCATGAATACAGATGTACATATCTATTCTCATGTAAAAGCTGTATAATTTACAGAAGAGGATATTAGGAAAAAATTCTTCACTAAAAGAGTTATCAAGCATTGGAACAGGCTGCCCAGGGAAGTGGTTCAGTCACCATCCCTGAAGGTATTCAGATGTGTAGACTTGGCACTTAGGGACATGGTTTAGTGATAGACTTGCCAGTGTTAGGTTTAGGGCTGGACTCCATAATCTTCAGGGTCTTTTCCAACCTAAATGATTCTATGATTCTATGATTCCTAGATCTGAACAGCAAAAATGCCTTTCCAGAGGATGCATGGAATAAAAATACAGTGTTTATTTTGCTGCTGTTCTGACTTGTTTAAAAGGTCACTGCCACACGACAGAGAAAACCCAATCACAGTTCCATGGCTTCTTTTTGAATAGCTAAAACATATGTATTAACCTCAACTTATACGTGGACCATGTTAAGGAATAAACTTTAGGTAGCTGATTAAGGAAAACTTTATGAATTATTAAGGTTCTCCTTCCCCTCTACACTGCCCTGGTGAGGCCCCATCTGGAGTACTCTGTCCAGTTCTGGGCTCCCCAGTTCAAGAAAGATGAGGAGCTACTGGAGAGAGTCCAGCGG
>Ga0065711_1042026_pt1 | contig 15713 bp, 7 predicted proteins | sample Hoacrofraction12_FD_59098 | JGI IMG/M metagenome (GOLD analysis project Ga0065711, IMG submission 59098) | Hoatzin crop microbial communities from Cojedes, Venezuela - Epithelial fraction 12 v2 (version 2) | ecosystem: Host-associated > Birds > Digestive system > Esophagus > Crop | place... | reverse complement strand
CCCCGGAGTGGGGTGGGGGGGGGCCTGTTCCCTCACGCCTCTCAGCGCCCCGCGGCGGGCGCGCATGCGCACTGCGGGGCGTACCGGGCGCCACCTGTCCCCGGGCGGCGGCGGCCATGGCGGTCGCGGTGGTTAGCGCGTGCCCGCCTGAGCGGGAGGGGAAAGGAGGGCAGGGCAGGGCAGGGTCCGGTCCTTTCCCCTCCGCTCCCGGGGCCGTCCTGCCTGCGGCGTGCGGGCTGCGCCTGCTGGCTGCGGGGCGCGCGGGAGCTGCAGAGGTTAGCACGAGCTCGGCGCGGCCTGCCTCAGCCGCTTGAGGCCCGGGCCGGCTGCGGGCCTGCGCGGGGCAGCGAAGGGCGCGGGGTCTCCGCGCGCTGTCGCCTGGGTTAGTGCCGAGGCCAGTGCGGGGTACGCCAGGTGTCGCCAAAGAAAGGGGTCTGTAGCGCCCGCTGTCCGTGGGCGGGTCGGGCCGCCGGCTGGGGACTCCGGGGGCACGGGGAGCCGTGCTGTGCCGCCGGCCTGCTGTCCGCTCGCTGTGCTTCTCACGGGGCGCGCCGCGCGGAGGGGTTAGCTCAGGTGTAACTGTGTCGAAGCAACTCTACACCCATGCTAATTAACTGAGCCTTTCAGCAGAGCTAATTAACTGAAGCAGAATACCTCAGTGGCCAAGCTATCTGGTGGTGTGTTTTCTCCAGGGGCAAAGCCGGTGAAAGAAATTTCCAGGTGCTTGTTCCTGCCCTTGTGGCACAGTTGTGCTAATGCAACTGTAAATGAGATCAATGAAACAGTCCGGGTTAAAGCATACACTAAAACTCTCAAAAAATATGTGGAACTTTGATGTTGTTTCCCTGATCTGTTTTGGCACCTTTCCTCAGACATCTCTGTTAACACAAATGCCGGGATGGGAGCAGGGAGAGAGCGAACTGTGCCAAAGCTCCGTGCAAGAGACACAGATCCAGAGAAAACCAGAGACATGCCAGAGAAAAGCTTATCAGACTATTCCTTGACACGGCTGCATTGTTTCAAATTCCAAAATTACCCTTTCCAAACTTAATCTAGGGGCCTCTGTGCTGCATTGCGTAGCATAAATACGCCTGCAGTGGAGATGCGGCTTTCCACAACGCAGCTTGGCTCTCGCAGACTGCTTGCGCTGAACTGCTCATCTAGTCAGCCATTCCTCAGTATGCCTCTTTGCTGGCTCGTGTGGGTAAATTAACTTGAAGGTAACAGCTCCAGGTGCAGTGAAGGCAGGAGAATGGGGGCCAGTTTGTGCATGTCTACACAGTACTGCCTATCTAAATTTGAGTGCTGGGAGGAGCATGGCTATATCACATGTTTTCCCACTAGGGACAACGCACGCTGCTGCTCAGCATGGCTGATTTGCAGTCTTTTTCAGATTTCCTGCAGGTTCCTCTGGACAGTTCTGTCTCACGCTCATAAACATGTTCATTAATACCTACTTTGAAGAACAATCTGTCCAAAAGACTTGATGGAGGAAGCCATCTAATAATCTTAGCCCTCTTCATTTATAAAAGGTGCATAGACTTAATCTTCCACACATTTAAATCCTAATGAAATATTCAAAGTCGAGAGGTTTCATTCTAGTTAACTGGTTCTGAGACATAAAGTAGGAATAAGTTCATTTGTTAATGCTGTACCATTCCTCCAGAGTGTGAGAATATTTAACTCTGGAATGACAGAGTTTGTAAAAAAGCACTGGCATTGCCATCCCGGATCAGTCCATTAGGTCAGTGTGTTTCTGGCAGAACCTCTCCTTCTTAATGAGTGAGGATTACACCCCTCTAACACTTTGTGTGCCATGGAAGGAAGTTAAACTTCCTTTAAACTGATACTCTGCATTTTCCAAACAGTGGAAGTACTTCACAAGCGATAGTCATCACCTCTTCCTTTAGAGGGAATGCGGTAAAATGTGCTGCGTAACAGATACATGAAGTTAACACATGGCCAAAGGCCAAGCTGCTGCTCACCGTATTAGAGGTTACTACATCTTGCCCTCCACACAGTCCCATGTATAGGAGCATTAATTTAGTGGCGTGATAGCCAATACATTCCAACAAACCATAGTCAGGGCCCAATGACTTTCAGACATGAAATATGAGTGTATTAGGCACTTGATTTAGCCACATAGTACAATTCCTGTTTCCCGTAAGACCAAAGCTGTGCAGCTAGACAACTCCTTCATTACAACATCAGGAATTATACTGTTGGACCTTGAAGGAAATATGTAATCCCATTCTTCCCATATGTTAAAACTATCACCTGTTGTATCAAGTACTGTCAGTCATACCAGTGGAGAAGAGCATCCCCTGCTCTGTTGACCGGGAGTTCCAGATTTAATGGGAACAAACAACAGCTTTCTACTAGGCACAGTTACTTACAGCTCCAAAATTCTGTTCTTGGAAAGCACTTTCCCAGATTCCTTGGTTATATGGAAAGGCAGAGAATCCTATACTGATTAAAAGCAGGGAGAATAAGAAGGAATATGATACCTGTGACTGCCACACACAGGATACCATAGGAGCGCTAGTGAATTTCTCCCACCAACAGATGAACTCTCCCATGAAATGTGATATCAGCTAATAACAAAATAGCTATGTTTCAAAAACACTTCTGTATGTGAATGTTCCTACACATAACCTATTTTTTGAAAATGTGCTAAATTAGATAAATACAAATTCATTACCTGTCAGCCATTTTCCTATCACACAATCAAAAATGTGGACAAAATACTAATTCTATGAAAATAACAGCCTGACATTTAAAAAAAAAAACCCACTCCCTCCAAAAAAAAAAAAAACAAATCAGGATAAAAACTGCCTCTGTTAATTTCACCTTTTCTGGCAGAGGCATTATTATTTTCTGTAATTACATAAACACACTATTTTTTGCAGGATTGTCTCCCATTCTCTGCGTGTCTTAACAGCTGCCTTCACTGCACATGTTAACACCTACAAACGGGATGGCTACTCTCGTGCTGTTGAGTATCCAGCTGAAGACATCTCGGACGTAGTTTTTCAGCTCTCAGTTCCTGCGTGTGTTTACTTGTATCTCTGACCACTTCTTTAAATAAAAAAAATCACAACCCGAACCGTTCTTCGGTTTACTCAGGAAAGTGCTTAATTACTGATCAGAGGGGGAAAGATCCTGCTGGAGTGACTTCCTTAGCATCACCCAGAAGTGCTGTGGCAGTAGCAAACATCTCTAGTAGCAGTTTGTGCAGGTATCTTAGATGGGGATCAGGTACTACTTGAAACCAGGTAAGGAAAAAAAATGTGGGTAGTGTTACTTTTAATACAGATAAGTTCTCCAGTTAGGTTTACTTGCAGTGATACGAGGAAAAGCGTAGCACTGTGAAAAGTTGAGGGCTGCTTATTTGAGCAGCATAGCTGGCTTATGCTACGCCTTGGCGAGTTCATGAAACCACAGTTTCACAGCTTAGACCGGCTTTCTTTTCTCAGCATTAGTAGCCAGGGAGAGATTAGCAGGAGAAAGTCCTGATCACTGCTGGGCTGTGACTTAGATGAAGGTAAAACACAGAGCATGTTTTAAGAGAGGTATAAAATGATCCTGTTACCCTTTGTATCCAGTTTTGGACAACCTAGAGGAAAGAAGTATGAATAACTGATTTAGCAAACAAGTCTCATGGGAAAAAGTTAAAGATTTGGACAGGCTAGGTATGGGCACAAGACAAGAAGACAGCTGTCTTCAGTCGTGTACAACATCCCCTGTGGCTGGGATGAAGTGAACCAGCTTCATTCAAACCAAAGATTACAATTACATGTTAGAACAAATCTTTCCAGATATAAACTAAGCTACCTAGCCAAATGGCAGAACCTCTTTCACTGCATGTTTTAAGTGCAGCTTAAGTAAATATCCTGTATCTAGGGATTGATCCCTGATTAGAGAGGAGTAAAGAAAAAGACTTCCTGAGGTGTCTACCAACTTGTTTCTGTTGTCTTGCATGGCCTTTAGAGGGAAAATGCTTGTGTTGTCAAGACCAGCAAGCCTCTACTGACTTAAGTGTATATAAGTGTAAAAAAATTATATATGTATGTGCACACACAGAGATTTTTCACAAGTTAATCAGCCAAATTTAAGAGGATTTCCTTCAGGTCAGCAGAAGACTCCTTGCTGTCAGAATCATGGACATGGTAAAGTTTCTCAATAGACAGTTGCAAAGAGAGGTTTTGTGTGTTTTCAGTTAGCAATTCTTATCCTAACTCTTCTTGAAAAGGCTAAATTATGCTTAGACCCAGTTCAGCCTGAGGCAGAAGCTCATGATGGGAAACTTCATCCCAAATAATTAAATTCTGCCACAGTTGTAACTGAAACTGGATCTTTATGAGGAAAATGTCTGGCAATTCGAGCTGTAGATGTTGTGGTCCCTATGCCTTATAGGCAGATCCGCATAGGCATGCACAGAAAAAGCTTCACTCCACTTCTAGGGTCACTAAAGTTCTAACAACCATCCTTATCTCAAGTTCATGAGATAGATTTTGAAGTCCCAGTCTTTTAAAAACCTAAACCAACAGTGAATTTTCAAAAAAACCTGAAGTGGCTTAAGGTGTATCCACACTATCACAAAACACTGGTTTAAGTGAATACAGACTGGGAGTATACACACTGGCAGTGAGTGTTGCTCAGCAGTTAGACAGTAACTTGTCTGGCCAAAGTAATTTGTGTGCTTGAAGAGTCTTCATGGATGTTATTCTCTTCCCACACTTCAGCTGAGATTGTCAAAAGTGCCTACATTCACTTACAGGCATGTATGAAGCAAGTCATGTTATGTGCTGACTCATGAAATAGGCATGATGAAATATTGATTAAAAAGAGTGGAATGGTACATGAAAAAATTGACACTGGGGTGTACCTACGATGTTGCACTTAGTCCTAAACAGTCAAAATATACAAGATTATAAAAACATATTTCTAAGGGAAACAGTCAAAGTACAATCAACTCAACCATTTAAACATAGGCAGAATGTTGTAATTTAAAGAGGTTGCTGGGAAATTACTGCGTGTGTACAAGTATAAAAAATTAAGTAATCATTTTTATCTCTGATTATCTGATCAGTAGTATGGTGAATATGTATGAATGTTGGCCTTTCTGTCACTGACAAGCATACATCTGAAATTTTCTTTTTGGCTTGGTCTTCCTTTAGTCCTCCTTGTGGCTACTCAATGATTCCCTCTTATCAGCGATACACAATTATTCTAAATTATGAGAGAGGAAGACATATTGTTATAGCTCATATTTTTGTTGCATTCACCTATAACAGTATTTCCCTACTTGAGGATATATCTTTTTGAATATAAAAAAATACAATTCATAGGAAAGAAGTGTCAAATAATTTTTGCTTTGTCTAAAATTTGCAAATGTTTTACATCTAGCAATCAACCATGAAAAGCATATTTAAATGGCTCTTATTAAAATGAACACAGTACACATATTTAATATAGCTGCACAAGAGAAACAACGTAGCACTATTCTAATTTTCTCTAAAACATATTTTGTTTCTTTCAAAATTACCACTCCCTAAAGTGTAACAGGAGCTCATTTTAAGTTCTGTGTCATTTGAATTTGAGATGGAACACTGAAGAAAGCTGCTTTAATTGAAGCTTGAAAGATATGGAATTGAGCCTTCAGGGAGTGTTGGGCACTTTTCTTGTCATTCTGGTTGATTGATTTGCATGATGTGGGTGGGGAATGTTGTTGATCAGGCTGTCTATTTTAATTTTGTACTGGTTGTGTCAGCTTTAAAGTGAAGTAGGAGCTCAGCTTTAAGGTGAGGAGAAAGCATACAAGCTTTAGAATAGACACTTACTGCAGGCTAAAGTAAGTGCCATTTACATTCTTGAAAAAAGTGCGATATTTAAGTGAACTCAGAATATCGTCTGCTGCAATACATTATCATTAGTCTCTTGTATTGAATAAGAGCCTTCTCTTTTTTGTTTCCTGATTCACATGTATATAAAAACGCTGGAAGAAAAGTCTTTAAACTTAACACGTCACTTTCCAGGTTCCTTGAGAAATACTGCTCTGAATTTAGCAGACAACCAACAATCCTTAACGATGAGACTTGATATGTCCCCTAGAGGAAAAAAAAAGCAAAGTTTATTTTACTGTTCTGATTTACATTACAATGTATGCCAAACCTAACCTGGCTGCCATCAGTTCACCGTGTCTTGCTGCTGCTTGATTTCCTAACAAATCATTCTATTTAAGAAGGGTTGACTCAGTCTCCCAATTTGTTGCTACATGCACATCTATTGCAATCAGAACTTCTTTAAAAAAACAAAAGCAGAACAACTCCACACTTACTAGTTTTTTAGTGAACCATTTCTGTCCAGAGCATTTAACTGGGTAACTGTAATTGCTGGATTGCTGTTAATGCTGCTGTGACCACCATGAAAACCAAAAGCACCTTCCAACAGAAGGCATGTAGGCCAATTAACGACGTTAGTGCTTCTGCGTTACTTGGCGTCCTACATAAACGGAACAAAGAGCCTTCCCTTTTGCCTGTGGTATCACAGAGCAGTGTTCATTAACAATCTCAAAAATAGAAAAAAAATAAATCAGGTCCCTCTTCCCACCCACTCCCCATCCCCTGACTAGGAAACCGTATGTTTCAGGAGATTAGTAATAGAGCAACTTCCTTCTGAAGGTCACAATTAATACAAAAAATAAAATCTTAACTATACTCCTTTTAAGAGGTTGTTAATGAAATGTGCAAATGCCTCAGCATTTTTATATTCAGCACAATTCAGCCCGCTGGCACACAGGGTTATAATGTACCGAAGGGGAGAAGACATCAAGAATTAGGTCTGGAGTCTGGGGATCAGAAGGCAACAGCTTGACTAGACTAATTGATTTCCAGACTGATGTTTTAAAAAACTATACAATGAAAATATTAATGAGGCCCTGTTTTGGAGAGAGGAGAAGAAGTAGTTCTAAATTTAACTATAAATTTTCAGTAACTATGAGGTCTTGTGCTCCAGGTATTTAGGATGTAAAGCAGCTGGAAAGGTTTTCTTCCTACGAGCCATCCAAACATATCCTGTATATGTCTGGCTCATTCTGTTGTGACATGCACAAAAAGCAGTACGTGTTGGAGGACTTAAAAGCTGGATGTTGTAGTATTCTACTTCCAGATGCCCAGCTCTGGAGTAAAATCAGGACTCCTACATGCAGCTCTTGAGCTGCTTCAATGGGGTATGTAGCAAAAGTTTTCCAGCTCATGTTGTGTCAGAGAACTGCCAACAGACTGAATCGGGAGCGCTTGGTCAACATCTTCAACAGGAGGATGTCAGTGTTAGTGGTAGGAAGTGCTCCCTACACAGATACCTAAGTCTCACATCTCTGCCTCAGGTGCTCCAGAGAGGCGCCTCTGTTCAGCTGGGATATATTTCTTGGAAGTGTGCTCTTATGTCCCTGATTTCTGGATTCCCATCAGGACCTGTTACCTGAGCTGTGGTTTCACAGCCCTGTTGGTGCAAATGTGAGTGTCTGATGGAGGGCAACTCAAGACTGGGTGTTATCAAAATCATGTGCCCCTGAAGTCTATGATTTGCTACCTTGTAAACACTGAGGGTTATAATGCAGGAGTTTTACATTTAGTCCAAATCCCACTCTAGGGTTTCTAAACACCCATGTTCTATCTGGCCTTTCATGCTGTTCATACTTATCCTAACTCTTGTGAGAAATGGTCTGAAGCTCTGAAAGGGCTATCATCGTTCCATGGGTTACATGCATAGAGAAGACCTAAGAGAGAGCATTAAGCCTGCAGAGTCATGCACTCCCAAACTGGGAAATAACCGTGTTAAAATCATTTGCAGATTTATAATTGTGCCCTCCTAGCAAAGTTCTCAATTACATGGTCCCACTTGGAATGTTACATCTTCCTTGTCACAAAGCTATCTTTTGGGGGGTTATTGAATCCATGAAGAAACATAACCTCCTCTTTTTTTTGCTCTTTCTTGCAAAACCATTTCTCAAGTTCAACATGATTTCTCAAAAGTTAGAATTTGGGGCAGTACAAAGCTACTGAGACAACGGTGATTAGTTTTCTTCTCCCTGAATCACCTTGTGATGGGGTTTGTGGTGACTCCGGTGTCCTTGCAAGGTAAGAATGGAAAAACTGATCCAGAGCAAAGGAAAAAATGGTTTTGTCACAGCCTGGCCTTAGAGGCTTAGGCTGCCCTGGCTATGTGCTGAGTAAATGCTTGTGGATAGTAGCAGTCTGTTGGGTAATGCGAGGCAGTGGGAGGGCAAGGAGAGGAAACAGGAGGAAGGGCTAACAGCTTTTGAAATTTCTTGTTTTAAGTAGTCTGGAGCAGGGATGTTCTTGATGTTACTTCTCACTGACTATTTCTTTTGTTTGTGCATAATAGAGGCTTGGTTGTCACCAGTCTGCTATGAATGTTTCTGTTGCTTTTCCCTACAGAGTGAGCACTTTACTGCTATTTTGGACTCTTAGGTCCGTACTTTAGATGCTTAGATTGACTCATTCCTTTCCAGAGTAAAGAGGAACAAGATTTGTTATGCAGGTCTCAGCACTGCAGTCAAGTGCTCTCATTCCTAATTATTACAAACAGGGTGAGGTACATTCCCCAGAGTGACCAGGTGCCTAAGCAAACTTTTCAAATTGCTTTAGTTAGAGAAAGAAGTCAAATTATTATTTCCTAGTTTCCTATTTCCTAGTAAAGGATCAAAACCAGCATTTCTAGATTAAGCATGTGGTAAGAGTGGCATCTAATGGCTCTGAATGCCTCAGGGTGGTGGGGGAGGGCATGCTGATTTTTGAAGGATCACATATAGATGTTTTACCATTTTTATTAGGAAGTGTAGGAACAAAACAAGGATTTTGGATGCTACAGGGCATCTAGTTCCACGGGGAACTGCAGTTTTCGATGCTTTAGATGTATGCAGATCCTGCGTGGAGCTAGCTTGCCAATACAAACAGTTGGGCTACTTTTGGTTAACTACCGTTTCTGTAAATAAACAAGTGTATAGCACTGTCACATGCTCTTCCTTTCCTGCCTTCCCCTCGATATGGGACTCTTATAATTCAGAATTACAAACATGATGTAATCACCAACACTTCTGCTGGTAACATTGCTATCTCTGTAAAGCTTGAGAGCTAACAAAAACTGTTTTCAAAGCAGAGCTGATCTCATTGCTGATGCTTGTGCATAAAGATGTTTTGGCATGATAAAATACTGTGTAAACTGCTGTGTTTGTTATTGAAACATGTCTTAGGTTTTCGTATCTATTCAAAAGGAAAAAGAAAAAAAGAAAAAAAAACCAGTAACTTCTTTCCTGGATGGAAATGGCAAAGCCAAAGGATTTCTGAAATCTTCTAACTGCTGAAAGACTATTTTAAGTACAAAAAGAAGCAAATTAAGCTGATAGGAGTACGCTATCTGGCCTTTATGCAGATAAAAATTCAGTTGTTTCACTACAACAGAACTGTACCATTCCTGATGCTTCTCCTCCAGACCTTTCTTTATGAGTCAATACCTCCAAGTAGCTAACGCCAAACACTGCTGTAACCTGGTATGCTACTATTTGGAAATTTCAGGTTGGAATCTGTCAAAAAACTCTCAAAGAACAGATCACAAAATAAAGGGAGGAATTACTTACAGTGGGTTAGAGACGGCTATTCTATTAAGAGAATGAATTAGAGCAAAATAACTACAATTACAACTATAACAGGAACATGAATGAAATATATATGGTTATATGACCCACTAATGACTCCAAAAAAAGCCTTAAGATGAGTCACTGAGTTTTAAATATAGTTTTCTACTGCGATAATTTTACCATCAAAGAGGGCTCCACTTGAATTTAAAGAGGAGCAAGGGCTGTATGATGGGGTCCTACAGCCATTCCTCGGTGATTCGTACGCAGGCAGAGGCTACACAAGTAGTTTCTATTACAAGCGATGTAACAGAGAAACGTTCCCAAAGGGATGACTCACTGATCAGAGGGCTTTCAGTTTGACTGTGATACAGTGGTTCAGATAAATGCATTCATTATTTTCTATAGGCTGTGACCTTTCCTGGTTCATAATTAGTAACATCTATTTTTCTGCACAGTATTGAACATTGTCACTATTGATTTCACTGTATTTCATGATTTGTTCCAATTGTAAAGTTAGGCTCACTTGCTAATATAAGATCAGCAGCTTTCTAAAGGCAAAGAAAATAGTGAAGACATGCTACAATTTTAACCGCTGGGTGCAGAAATAGCCTTTGACACAATGCTTTTAAAATAATTTTTTTACTAGATGATACAATTTGTTTTTAAAGAACTGTGGTGTGTCTTGCAGACATGTCTGGCAAAGCAAAGTCATGACAGGGGTAAAACAAACAAAATGACCTCTGTTCTGCTGGCCATCTAAACAGCGCAGGCAAGGAAATGAAGAATTTTACAAGGTCCTTCAGAAACATAAACCCAGAGACTATATTGCAAATGTTCTTACTACCTTTTGCAGTGCCATTTCTGAAGGTCATTTCTAATTTCAGCCACAATTTGCATGAAGTGAGGAAGTAATTCAGATAGCCTGCTAAAATGTTTGTGGGTTTGGGGGACCCTATATTGCTACAAGGAGCTTTTGAGAGCTTATACGCAAAAGTATTTCTTACCACTTCAAGAGATTTTCTTTGCACATTTGAAGAATTGAAGGGAAACTTCAAAATAATGATAAGAAATGGTAACCTATTTCTTCTTTTTCCCATTTCCTCTTTCCTGCACCCCATATGCATACTTCTCAAGAGGTAAGAGGAACAAATGTCATTGCTACTGTGCTGCAAAAGTCCATAGAGACTAACTTAAACAACGATTTATTTCTCAAAACAAATAAAACGGAGAGCAACCTTTTTTCCCTGGAAAAATTTGGCATCGTTTACTGATATGAAACCACAGATTGCATCAGGTATTTAAAAGCTATTAAGAACCTGACCCCGCCAGCCTTTCTCATGTCTATAGTTCAAATAAACTGGCTTACTCTTCGGAGTGAACATGGGATGAGTGTGCAGGGCTTACCTCTTGGCGTGGGTGACTGTTGCACACCATTGCCCATGCTGATCCTGTCAAAGCAATAGAGCTCAGAACTTAAGCTGCCGTTCAATCCCTAGTTTAGCACAAGCTCTTTATAAGGTCTCTGGTAGTTTATGAATACACCACTGTTTACATCGGTTATAATGACACTAAGGGAATAATTAAGAGAGAATATTTTAACTGTACCTGAATTTAACTTGCCCTTTGTTGTTATATGTAAAAATAGGATGTTCATAGATAAAAGTAGTCCAGAAATATAACAGTATTATGCATGATAGTATGCAGGTCTGGCTAATTTGTTCCTGTCAATATGAAGACAACTGTCACATGCACAGAGTTTCTTTAAGTTAGCATGTTTGGTAAATTAACCCCTGGCAACAGTGCTGATGTCCAGCATTAAGGTTACAGGCCATACATCCATGGCAATCTTTTCTCCCATCTCTTGTGAAATTCTGGTGGTGCAGCTCAGAGAAAAGCAAAAGATACAGCAGGCCTGAAGCAAATTATGAAGAACTTGCTATCTCTCCGTGCTTATTTATCTGACGAGTCCTAACAACAAGTTGGCATTTCCTGCAAGTCAGGAGTCTTTGCAGATTTGTGGCAGAGAGGGTGATGCATCCTTGTGTTTGTAAGCTGTGTGTGCCTTTTGGGGGTTTCACTGCTCTGTCCAGGGATCCCTCGCAGTCAAATTTATTCTTGTCTGTTCCGCGCACTGAGGCAACTGCCACAATGGAAGGTGTGTGTTACACCTTTAGACATATATTCATGAAAAGTCTAGTATTTTTAAAACTGTTCATTTTCAAGTAGCATGTTTTAGTACTGTTCTTAGCTTAGCATAGAATCAAATGAAAATTGTAGTCCATGCTAGAATAGGAGTATTTAGAATGTGATCTGTTTTGTGGGATATGAACTGTAGAATGCTACTGCCGTTATCTTTGCAAGATCAAACTTGATGGAAAAGTTTGGTTCATACCCTCAATATCAAACACCAAAACATTAATGGTAGTAGCACAGGTTGTCACATCAAAACCATGTAAATGTTCAGAACTATTTATTTACTTTTTATAGTTAGGACCTAGGAAGAAAAGTCTGAAATAAAATATTATAACTGTAATTTTTTGACGGGCTTATTATGAGTAGCTTGGTAAAGTTTTTTAAAGAATTATTTTAAGAAATTGACAGCAGTAATTTCTTTAACATTGGAGCAAAACTTATGCAATTTTCATTTAAAAGTAGATCCCTTTGAAATATTTTGTGTGCCAAAGAGAACTTGTTTCAATGCAATACTTTACGGCTGAAAATAATAATCTGCCAAACGTGTAAAACATAATACGACATGAAGATTAATTTTCATGAAATTTTTCAGCCAGACAGACTTTGGTATATACCAGAAATCAATAACCATTTTAGTCTCTTTTAAATTTTGTTATTTATTTTTATTCTAATAGAGGGAGGGAATAAGAAGACCCCTGGCAACAAAACTAGTACCTTTGACTTGAAATGGATATTAAAAAAGCACAGTATGTACTTACGGACTCTAAACTGCACATGATCGTGTGTTTTGTTCTGTGCCTGCAAAGAGTCCCATGGAAGCTGAAGAGGACTGTTCATGTGCATAAAGTTAAAGCATGTTCCTAAGCACTTGTAAGATGAAGGGCTTGTTTAACAAATGCAGTAACGATCCATCATCTTTTTCCCTTTGTGCTTGTATTTCCAGTGAAAAGAGCACCAGTATCTTAAATCTTTTTCATCCGACACAACTGCACTGTAACTCTACACATCACAGGACGAGAAATGAAAGGCAGGAAATAAAAATCACTGTCAACCCAATTGTGTAAAAGTTTACTGTGGAACGTGTTCTTTCAATATCTTAAAGCTGCTCCTCCAGATTGGATTTCAGGGGACAATGTGAGAGTATGAGCTTAGAAAGTGGCACCAGGGCTCTGAGCACTGGAAAGCATTGGCTGTCAGTCACTTCTGAGGATGACTTGAAAAGGATTAATGCAACGAAATAAATTGAGCATGAATTCAAATGGCTTGGTCAAACTGAATCAGAGCAAAAGTTGCTATGATGCTGACTTCCTGGGAAACCAGCCCTTAGTGTTTGGTAACGGTACAATCCACTTTTTTTTAAAAAGTCAACAGCATGTGTTGCTGTCTTCTGGTAATGCCAAAAATCTTTTCACAGAAGACTGAGATTTTGTGATTTAATAGCCCACTTGAAAATGCAAGTGGAAAACTATACCTGCCCACAAAATGTATTTCTGATTGATTTTGTCATTTGCAGAAGTATACAAAAGTATTACAGAAGAAAAGGACTTGAAAGGAAGAAGACAATTGGGCCTATAGATGAGTGGGACTCCAGAGTTAGTTCCAGGGTTTTATTGCTGAAAGGAGTTGACCTTATAGTTAATATAAGACAGTAGGATCAACCAAAGGAAACTTTCCATTCTGAAACTGCATCATGATTGTTTGTGAGTGTATGGAAGAGGAGAAAACACTTTTAATACAATCGTACACTTAGCCGAGAATGAGAAAATAGATTATATTTAAAGAATGCTTTTTCTGGTGGCTGGGAGTATGGCTCAGAAACAAATCCCTTAAACTGCTATTATTAGCCATCTCAGAGGAGAGAGCGATTTTATCTGACTCTGCCCCAGTTTGAAGACCTCTCAGTAACACAAAGAAATTGAAGTAAAACTATATGAAGGTCATTTGTCCTAATTTCTAGCACCTACTAAAGTGATCCTACTAAAGTCTAATCCAAGGAATGACGCTTTAAACGACTGGTTCCCTGCTCCCAAACATAAAGCATTCTTCCCATCAGCTCTTCTCCCTCGCCATAAGAGACTGTCGTGATTTTGTTTCATAGTTCCAATATAAAGGTAATGCTATAATCTTAATAGGAGCTGGGAATGCTTAAAATTCAAGATACAGTTTCTATGCATAATGGCAGAATTGTATTGAGTCACAAACTACAAGTATCGCTTTTTTTTTTTTTGCTATGTTCATTTATTGGTGGCAGGTTAGGTGCAGTCACCTAGTTCGATTTATATTCCGTATAACGGCTAAAGAAAAAGCCTAGCAACTAATCTGATGAGGTGGTAACCCTTCAGAAAATCCTCCCCTTCAGAAAACTGGCTCCTGTGTTCTCAGTACTCTGTAAAACATATGGAAAATACTGTAAGGAGTGAAAATTAATGGAAACATGTGGCAATTTAAAAAAAAGAAAATTAAGAAGTGTTAAACTGTAGCATAACATTTCCTATGACGGCACCAAAAGTGCATGAAGATTTAAGAAAAAGACGAAAATGAAACAAGTCTCAGAGTGTCCTGAATGTTGTTGAAGAAGTTTGAGCCGGAAAAGCCACTATTCGTTTACAGCCAAAAGTACCATGGATTTCTGCCAACCTTGTCTTTCTAGGTTAGTGTTAGTCTGTATTTCCCCTGTCTTTCTGTTAGCTACTTGTCTTTCAGTACTTTAACTGAAGGGTAAGAAATAAAACTACACTTGGCCGGCAGACCATACTGATGAGTCAATGTACTGCTTCCTTGGGGGCCAAAGATACCTTTCACATGATGTAATCGTGGACTTTTATTTTAATTGACAACTAGTGTTTATAGTCAATGTCTATGCTAAAAACTAACGGTCTGGATGCTTGAGGCACAGCAGTGCGGAGGAGACAGCGGGGATCGTAGTCATTACTGACCAGTGAGGTCCAGTCAAACACTGCACAAGGTAGCTGCAGAGGTTACGGGTTTCTATTGGATTCCGAAGGGTAAAACTCAAGAAGGCAGCATTTGTAGAGAAGAAGTAATATTTTATCAGATCAACTGATAGAGGTCAACGCACGCTGTGCTTGGTCACAGAATCTCACGGCTGTAGCGTATACCAGCAAGGTCTACAGCGGCTTTCTAACCAGAAAAGATATTCTCCCATTTCTGCCCGCATTATGAGGATTGTAACCCTGTATTTACAAGCAATTTGTAGTGCTTGATGATTAACAAGAACAGCATCAAGCTCCTACTCAGCCCTGCTCCCTTTCTGGCACTAGCAGAAGTGAAGAACAGTACAATCTCATTTTGGACGCAAACGGAAATACCTGTTGAGTAAAGCCAACACTTGAAGAGAGGGTGTGAACAACAGTAGGTAGATATTTCAGAGTAACTCTGCGTGTGAATGTACTGGTTGTGAGAGGAGTGCTTTGCTGCAGGTGGGTAACGCACGGGTGAGTCAGGAGCGACTCTGGTGACAAACCGGCAGGAAGCGTAAACGGCCTTTAAAAGCAGGTATGTCTACAACACCAAATACTCCAAATGTCCCCAGCAAAAAAAACAAACAAACCCAAAAATCTTCACAAAGCAGGGAGCTGAGATCAGTCAGACCGCGAGACCCAAGTCTGCAAAACCGGCCTGAAGTTACCAAAGGCCCCCACGAAAGTCATGAGCAAAATGATCATTCTCGAAAAGAGGAAAAAAACCCCAACCTTTTCACAGCCCTAGCGCTTCCGAGAGCCCTCGAGGCTATGGGCACGCTGCTGCAGGGTTTGTTTGGTTTGCTTTTTCTGTACAAAGGGGACGAGAGCGTGAAATCAAAATAAAATCAGCCGACGGACCAGGCCGCGCCGCCCCC
>Ga0065711_1042025_pt1 | contig 15713 bp, 7 predicted proteins | sample Hoacrofraction12_FD_59098 | JGI IMG/M metagenome (GOLD analysis project Ga0065711, IMG submission 59098) | Hoatzin crop microbial communities from Cojedes, Venezuela - Epithelial fraction 12 v2 (version 2) | ecosystem: Host-associated > Birds > Digestive system > Esophagus > Crop | place... | reverse complement strand
GGTCCTGTGGAGCCTGCTGTAGGTGACCCTGCTTCGGCAGGGGGGTTGGACTAGATGACCCACAGAGGTCCCTTCCAACCCCTAACATTCTATGATTCTGTCTCAGCTGGTCACCAGACTTGAACTCTGATAATCTCTCATTTGCGTGGTTAAAGTTTATGTCCAAACCTGGCCATGCTTTCAGGTTATGGGCAAACTGTACTTGATGCTCATCTGCAGTGTAAATACACCACACGAAGTACAGCCGAACAGCTATCCTCAAATGTAGACACAGAGGGGAAAGAACAGCTGCCGCCAGGCACAGATCCAGCAAAGATTATCACAGTCACAACAAGGACTGTGTCAAAGGTATATGCCTGGACTAAATACACATCATGAAAACAAAGCCTGTATAATGAAGGCAACTGCCATAGTGAGGAAATAAAGAAACAGGCGGGCAAACTCTACTTCTCATGTTTCCCTCTGCTACGCCAGCCAGCAGTCAGGCCATTACACCTGCCTGGGGTGTAACACAGCCAAGGAGCAGCTGTACAGCTGTGCTTCCCCAGCACCTTCTTCTCCATCCAGTAACAAGTAGCCTGTGATTCAGCCTTGGTCTTGAGCACTAATCCTTGCGATATACTATACAGAAGGAAACATGACTTGCTGCAGGACTACCTTGGTATTTTTTTGCAGATATTCCTTTCACCTGGAAGGAGGAGAGAAGGGCAAAGTTTACACTTACTGCTGTGTAGGGCACAGGCAAACTATGACACTGCCCCATCAAAATCATATTAACCTAGACTTTCAAAAATCAGTAGCAACAATTCTGGTCTGCCACTGATTTTGCTTTCTCCTAATCAGTCCCAATACTGAACAGTATCACCAAAACTGAGCTGGACAAACAGCAAATCCAGAAAAAACAGCCCTAGAATAGAAGTGAAAGATCAGTGCTGAAGCAGTCTAGAAACACAAGCATGATATGCGAGATGGGGAAACAGGGTAAGAGTGCCAGCATCTTACCACTCAACAGCCATGCACAGCCTACAGCAACCAACAAATACTGTTGCCACTTTATAAGGATACTGTATTAAGTTTAGCAGTTTGGCAGACAGGGGAAGCTTCGTGCTAGCACCAGTTTAGATGTAGTACAGATGTCCATTTGCTCTCTTGCCTTTTAGCAAGATCTCAAGCATACATCATCTTTTTAAAAGACGCTGTCTCTAAAAGACCTTTGCATCTACTCAATACAGGTCCAGAGGAAACAGATGAGCTATCAGAAGGTGCAGAGATTAGCAAGATCAATTTGAAAAAGGATGTGGAAGTAGGTTTAGTGTATGTAGAAAGCGCAGCTGCTCCAATCGGTGAGGGTAGCACCAAAGAGCAAAAATTGAAAAAGACAATTTAAAGACAGTCTGCTAAGCACTGCATTCATCCAAGTGTGTGCTAATGCTACAGAGCATAGTGCACAAGAAAACCTAAGAGACTTCTATTGCATTTCAGTGGGATTTACCTCAGGCCTAAGATTAATTCAGTTACATGATCTGCTAACTCCGTACAGTGGAGGCTATCACCACCAGTATTATCACAAGTACTTATCTCAAGTCTCATCTGAAACTTCAGGTACTGAAAAATCTCAGGAGCTGTCCTCTTCTTGTTAAAGACATTTTTTTTTTTACTTTGTTAAATTGAGCTTGTTAGACCATTTTTCCCCTGTTTAACAAGACAAACACATACCTGACCATGCCTTATTAGATTACAGTCTGAATGAGATTCTCGGATTCTCATGAGCCTCATCAGGTTGCTGAAAGGCAGTAAAGCACGACACTTGCACCGCAATGCACTTAAAAGTTATTTGAATAGCAGCAAGAAGAAACAAAGCTCAATTAAAAAACACCCTTAAGGCAAGTCTAATCCCATGTGTTAGAGAGCTCTGGAACGGTCAGGCTGACTGCTGCAGGCAAGCTACATGCTTGTGTGCTCCAGGTAGCATACGCATATTCAATCATTCTTTGAGTAACTCTCTGTGCAGTCGCACCAAGACCTCATAGCCTCTTCTGCAGAAGGCACCAGACCCAGGTGGTTTGGATGAGCAGCCACTTCAGCTGTGCAGCTAGGGTGAAGTAAACACACTGTGAGCTGTCTGAAGCTGGAAACTGAAGTACTGTCAACCAACATCCAGAACAGATCCAGCCACTCCCTGAATATAAATCCACACATCTTTCTCCCTCTCCAAACCACCCAACAGCGCTAGTGTTAATAGCTTTACTGGCTGAAGGAACAGTAGGAGTAACTGCTGAAAAGCAGCAGGTATACTTCACAGAGAGCATTATCAGCATTTGACAGTGTAGTGAAATGTGAAGATGTAATACTACGTGTAATCAGCCCTATAAAGCTTCTATCAAGCCTATCAACAGGGTACCAAAGATTATTTAGTGGTTCTGTATTTGCTATGCTGTAGATCTTACTGCAACAGAGCTGAATTTTGGTAGACTCTGCACTACGGAAGATGAGTCACATCAGATTAAGTAGTGGTATGGGAAAGTCCTACACATTGTATATCACAAACAGTTAAATACATGGAGGAAATCTCTTGGGAGCAGTTAGCTACATCTAAAAACTAAGAAATGTGACACTTTGCTTGCAAAAGTAGCAGCAGAATTGCCTTACACCCAGCTACAAGAAAGCCAAGAGGAAATCCAAACAGGAACTGAAAAAGTCAGACAAAGAAGTCAAGGAAAAAAAGAGCTGGAATGAAACTAAGTCACCCTGTCTCCTAAAAAGCACTGGCAGATATGAGCATATTAGAAAGGCCAAACAGCAACATTTCTGTCTAGTGAAATCCAAAGTTTATTCACTCTGTCAGTAAGAAACATCAGGAAACACTTTTTTTTATCAACCTGCTACCACTCACTGCAATTTAAGCCCATTCCTTTAACAGTCACAGACTATATATTCTTCAAATACATGAAAGATTTCCCCAGAGAGAAAGAGAAGAAACTTAGTATTCCATTTGCTGGAATGCCAACCTCAAAAATAGTTAACGTGAATTCTGTGCCTGAATACACAAGAAAAAGGCAGTTAAACAGTGATGCTAAAGTTGAAGTACAAATTAAAAATTCATGTTTAAAGTATTAATGAGAATGGTGTTCTAACTTAAGTTTCAAGAGTGTAAACCAGCTAGGAAACACAGGAAAAGGGTGATGAGAAAGATAAAGGATCACAGTGCAGACCACAGATACTGAGCAAGTCAAACTAACACACGGCTTGGCTAGAACACTATCACTTTGTTGTGCGCAAACTAAGCTAGTTTGTACTAGAAGGAATAGACCTGTGGTACTCCTAGCTTAAATTAAGCACAAGTATTTTTCTCACTAATATTAAGTAGTCCCTACTAAACTGCATGCTGCCACAGCTCAGTTACCTTCGATACTCGAGCTTATCTTTAACTAGCTAGTGGAGGTAACTTCATAGTACAGAGCACACTAAAGTCCTATGCCAAACAGGGTTCAACAGTAACAGCTAGAAAAATAACTAGCAACTGAAGAGGTACTGGAGGAAAGAAAAACTCTTCCACCTTACTCATACTGAAGTTTTTAGTTTTTTCTTGTTTTATTTTTTGTGTTGTTCATTGTGACAATGAAGTCCACATTAGAAAAGACTGCTTTGAGTGTTTACAGGAGCCCGAGTTTCATTATGGTATGACATCATTTAAGAGAAAAGACTCCCAGTATAGGTAACTTAAGCAGAAAACCTACTGATCAGATTATTAATTGACAGACAGGCCCATGCTGTTCAGAGTTCTCCACTTTACCGTTCTTTAATACTAATGTAGTTCCTTGCTCGACATGAAAAACCACTCAAACTTCAAAACAAAATCTCATTGCAATGCAAACCTTCTGGCCCAGGCAAAGAAAAAGCTAGGGTGCAACCCTTGCATAGACTGTTCGTCAATGAGTGAGGCAGAAAGGCATATGGCTTCACCAGCTTGCTAAAAGACAAACAGTTTATAATAGCACTCTTTCACCCACAGGACAGAAATCTAGTCTTCTATTGTCATTTTTCTTTGCGCATGAATAGTCTGCTAAGAGCAGCTTTATTAAGAGCAGCAGGCAGCCTGGATCCAGTGTACGTCGGAATTCAGCCAGAAGACTAGTAAGTCAAGAAGCTCTTCTCAGACACAAAACAGGCTTTTAAAAATGCATATACTTCAGTTCTAAGAGGAAGCAAGGGTCTTTAGGTAAAAGCAAGAAATGTTGCTCATGACAGCAAGAAGCTCAGTGTATCAAGATGTGTTTTAACACTACTGGTTTAATGTATCTATAACGGAGTAAGTTCTCTCCGTGTATTTACCCGAACAGAGTGCTTTTCTACTACAAAGTGAAACGCTAAATGAGCCGCTGTTTCTACTGAAATAGGTACACAGAACAGTGCTTCCATGAACAGGTGCAACAAACTACACCTGCATTTTTACAATCTATCATGCACAGTAACATCATCCCATTGATAAGCAGAACAATCTCTTTTGCTTTCATTGTTTAAGGCTTTTAACAAGACACATATATACAAACTGCAGCTAGACGAGCCTCACATTTGTCATCTGCCTTCCATGTCAAGCTGTCTCCCCTTCTACAGGACTCTACAGAATTAAAGAAATTCTATTCCAGTGTTATACTGGGATCAAAGACTGAATTTCAGAAGCCTGCCAGAGCAGCTTGCAGTTCTGGAATTGTAAGCAAAATGGATTTATAGCCAGTCCAAAGCTTTTAGTGCTATGGTAATATTCAACATTAACTAAGCTAAACTATACTGAACCAGTATACTAGTAACAATTGCTTAAGCTGTCTGGCTTCTAATCACCTTCAGAATCCAGGAAATGTACATAACGAAGTGATGACAGAAGGTATGTTGGCAGAAATCAGTATTACCTCAATCCCTACTTGAGAACTTGGGTATGCCTCCTTATGAGAGAATGAATCCCACTGTTTGCACTAATTAGCAGACAACCAACCAAGCACATTTACAATACAGGATCAAAGACCGTAAGAAGTAAAACCAGTCAGTTCATACTACAGCTGTATCCATGTCTGACTACTAAGGAGATGCCACTTGTTTCCAGCTTCACTGAGTCATATAAAATGCCCCATATTAGACCCTTGCAAGTTTGTTTTTTGTGTGTGGTGTTTTTTTTTTTTTTTTTTACACCACACCATAACTCTATCCACACATCCAAGACCTACTGACACACCATATAAGGCAGCCACTGTTTCCTAGAAACAAACTCATTCACAACAGTTAAAAGTTTGGTTGGGCATTTTCTTTAGATTGTGTTTTATGCCAAAAAAAGCAAGCTGTAGAATACTTTCTCAGTAGATTCAGAGAAGTTTCCACATTCCAGCATGAATTCTCTGCATTTTGTAAAGCAAGCAGAGACCTCCTTGATCTACAAGCAAGTACTTGGTGCTATACCATGAAGTCATCTCTACTTCAAATTTGTGTCTTCCAGCAAGATTAACAGATACATGAACTGTAATCTGTCCGTAACCACCTTCACTTCAAAGAGGTATGTTCAGACTGTTGACTGTGGAGCTTATTTCTGCGTTTTGGCTAGTAAGAGTGGACTACTTTTGAAGCATCCTTAGCTTTGTTTTGCAGAACACAGAGGTCTGTTTTAAAACCTCCCCATGTCCGATTCTTACAAGCCAGGACTGTCTTGATCTTATTAGTCTGGAATCTTACCAAGCATATCTACAATATGCAATACAACATGATGCGGACAATCCTTGAATTTGTCAATGCTTCCGATAGTAGATTCTGTTAGCATGCTTGCTACCACATCTGTGAAATTGAACACCAGAGTCCCAGGAGGCCTTTCAGGTTAGTAAGCCACATGCCATACTAAGAATGAAAACCTAAGCCCCAAGTGCATATCATCTGAAACCCACTTTTGGAAATTAACATAGAATTCCAAAAGTATATTTCTACAGCAGTGTAACAACTCTAAGAAACTTAAATCCCCCACAAGATATATTTGGCCTTAGCAACAGACTGTGCATATTAGAATTATCTTTTCTTGAGTGATGTTTCTTTGGGTATTTGGGAATATCATGCTGCTGTCAAGTTTCACTGAGCATGTCTACTTTGCATGATAAAGCACATCAGCAACTGGTAGAAATTCCGAACATTTCTGGCTTCTGCAAAGAGCGAGGCAACTGAAGCCACAGAAAGCAGAGCGGTGACTAAGCATCTATATAACATAAGACACATTAATTCCTAATTAACACAGAGCAGCTACAGCACGGCTATTCATCTTCTCCTGTTGAGAGGCAACAGATTCTTCCATAATTGTATGCACAAGACCTTAACTTCCCACCAAGTTCAAAGTTTGTTGTGCTGCATTTCTCCAGTATCATTTCAAACAAAAAGAACAAATATGACAATCAAGCTTCCACCAACCTTAAATACAGACATATTTAAGTGAAGCCCCTTAAAATTTGTGCTTTCATACCACAGCTCATGCTTCTAGCACACCAGAACTCCATTTGAACAAATACACCAGAATCTTAAACAGAAAACAAGACATGTCTATAGGGAGGATATACAGAGATTTATTTAATCAGGTTTACTATTTACAGTTGAGATCACTTCCACAAACTACTCTGCTACTCTACAAGGCTACATTGTTTCCAATCCAATTTAAGATCTACAGTCTAACAGTTCACTCAACACATAAAACCGCTCTTCATAGAAAAATGAAATATTTCATTATAGAACAGTAGTGCATACATTATACTCCTGAAAAGCCAGCTTGTGTTTTAAACTGCTAATATCTGAAAGATTTGATCTCTGAAGGTTGAAACCGCAGTCACATGATCCTAACATTTTGGTTAGTGTTTGGGTTTTTTTACAATTTTATATATAAAGTGTACTGGACCTAAGTGTTTTTTTAAAAAGCGACACTGGTGAGGGGCAAGATTAAAATATTTTTTCTCAAATTACGTACAGCTGGCTTCCTTTGTACAACTTTGGCCAAAAAAAGTTCCATGTAGTGAAATCCTCTCTCTATATGCAAGAATCAGCCAGCTAATGCTTAGAGGTAATCTACCAAAGTAGGCACGCATCCTTTCACTTTCCTATCAACCAAATCACACTTAACTTGCAAATGGTTCTGAAATTAGAAAGTTACTAGTACACTAAAACATTTAGATACATGAATAGCTGGCTAAAACAGTGAAAGTCACAGGTAATTATATAGGTGTGTGTAAAGCTGAGTTGTTTTGCCCATCACCAGTGTACAGTACTGCTGTCCTCTTCTATGAAAGGTGTGCTTTGACTAAGCTTAGGGCAAGAAAGCTATCCCAGTACACCTGGCCCTTTCACCTTCCACACAAGTGAGATAAGATTGAACTGCGTGTTCGCATTGTCTTCTAGGCATAGGTTCCGCCAGTGATGAGAAGTTCGTAGGCAGGATCCCGACTCCTCCTACATAGTACTACACAGGCACACAACATGCCCAGAAGCTACGGAGAAAGAAAAAAGAAAACAAGCTGAGTACAAAAAGTATTTCAAGAGACTTAATCTCAGCACAGAAATTGTCAGCATGCTTCCTAATTGTCCATAAGGTAAATGGCAACAAATGCATTGTTCTTCAAAAACTTCATTTCCTGCTGCAAAAGGCAAGGGCCACAAACTCCACCTTTATCTTCTTGCAAGATTATCTTCGACATCTTTAGCAAAAGATGTTTTTTTTTTTTGGTCACCCACTTCTATTCTGCCTCAATAATTCAGATGAAAGAAAAATTATTCTTTTTCTTAATGAAGGGTGCAGATTTTTAGATACTGTATCTGATATGAAAAAATCAAAGCGAAGTTCAAATGCACTAGACTCTAACGGCTATGATGTGAAAGAGCAAAACTTTAGAGTTTTATGAACCTACTTCACTGCTGAAATCTCTTTCAAATGCTCAATCTCTGTTAACACGTCATATTATAAAGCTTAGGACCAATGTGAATTATTCACTTTCAGACATTTTCCTGCTGTTAAAACACAGTACCATGACTGTGCTGGCAAGTTTAGCAGCAATTTAGGGTATGATCACCCAGTATACTTTTACAAGACTTAAATCAGATGAATGTAGTCAGGAATGTAGGCTACGATACTTACAGAAGTTGCATGTTTACTGAAGGTAGAATAACCTACTAAAGAAATAATCAGGTGTAGTATTGCGTTCTATGGCCTATAATAATGGGCAATAGCTACTCGTAAAGTAAGAGATTTTATTGATTTGGTCATATGCATAGAAGTTTATTTGGAGATGCAAATATTTCAAGAGGCTCCTGCCATAGCTCTGAATTATAAAGCATCACCCAGAAGGTAAATACATTTCTTAAAAAAACAACAAAAAAAACCTACCCCAAAAAAACCCTGAACAGAGAGCAAACAAGAATGAAATGGGTGAGCAGACAACCAAGTGTAAAGCTTCTCCATTGATACAGCAAAAACCCAGTGCAAACACAGCACTAGGACAAAAGGAGAATTACTCGCTGTCTTTAATGGTCTGATGTAAACATCATGTACAGTAAGTTTTAAAACTAAATGATGGTACACGCAACATATTATTCAATCAGCTAAAAGCCTTGAAGGGAGCATGCTTTAAAAATCTTAAGTCTAAATAAGCAGTGACTAAAAAGAGGCATGATGAAATTCTAGTATGAGCTTTTAATTTCCTGAAAAGGAACCAGGTGTAAAGATTAATAATATTATTTGTCTGGAGTGTATTATCCACTTTGGATCTGTAGCAGAAGCCAGCTCAGGTTCAAATGAGCAAACGGAGAGTAACCTAGAGCATGGCACTTCAGCCTGTTGGTAAAAACAGCACCTTCCTTCGCTTTCCATCAGTACTTGGGTGGTTCCAGTTCACAGATTAACTCCCAAATATATTTTACATTCACATCAGAGTAACAGATAAAACAGAGATAATGACTCTTCATGGACAGAGCCCTTCTATGTGAGGAGATAATACCTACAATTAAAAACCCCCTAAGTTAGACTTGTGAGATGGAGAGTTTATGGTAGTTGCCATTGGCTACAGAACTCTGAAGATGGCTTGCAGCCTGCATGCAGAAAAACTTCATATTTTTCTCTGTTCAAAACAAGGATAAAATGAAGAGTTTGCTGCAGAAAGACACCTCCTTTAGTCATTTGCTATAATTCATTCTAGTCATGTATATCAAATAAACAAAAGTAGTTCCATCACATTTACAGTTATTCACACATAGATAAACCTGGTCAATGACCTAAGACATTCAATTTATACAGAGCTGTGTAAAATCCGAAACAATCAGGTACTGCAATAAAGAACTCATACAATCAAATTTTGAGCTATTATTTATACCATTTATATCCTTTAGGAGGGCACTAAGCATATTCCTAGAATTTGCTATGAACACAGAAGTAATCCTCGTATTTCAACTTTCTCTACAGAACTTCAGTACATCATTTTTTAAACTATGCTAGCACCTCTAAAATGTTTCCAAAAGCATTTGATTCTGTTTCTCTTCAATTGCTACTAACACTGTGAACAAAACTATTTTACAAGTCTGTGTTGACCAAGGATCCGTGCATACCCCTGTTCAACTTTCAGAAAAGTTTAGACCCATCTCCTACAGTCAGAACATTTATTTCTGGGTTTGTGCTTTTTTGTTTGGGGTTTTTTTTTTGTGTGTGTTTTCAAAATTTGCCTGCTAGCAGTAACTATATTCAGTTTGCTTTCACCAAACCTGTCAGTTTTTTGTACGAACAAGCTCACTAGCTGTATACATATGCGAAGCTCAGCTTTTGTAGTTAGTGGTCATTGCAAGGTACTATCTTGAAGAATGAACTCTGCAGTTGATCAAGTAGCACTTCTACTGCACTGCAATGCCTTTGCTCCCTTCAGTTTGCCTCCTATTAATAGTTCTGTGCTGTTACTGTGGTTGAAACCAGGGAATTATTGCACACTGGAAGATCCCCATAGTAACTGAAACATGAACATACCAAAAACTACTTCTATGCAGAAAAGGCTAAGTTTTCCACAGATTCCAAGCCTTGCAAGAATTCTCCACTCCTTAATCTTTTTATTTTAAAGAAAGGCTGAATTTGTTGAATGTTAGCATCAGAAGTAACAAACTTTGGACAGCCTTACTGCGTAACATACGAAGTGACAACCAGTTCAGAGTGGACTTGTATGCAGTGAGTACAGGAAAGGGAGTAAAAAAGGTAGTAAAATTCACTAGGAGGTAAGAAAAACATAATTACTCCTCTAAGTTTACAGGACGTGACCTAGGTTACATGCCACTTGCTGAAGTTTACATTCCTACCCCCATTTCAATTAGCCCACAGACTATTTTGCTGAGAATCAGGCTAAGTACATACTTAAATTCTGTATTACAAATAAGAGGGTGTCACAATTTATGACTTCAGTTGCAGACCACAAATAACAGAAAAGTTTGAATGCTGTTCAATATCAACTTGCCTGAAACTAATGTGTTTCCAAAACACGTCAATTTATTCTTGTATTTCTGCTCCACACTGTTTATAAGACCTCTGATAGACTTAAATATGATTACTGCTTAGTGAATATTACTAGATGGCAGTTTCAAGGGCATTCCCAACACCCTGTATCGTATATTTATCTTTATTCATTTTCTAAACAGGTATCATACAGCTTGTTTTAACTTTAAGCAGAAAGATTACAAAATGCTGCACTGCAGCACCAAATAATTTTCTCTGATGTTATTTTCTTGCCAAATTGCTTATGCAATATGTACTTTCTGCCAACAGCTTGATTACTGACCTGTGGGGAGAAATCAAAGAGCACCCACTGCAGAAGGGATACAACTAACATGCTTCCCCAGAGCTGATGAGCCAGGAGTAACAGAAGGATGCAAGCAGCCATACTTCCACTGCAAGCACATCAGAAGTTCCAGCCCAATCCCAGAGAGGATAACAGCTGGGATGCATTTTGGGGTGGACCACTTAACCTGCAAACTCCAAAGCCAGGAATAATGCCTCCTCTTGAGATTCACCTCACCCAGCTTCATCACATACTTTTTTTTTTTCACTACATAAAAAAATCTGCCACAGTAACCATGGCTGTGGTAAATAACTTAATTCACATTACACAAATATATTTCAGTGTTCAAGCAGACTAAACATTGCTTTAACCATTACAAGTTTTAAGAACACCAATTAGAAAAAACACCTTCCTTCAGAAGACTGAGCACAGATCTCACCAAATTTAAAGTTCCATGGCTGAAGTAATCTGGTTCTGGACAGCACAACAATATTAGTGTATACAGTTTTACCTATGAGTATACCCTTGTAGTACTGAAATCGAAACTTGACCATATTTTCCCAATACTGTTTGCAAAAAAAAATTGCTTACCTTCAAACATATAATCCAGCCTAAAAGCTGCTTTTGAAAACAACAGTGCCTAAACTGCCCGACTCAACAGGTACAATGGTTCACAAAGTCAAATACTATTAAGGGCACAAAAGTAACTTTGAAATTAGTTTTCACGTCTCTTGGGATTCCGCATATGTACTACATTTCTCAGAGGCCATAACAACGGCACAGCCTGAAAATGATGTGATTAATGTGCTAAGCCTGCCAAACTGATGAGCATTCAAAATTCTGATTTTACAGACATGTTTAGAAGACAAGTCCCAGTCTTTTTACAAAAAGCCCTTAACGAATACCGAGATACACATTAGTCTGTTTCCTCAGTTACTTTTATAACCTGGGTAACTGCAACAATTAAGGTTTTCACAGGAATGTGTGCTCAATTTTAAGTAGGCAGCATCTGCAGTTCAGAACTCTTTTTTTCTTAAGTCCAGAAACCAAGATACCATCAAGACAATGCAGAGTTCAGTTGAACATGAGCAGAGTATGCTATCAAAAACCCTGGTGTATCTCCTGAGTGGTCCTGACACTATTTGTATGCCATGAAGCATAGTTAAGCTGATGTACCTCTAAAATGGCATGAAGTATGAGCTAACTGCTTTATGGCTGGAAATTCCAATACTATGCAAATTCTTCAAGTGTTAAATGCCATCAGAGCACATTCATGATACTTCATATTTAGACAATTAGTTTTCAAGAAATAATTTAGAATTTACATTCTAGTGGATTACTGTGTGTAACACTGACTGTTCAGCTATCTTCAAATCTAACAGAATATACATCCACACAGTAGTTTTTAGACCATGCAAGGTTGAGTTCTGTATTAAAGTGTTTAGATCCTTTTGACTGATGTTCATTTATCCCCCAAACCAAGCAGCGACTAAAGCTTTCATCCTATGCATACCTGTAATAATCAGTTTAGAATTTCTTTTGAGAGTTTACAGCTAAAGAATACTCTTACCTGAATAGCAGCAAATGCTAGTGCTGCCCAGATGACGTACATCATGATCTCCTGCAGCTTCTTTACAACCAGAGCCTCACACCCCTAAAACAAGAAGACTTCTTATACATCCATCTGGCAACCACATTGAGGCACACCAAAAAAACAACCCCAAAAGCATCAAACAGGGCAGAAACATAGTCCAAACACTTAAAAAGGTCATTACTTAGTATATCACAGATGAAAACACAAGAGAGGCCTTTTTCCCCTCTAGCAGCCACGCTTATTTCCTGGTAAAGCAAATACACCCAAGATCTCATGCTCCCACTAAAAAGAAAATTAAATGATTGTCAGCAAAATCACATGGCTACACAAGTTCATACTTTGGTTGTCTTACCTCAGAATAAAGGTCCATTGGGCGGGTCAAACTTCCAGTACAATTGCTGAGGGATGCTTTGCAACAGCTAAGTGGCACGCTGTTATTTTTAGTTTGTTTGAACCAGACAGTATCCTCCCAGTCTGAATAGTTACTGATCCCACAGCAGTGCAGCTGAAAACACATGCAAGTAAAAAGCCAACGTGTTTATCAGTCAAGAAGTGAGATGAGACAGCAATTCTAATTGCTATACCAATAACACAAGCATATTAAGATTAGGCTACCTTTGTTACTTGAGTAACCCAGATAATTTGACAGTTACTTAAGGAAATCACAGACTGCTTGTACTGTGAAGGGGCCTATAACCTTAAATCATTTAAGATACTCCTTACAAAATACAGACTTGAAATTCCAGTTCCTGGGGAACATTTGACAACTCACTTTTCCCTCATGCCTCCCAGACAAGACAAAAGCTTTATTTTTGGCTTCGAACAGCTCTATCCTTAAAGCTTACAACAGATGCTTGAAAAAAACCTTTGCTTTCTGGACACAGTTCTGGCATGAACCAGTGTTTGCTCTTCTCAGATAACTGTGGTGCAGAATTGGAGTTAATTTTATATAGTCACATGCCTACGCAGCCATGTAGAAAGCCTTCAGGAATGGACCAATTAAAAATACATACTGTTCCATTCTGCTGACAGCACATGCTCTATTGCACTCCTTGGAGTTTTCTTGTGTACAGTGCAGCCTCAAACACAGGTACTGCCCTAAGTTTCAATTTACCAGCTTCTTATCCTTCTTCCCTTTCAGGAGGGATTTTAAGCAAGGTATTAATTGGTAGTATTGACTAACTTCAATGCATTAGACATTTAATATGCAAATATTAGACAACTTATTAAATTCATGCAATTGTAAGCATGTTGAGAGCTCCTGAATCTTCCTTAAGTCTGATTGGTTCTTTTAGCCTTAAATCCAGAGGCTTGCGACACTAGCCTTCAGCTAGAACCAAGAACACTGCTTTCTCCCCAGCATGTTCCAGATAAATCTGTGCAGACGTGAGAACATTCTGCAATACTCCATTGCAGAAAAACACGTAACTACTAAATATTTCAATCTAAACACTGATTCGTAGGTAGCCAACTAGGCAAAATGCATCTCCCCATCAACAATGCCATAATTCTACTACTTTTAACCAAGTTAAGCTATTTATTGACTGATCAGCTGTTCCCTTAATCTGTAGAAATGGAGGAAGATATGCTACAGAAGTAGCAGAGCAACACAGCATCTGTGCTTTAAGGACAGAAAGGATGAAAAAGTTCCTATGAGTCTCGCAATCTTACCTGCCTCTGTACATAGTCAATAGCACGACTGGCTGCATCAGGATTTGTCCCATTGTATCCATTCCACACTTTCCGAATGCTGTGATTAACTTCACTCTCCATCTGTGAAGTATTAGGAAAGCACCTGCATTAGCACATCAACAGAAGCAGTGCAGGTCTAGGTAAAATTATTTTACTTATTATAGCAATTGAGGAAACCAAGGTAACTCCCTATCATCTGAAATTAGCATACTTTGGTGGCACAGCTTCTTAAAACTCTAATTTGACTCTTGCTAGCTTGCAGCTAATGGACAAGAAAAAAAAACAAGCAGCTGTCTTCAATAAGATTTTAGACAAAGTAGCTTCACAATGTATCTCAAAGGGAATTGCTTTTATTCTGACACTGTGGCAGACATACCACGAAGTTAAGGGTACTCCATAAGCGCATGCATTTACCTTTCCACTTCCTACTCCTCCTTCACAGTTCCAAACCAATCTGGGCTAACTCATTCCCTTTGGGACCACAAGGATATGAGCAAGCCATACCACCTCCTCTTCCCTTTCTGACTGAAGCAGAGGTAAATTCTCAAAGCTGAGGAATTTTGGTTGACTCTTCTACCCCAGAGTAACCAAGCTCTCTGTTCAGTCCCACTCCCCCTCCCTCACTTCCTGAGACACATTGATGGCAGTACATTGTACATAGCAACAGCTACTGGAATAGCTCTTAAAGCTACTGCAGATGAGTCAAGCTGCTAAAGATACTGTCAAGTACACGTGTCAAAAATGGATGGCATCCAAGAATCATCACTTGTCCCCCAGAAGGTATCTTATAATGCCCATTTTGGAAGAAATCTCACCAGAACCTTTGAAGTAGTATGTTTCACTATAAACTGTTACTTAAAATGCACAAAGTTTGGTGTTGCTAAACATTTGTAAAACAGTAAAATTAGCTCTGATTTGACTTTTTTCTACTGCATTCAACAGGAATTATGTGCAAGGAATGTAATCTTAGGGCTGAGCATTAGTAACCAGGCATATTCTTTAGATTTGCAAGTTACAGTAGGAAGCTCTTCGCAACACATCATTCCCTTAAATGCTTTAAGGGAAGAATTTTCTGCAGCAATACCACAAGCTTCATTCACCCCCAACCAAGAATGATGGTTATCTTCAGAAGTAAATACGTATCGTGACAGATACGAAAAGTCAATTTACCCTGCACAAGCAACCAGTTTCAGACCAGTTTAAAATCAATTGCTTGATGATTTAACTAATGTGACTTACAAATGATTCATATAACAAAACAGCTGTTCAATTTGTCCTATAGGTTTTTAAATAATTTATTTCAGTGCTTGCTTGGCTTATGGTTCAATCATGTTGTACACAGCACCGGGCCTGCTGGCAACAGGTGGAACTCGGCTATCACAAAGGGGAAAAAGAATTCTTGGCCACGAACTGGCGGGGTTCATTGAGAGGGCTTTAAACTAGGTTCGAAGGGGGAAGGGGATATTGCCCAGCTCACTAGGGCTGAGCCTAGGCTTGGAGTGCCAAGGCCAGGGGTGAGATTGACAGCCCAGCTCAAGTGTGTTTACACCAATGCACGTAGCATGGGCAATAAACAGGAGGAGCTGGAAGCCATTATACAGCAGGACAGCTAC
>Ga0065711_1042024_pt1 | contig 15714 bp, 11 predicted proteins | sample Hoacrofraction12_FD_59098 | JGI IMG/M metagenome (GOLD analysis project Ga0065711, IMG submission 59098) | Hoatzin crop microbial communities from Cojedes, Venezuela - Epithelial fraction 12 v2 (version 2) | ecosystem: Host-associated > Birds > Digestive system > Esophagus > Crop | place... | reverse complement strand
AGATATTCAAGACCCGCCTGGACAAGGTCCTGTGCAGCCTGCTGTAGGTGACCCTGCTTCGGCAGGAGGGTTGGACTAGATGACCCACAGAGGTCCCTTCCAACCCCTAACATTCTGTGATTCTGTAAAGAAATATCTGTTGTGCTAAGACAATATTCAACAATACTTTGCTAAATACATTTTTAAATTTTGTAAAATATGGTGTTTTCTAAATATGTATTACAATCCTCATGAAATACTCAACCTTTCCAGGCCCTCCTACTCAGGAACAGCAAGTGGAGTATTTGCATATGCCAGGCCTGAGCTGCAATTGCCTCCAACTTTCATTTATTCGCTTAAGCCTAAAAAGCTGTTTTGTATTACAAAAATGTCAATATTATTCCTACTTGCATTTTCCCTTTTTCTTTGGTAAGAGTGTTGATCCTAGCTAGTAATCCCTTCCAGAGTTGCTTTTTCTTGAACAAATTAAATTTACAAACACTGAAGCAGAACCAAGCTATCCCTTTGCTCTCGTGTGCAGGCTCCATGTGATGCCTTTAGGCCACAATACCACTTTGAATTCTTAATGTTGACTTGTCAAGTTTCACCAACTGCACAGTGATATGGACAGCATTACATCTTGTTTTGTTTCATCGGCTCCCTGGCCAGGCAGTAGCAGGGTGCGGAGGGCTCATGGTGTTTCACTCCGTTCCACCACTGCAGTGCAAATAATAAGCATATTAGTGAATCTGCTGACATTCAGCACCTTGACAAAAATGAGAACATTTTTCTAGGCCTGAAATGCATTATCAAGTAGCAGTCTTGTCAGGGTTGTATAGTGTATAAGCAGGAGTCATTATGTTTACACCCAGAAGATATTTTGATGGTGAATTAAGGGCTGACCTTCATATCATACCATTTATTAGAGCAAGCTTTATAGTAAGCTCCATATAATGGCTCAGAATAAGGTTAACTATTTGTGTTCCATGCCTGAACTGGCAAAAGAGTCGGAGCATTAAAGCTCTCAGATAAGTTGTGAGCTGCTTAGCTTTTCAGCTGCCCGTTGTGTTTTGCTTGAAAGGTAACTGTTAAGCTCGTCTGTTATTTTTGTTGTTATTAGTTTAAGTTTGGAACATGGCTTAATTGGAGTATTGTGAAATGATTTATCTGTCAGACAGTGGATATGCTCCAAGCTTATTTTTTTCAGAGACACTCAGACTGTCTTTGCTTTCTGACTGCCCAAAGGAAATTACAATGTAGTGTACTCATAATCATGTTATCTCTTTTATAGCGGCAGATCATTTTTATGACATTGTAGATGTGCAAAGCCCTGATCAATATCTAGAGACTTGCTATCATTTTAAGTTATGTGGCTCTGCCAAATTTTAGACATGAAAATATTCCAGGTAAAGCATTATTTGGTTTCATAATTTTTACAATACCTAAAAACAGATGCCAAGCTTCACTGCATATGAAAGCATTGATTTTTTTTTTTTTTAATACTTTGCTCTGTTGTCAGATAGAGTCCATCTGTTCTAATCTAGCATTGTCTCTTCTGCTGAAGGAATGGTTTCACGTTTCCCAATAACTGCTGCTGTTCTTGTTTTCTGATGAATAGTGTATTTAGCAATCTGTACTTCATGGCGTGAAATATTAGAGTATCTCCTAGTCTAAAAGTATGCAACAAATATACTAATATTTAACATATGTTTAAAGGTTTATTGAATTAATTTGATATATGAATTTGAGTTCTTTCTATTTTTAATTTTCCTGATTCTTAGTTTGGGAACTCCAAACTTTAGGTAAAAGGGGAGAGATTAATACTGGACCTCAGTTAACCTCTTTGTCAATGACCAGGTGTGGTTCTATTTGTTAAATAACTGAAAAGAAATTACAGCAACTGATATGAATGTTACTCATTTACAGATGTCTGTTTATAACCCATTTAAATTGAAGAATTCTGTATTTCAGCTGTTGCAGTGTAATGCACAGGCTCTGAAAATACTGTGCAAACCTGTGATCATTGTTTGACTTCTTAGGCACAGGACTTGCTGTTATTTCAAGGATTATTAGCCTTTACAGAATTGCTTTACAAGGATTTAGCAATCTTTTATTGTTCACAAACGCTTTCAGTGACCCTAAAAAACTTTACCAAAGGGGGCTGGCAGGTAAGTGAGCCTACTTAAACCAATCCAGGAGGCACATCATGGTTGAATTAACCCTCCATATTCATGATTTTTTAATAGATTTAATTTCTTTAATTGGAGACACTTTGTGTGCCTCTTGTCTTAGTTTATTACTACCATGATGACTGTTAAGAAAGTTTTTATATGAAAGGGTTTTTAGTCCTCAAATTCACACCTGAACTATTGACATAAAATTGGGATTTACATAAGACCTAATTAACACTTTAATACTTATTGGTAGAAAATGGTATGTATATAGTCATTCATAAAACACATGGAAAATTCATTCTGCAGCTACACAGAATCTCTCATTTTTATCTTGTGTCACTGAGCTCTTCTCTTCCATAACACTTTGTATAATACTAATTGTAAAGGACAGTGGTTCAAGGTCATTCTTGCTACAAACGGCCCCGATTTGTTCTACAGAGTTCAGAAAATGTAAAAAACTCCTATCGTCCTCATAATGCAGAAATAAAAGTATGGTCATGTATAGTCGATTATGACCCAGAGGAAAGAATGTGAACAATGTGGCTGCAGAGAGGAATTTTAAATGATGTATGTGAAACTGCCAAAACGAGAATTGCAGCTGGTGGAAGTGAGCCAGCAGTCTAACTACAATCAATATCCAGGTTAAATAAACGATTACAGTCTGCTGGAGTTGGAAGAAAATCCATGCAGCCTGACAGGGTAACTGCAGCATCTTCAGGTGTAAATTCTGAATGTATTTTCTAGATAGCTTTCTTGCCATTTACACAGGTGTAACTGATTTTTTTTGCAAGCTATCAGGCAAAGGCTGGTCTCAGTTTATGAAGAGCTATTGTTAAGTCCATGCAAACAAAAGATGTATGTCAATTGATACTGGAAGTTTTTTTAAAAATCTGGAAATGAGTGAGGTTCAGAAGCGACCAGAAGAGCAATGTGTGTTATAAGACAGTATGATTTGACAGGGGGGCAGGCTTATGAAGAAATAAAAAATACAAAGGAGGGAATACTTAGGAATACCCTAATTCCAAAAATTAGGGTACTTTGTGAGCACTGAGCTTGCCCAATGTAGAAGACACCAATCCTAGGATGCAAACAGCTATGTTTACAACATCTTAGGATAGATTCCGTATCAAATATATTAATATGTGGAAGAGACCTTGTGTGAAAACTTGGCAATTCATCCAACAGAAGAAAACTGAGAAGTATTTGTCTCCAAGTACAGAGAAGAACCATCGCTGAATTCTAGAAAACCATAGCTGAGGAAACAAATTTCAAGACTTCATGCCAAGACATAGAGTGACTTGGGACAGTGTGGTCAGACTGCAGCTGCAAGGGCTCTAGATCAGACAGGGAAGAAAGTATTCCAACAGATGTGATTTACAGTAGCAGCACAAGCAGTAATATGCTTCCTGCAGTTTTCTCTTATTTAAGAACAATTAGCAGTTTTGTGTTGAGTTGTGAGAAAATGAGAAAGACCAGATTTGTCTGTATCTTAACAATGGGATTTGTTAGATCTCTATTTTGTTCAACTGATTTTGCACTTAGGGATGATGTGGTAGCAGCGTACTTAAGACTTTGACCCAGTGGTTTTGCAAGAGAACTTGTGTTTAAAATGAGGTTTGTGGATGGACTGTGGCATTGAAATACTGTATTCTGGTGAGTTACAGTGAGCTCTGTAGTTAGATGGCACTGGCGCTTGTTTTCCACTGAGAGAAAGAGAAAAGTTGTTAGGCAAGATGAAACCACAGGGATGAGTAGGTGTACCTCCCCGTCTCCTAGGAATTAAATCCCTGTCATATTAGATGAAAGCTGAAATACGTGAAAGTTCTCTTCTTTATTCATCATTCTAATAAGCAATTGCTAGAAGGATGCTATATACTTAAGAAAATTGAAGGAATATAGAAGAATGAGAGGTCTGTAGTACAATATTTACACATAACCTACTCCATACTGTGAAAAAGTTTGGAAATTGGAGAGGTCAGTTCCTTCTACTTTAAGTGTATAACTGTGCTTTCCTTACCTGTGAAGCAAAGCTGCATGCTATTTTTGGCTTTACTGAACTTCTGAAGCCTTAACGGAATAATACTTACTTTTCTATGTCCTATCACTTCAGAGAGCAAATTACTATCTACTATATTACATTTTTCAGCCTGTGGCCATGCATACTGCAGTAGCTGATATTCTGTAAGAATTCCTCTTCAAATTGCCTTAATGATTTATACTACAAGATTGTTCACATTTCTAAATTGTATACGAAGCCAGTGAAATAGGCTAGAATTTTAGACTGGTGACCTTTCTTGTTCTTATGTGATATACATAAGGAAAACACACATTTATTAGACACAGCAATGAACAGAGAAGAACTGGTGGAAATGGTTCATTTTCCATATGCAGTATCTCTGAGAGCACCTTTGGGTTTGCTCAAGAAGTAGCTCCAGTTTAACCATTCTAGCATCTCTAAGACTGCCTCTTGGCTGGCCAAGCTCTCTTGATGTTGGACTCAGTAGCTGAGTGTAGAGGAAAGGGTCACAGTGGTAAACTCAGCTGATTTTGAATCAGCCAGGAGCTATTTCAGCTCTTTAGCAAGTTGGAATATCTTAGGAGTGCCTTCACGTGCATTTGATCTCTCTGTTTCGGAAAGCCATTCAAGCTGCTAGGAGGAATGATATAAGATGTGGGAGACTTTGGTTTGGTTCCCACCCTGCCAAAATATCTAATATAATTCACCATAAGCTTTATGGTTTCTGTCTGAAGCCCTATGCTGATAAGGCAACACAAGTATCTTGGCTATAATGCTGCAGCACAAGAAGGCCGTTCTTGCCTTCAGCTATCCTCTCTGCTTGAGAAGAGTTATTGGGTAGATTGGAGAAATCTCCATTGATGTCTCTGTGCCTTTTTAGTGCTTTAGGAGCATTCCCCAAGAAGATTCACGATTCTTGTGCTCTAGCAGAACCAATGCAAATTACTTGCAAGGCAACAAAGAAATTGGCCTAAGGTTCCCATGAAAATATGCTGGTGGTGTATGGATGCCATTTAACTTTATCCTTAATTTTACATGCAGAGCTGAACACAAATACATGCCTGATGGGTGAGGAACAAAGGCGAGAGGAAAAAATAAAGCAAACATAGTAGCCATGAACTGAAACCCAGATGAAAAATGTTTGAATAATCCTCTGATTATACAACATTTAAAAGTATCATCTAGTTAATAAAGCCTTCTTTCTCATTATTAGTTTTATAGTACAAAAAAACCAAGTAATGTACAGATCAGTAAGAAGCTGAAGGAATGTAAAAGTATGGCCTGAAATGCTAATGGCTTGAAAACAACATTGTGCCTGTTTATGAATGAATCAAGCAGTTTTTAGGTAACCAAAATACAGAGTGGAATGGATACAAATTATCTCACAATTGATGAAAAGGTAAATAATGACATGTACTGCTGCATACTGAGGAAGCTGAAAATGAGGAAATAGCATTGGTAAACTGCCTCTGGGGATTGAGATTGACGTAATTGGTAAAATGAATCTGAAACTGAGAAATGAGGGGCAAGGTTGAGAGATTTTTGGACTGCCCAACCTATCTCCTGTGAACAGAAAAAGTGAGTTCAAGTGTCTACCAGTGATGATGGAGTTAGCAGCAAGCAGAGACATGGACAGCAAGAAGAGAAAATAATGGTGTGGGTAACAACAGTCGGGTAGGCCAGCCTGGCCCAGCTTCTGCAGCGCGAGGGCTGGATGCCTGGTCAGGGCTGGCTGTGTTGGCCCTGTGCGGGCGGAGGGAGCTGTGTGGTGCCCCCACCACTGGCTCCCCTCCCCCACAGGGCAGGACACAGCACCTGCGGGCACGGCACCTGCTTTCACGGCTGGGAAGAATGGGTGGATGGCTGGCAAGGGAAGAGCAGCCGACCCTTCTGGAGGGACGAGCATCAGGCCAGAACCGTTCTTCAGGTGCTGTAATCAGCAGAAGGATTTTGATTCATCTAGGTTAAAATTGACGGCCAGGAAATAGTAATTAAAATGTTTGTGTGCAAATATAATAAGCTGGACCAGCAAAATGTGGGATGTTGGATTACAAGGATGTAGTGGAAAACCAGGTGTGGAACAGGATGTGGTAATTAAAAAAGATAAAATTTATGTTAATTTGTGAGGTAGATTAAAGAAGTAGCAATTGCGTAGCTGTGCAGTTTGAACGAAAAGCACTTCAAAATCAGGGAACAGTAGTTAGAAAAATTCTATTAATTTTGTGAGTCTGTAGGATATTGCAGGGTTGGATTTGGTTACTGAAAGGGATCTCTTTCAAGCATTTTATGTTTTAACATTTTGTGCGTGGTTGAAGCTTTAAGTACTTTCATGAGTTGTGACCATATGGGTAGACAGCCTCACATGTGGGAGTATTGAACTTTTTCAGTATGGCTTGGAGAACAAATGCTAATAATACTGATTATTTGTGCTGGTAATAGTTGACAGGTTTTTCACTTCATTGATAAGAGGCCGACTTTAAGGTTTGATTTAAGTAGTGAAGATGTTCTAGATGAGCTGATTGAAGAATGTATGATGTGTCATTCAGATAAAATTAAATTACAAGATTAAAACAAATAGGTCTGTAACTGAGGATTTCAAAGCTCAATACTCTGAGTATGTGAATGATTAAATCAATCTACCTAGGAAGCTCAGAAACTCGAATGTGGAGGAGCTCTGTAACTTTCTTACTCAAAAGTTTAAAAACTATCTGGAATTAATATCCAGCACAAAAAAGGCTGAATTAGCCACATAATTAAAAATAAATTAAAAGAATGAAAAAAGATTGCAGAAAGGACTAACAGACAAAGAGGTAAAGAAGTATAGGAATAAGGTGAATTGAACAAAAGTCAAGCGGAGCTAGACCTTGCACTAGATATTAAACATGATAAAATTACCTAGCCTTAAGCAAGCAGTTTCAGAAACAAACTGCTAGGAAGAACACGGGGTCACTGTTCAGAGATTAAAGGTATGACCCTAAAAATGAGAAAATGCTTTGCTCTGTCTTCTTTAGAAGTGATGATGATGACTGTGGTGGAAAATGGAGGTTGCCTACCAGGAATGAGTCCACAGGCTTTAAAATAAAAATTGCAACTGAGATGCAGGCAGGACACAAACAGCCTGATATGAAGGATGGCAATCAACAGAGTTTCCTGACCAGAAAGAGGAAGGAACTGGCTCATTAACTGTCCTATCTGATACCATATAACGGAAAATACACGGTGATTAAGGAGAAGGAAGAATGGTCCAGGTGGTTGTAGGTGCATTAGTCCAACTTTGAGGCTTTAGAAGAGATTTCTAAGGGAATCCTTCCTGTACCTGCAAACACTTGGATGATACTAGCTGTGGTTATAAGCGTTAAACCACCACAGAATTGCTGGTGTTAGCAGCATGCTGCGAGCAGTGCGGGCCCACTTGCCCTCATCAGGGACCAGATGTTCTTAGGCGCATTACTCCCCAGTTTCCCACATCTGCAGACTTCTGAACAAATTGTACCTTTAGGTCATATTGGACATCTTTTTTTAAAGTATCTGAGCATGGGTCAGTCTAGCATTTCTCCTTAATTTCATGCCTGTAACTTAATTTTGATACAGAATGGACAGATCAAGATTTGCGCAAACATGGATTTAAGTTACAGGCTGCAACTTTCTCATACAAAGTACCAAAGTTAATATAGGTGCAGAACACAGTTTGTGAAGTTTCTGTGAGACTCTCCTCCAACTGACTTATGAATGCAGCTAACTCTGTGAAATGATCTTAACCCTCTTCTTGAGGATGAGAGAGGTTGTAAAGAACGCACTTGAGCCTACAAAGATTTTCCCATAAGAGTCAAGTCCACTAGATAAATTTCAAGCTGTGTCCTGGAAGGTAAATGCTTTAGACCTCTTACTAGTACTAAACATAAATGAAGTTGTAAATTGCAATCTGTTCAGAAAAATTAAATTTATTTCTAAATTTTTTTTAAGCAAAGATGTTGTGAATGAGGTGAAAAACTGCAAGAGACCTTTCCCAATAGGTTCCCTAGTAAAGGAATTTCCTTCTTGACCACCAGAACCAACAGTTTGACAAAAAGCATCCCAAAAACATTTTCATCTACAGGGACTGTGAGAAAAATAGGCTCAAACCACATATCAGAGAGCAAATCAGTTGCATTTTGCAATTTGTGCTCTTTCATCAGTCTGTTGGACTGAGGTTTGAGCAGTTCTTCCCAGAACTGAGATGAGGAGGTGGTGGGCATTTTTACAACACAGGTCACTTCAGTATTAAAATTAGTGCTTAGAGTGCTTATACTGTTAAAAATAGTGCTGGAAGAGGACTGTGCAAGGAATAATAAGTTTAGGCAATTAAAAATAAAATATGGATTTAGAAGTTGCTCAGAGGAGCTTGTTTAAGTTTTCCCAAAACTGAATATCAAATTTACTGGTAATGCCTGGCATCCTTTGTAGGAGTGTAGTTCAGATACACTCGTCAAAAGAGCTCATATCATTAGAGAGGTGATTGTGTCATCTCTGGTAGAATTATTCCACAGCATTGGTATTTCTTGGCAGACTGACATGTTTAGACTTGACATTGCTGTAACCCCTGGGAAAGAAAGCGAGTCGTACCTTTCCGTGAATAATTAATTAGTGAGCCATCACACTGAAGTGTTCCATAGAAGTATTCCCTTCTTTTGGAGGGAGGGATACCAAAGCTACTTGATTTTTTTTTTTTTTCCTTTTTTTTAATTCTACTCTGTGGTCTTACCACTTCATAAGCATTCTTCCATAGCAAGCTTCTCTCCCAGCAAAGAACTAACTGTCAGCTCTCATTGTTTGGTCTGTAAATTAGAATCATAGAATTGTGGAATGCTTTGTGCTGGAAGGGACCTTTAGATGTCATCTAGCCCAACCCCCTGCAATGAGCAGGGACATCTTCAACTAGACCAGGTTGCTCAAAGCCCCATGCAACTTGATGTTGAAGGTTTCCAGGGATGGGGCATCTACCACCTCTCTGGGCAACATGTTCCAGTGTTTCACCACCCTCATTGTAAAAAATTTCTTCCTTACATCCAGTCTAAACCTACCCTCCCTTGGTTTAAAACTATTGCTCATTGTCGTGTCACAATGGGCCTTGCTAAGATTGTCTCCACCTTTCCTATAGGCCCCCTTCGGGGACTGGAAGGCTGCAATAAGGTCCCCCCGCAGCCTTCTCTTCTCCAGGCTGAGCACCCCCAACTCTCTCAGCCTTTCCTCATAGGGGAGGTGCTCCAGCCCTCTGGTCAGTTTATGGCCTCCTCTGGACCCTCTCTAACAGGTCCATGTCTTTCTTGAGCTGAGGGCTGCAGAGCTGGATGCAGGACTCCTGGTGAGGTCTCATCAGAGTGGAGTAGAGGGGCAGAATCACTTCCCTCGACCTGCTGGCCACGCTGCTTTGAGTGCAGCCAAGGATACAACTGGCAATTAATCCATGTTATTTTTCCAAAGGATTCTGAAGCAGAGCAGTGGAAAGCTGTGTAGCGTTTTTAAGACTGCTCGACTCTCTGGAGCTGGACAAAAATGCCATTAAATCAAACTTTCTCTCAGAAATCCAGCCAAGAAGCATGACTGGCTGCTCAGTAAAATGTGCTAAAATAAATTTTCTAATGATCGGGTAGACTAACGTTGTTAGCAGTGAGCATGCAGACCACATATTAAACTCCTTAGCAGAACCAGGATTCTCCAAGCCCCTCTTTCTGGGAAATGTAGTCTTTCATATTTGATCAGAGAATGAAGGGCTCAGCATTCATTCACAGGCATCTTTAAAGCAGTGGTGAAAATGTTTACACCAAGGTGGTTTGTCTTATTTTTGAAGTGTAAAAAGTCTGGATTTTCCATTTAATTCGATAAACATTCCTATTGCTAGTAACGAGTTTAAGAAGCATAAGTTGAGACAGAAGACCCTGTATGGAATATTTTTCTCATGTTAGGTACGCCTTTCTGAGGTGTCCTGTTTGAAGGCTCTACAACTGACATTTTTTTTTCTAAAATTGTATCAATAGCAGGTGTTCACTTTATTCTTTACTTTTTCACTTCCAATATGTATTTTTTCATGTCTGCTAGAAAAGCTTGGCTATCAGTTTAAAGCATGTTCTTGATAACAGGCAGGCAAGAGCTGGATGAGCCATTCTTTTATTCTTATGTGCAATATCTTGGGTATTCGAAGGGTCCTTCAGTGATCCCTTCCTCTAAGAAGCTCAAATAATTCCTGGTATTTTATTAATCTGTCAGAGCAGGGGTTGCTTCTGAATTTATCTTGGTATTTCTGTCTGAAACAGCTGTGCAGCCTATGCTTCAAATTGCCAGCATTAAATCAACATAGTTTTCCTCCTCATTCTTCATCAATTTGTCATATAGATAAGCCGACTGCCTGTACTAGCAATCTTCCATTATCCACTGTTCTTGTTGGTTTCTTCCATATACTGCCATCAACACCCACAAAGGCTTTTTACCCTCAGATATATTCTGTCTTTTTCTCTCTATTTTTTTAACTCCACTGCTTAAGACGATTTCTGCAGATAGCTAATGACTCTAAAAATTGAGCGTGTCATATGACTTATTTTGCCAGTGATATAGCTAGGTGGTTTGGACTTTAATCTCTTGAGATCACATAAAGGAAATAAAAAAATCATAAGTCAAATAAAAAGAAAAAAATGCATGAGAAAAATGCTTCCTGATTATTTTTGTTATTTATGGAAACTCTAGCATCCAAATTTCTAATTATTGCAACTATCCTCACTGAAAATGTACACATTTGAGGAACATAAATTAATAGACCATACCCTCCATTATGCAGTAAGCAGAAAGTGTCCTTCATGGTCAGATTTTTACCCCATGAATTTTAATCATCATTCAGGTTCTTGTTCTTCTTCATGTGTTTGCTTGTCCTTAAATGTGCTTCTGTGGCATGTATATGTAACCTCCGTAACAAAGATGTTCTTATTTGCATTGTAAGATCGTAAAGCATTTCCAGTGCCAGTATTATAATGAATACTGTATTTAAAAGAACATGCCTCATTTTTCTACATGCTTTATTGACAGCAATGTTATAGTCTGCCCTGGTATTTCACTGTATAAATTAGACAGATAAGGAAGAAGAAAAGCAGCAGATAGAGATTAACTGACCTGTTCCAAATCACAGTGTACAACTTTAACAGCATGAGAAGTAGATCCCAGCCCAAGTACTAAATTTGAGGTCGTCAGAAATGTAGTCCTGATTTTTAGCAAAAGGTGAGGGGTTTGGAACAGGACTGAATTTTATTGTTATCCTTTTTGTGCTTTTCTGCAGAAATAATTGTAACTATTTACAGCGGCTGTTGTAAACCTCAGTGAAATAGTTTTCAAAAAGTACTGTTTCCAATTATTTCAGTAATGTTTTTCTAAAATGGAAAAAATTAAAAAAAAATTTTTGCATAGGAAGAAAGACATTTCAAAGACTTGCTGCATTTCCTCCATTAGAGCATAAGTGCTACTTGAAAAGGGGCATATGTTTTTCATAGTGTGTAACCTCTATGTGTGGGCGTGTTGGATACTAAAAAAAAAAACAGCTAGACTTTTTGACAAGGAATAGATTTATTTGCAAAGGAAAAGATAAGCAAAATCATCAGAACACCTGACGAAAAATTAATTCAGAAATAAAACAAATGGGAGACTCCTCTAGCAATGTCTGTAATTGTGCAGAGTGTTTGCAAATAAATACTTTAAAAGAGGTGTTTCCTCTTTCAAGTCAGACAGAAGCTGCTGATTCCCTCTGTTTCCCAGTTGCTGCTGCGGGTGCCCCAGGCTTTTTCGTCCAGTGCAGCTGTGCTCCACTGAAATAAATGGCACTTCCTGGGGACTGCATCTTTAGTTACTGGTACAAGAGTCATCGTAATGTGCAATGAGATATTTCAATAATGCTTTCAAATGTTGTGCTATTAAAGCACAACACTGCATAATAAAATCACATGGTTGTGGATAGAGCTACCAGCGACACAGCTAGGTGTGTACTATTGCCTTCAAAGAGGAACTACTAGAAAAATTGCAGGGCAGCAAGGAACGGCTTTAAAACTCCCAGACGCTCAGTGGTGTAGTCTCACTGCTGACTGTCTTTTCTTCCCAGCTCCCTCCCAGTTTTCTGTTTTGGTTTACAATCTCCAAAGTACTGAGTTTTCACAGCTCAACTCATTTATTGTCTCACGTCACAGGGAATAACAACTCATACCCAACAGTTTGAAATCTAGGAAAGCAAATTCAAAATACATCTATGTCTTCAAGCAGATCGTAGTTATTTCCCACACAAAGTAAGCATCTTTCTTGGGAGAGCAGAAGATGTTGTGCATTAACAGAAATGCTTTGCCTTTTCTGTAAGAAAGGTCTCTTAATTAAGAATTTGTGCATTAAAATGGGTGAACCCAAACGATGATTACTACATCAGCAATCTAGCAGCCTGTTCTGCAGCATAGAAATCAAGAGGATAAAGAAAAAAAGTTAAGCAATATTGAAGAATTGTAGAAGGAGTTCCCTTCTCTTACCTAGTGTCCACCAGTAAATACTAAAAATTAATCTTATCTGAGTTGGTTCTAATGCAGCACATGATGTTGTCTTCTCGGGACCTCCTCTGGGACTCATTTTATCAATTTATCTTTGCAGCTGTCGAGGCTGTTGATCTCAACAATGGTTAAGGACTCCTCGCCTAGCTCTAAGTACTTGTGTGTATCGAGTAGGATGCCAGTGTAGCAAGGCATCAAGATTCTTAGTGAAGAGCCATGGAGACCTTCTGGGGCAAGTAAATAGGGACTTAAAGTTCTTAAAGTTCTGCTGGGTGCTTAGAAGCTGAACTCCACAACAGCTAACAGTATCTGGCCCAGGGCTTTTTTCTTTTCATATTTTTGTGCTTTTGGTTTTGGTCATTAGCTTATTGTGCCCTTAAATAAAACTTAGTGCTTGTTGCATTTTTTTTTTCCTTGGAGTGTCATCCCAGAGCCATGAAGTTATATCTACAATATGAACAGGAAAATAGTAGCACTTCAAACACCAGCATGTATTTCAAGCAGACTCAGTATACTCATAAAATGTTAGAATTTAGGATCTTTCCAGTGACAACCATGATTGCCTCATTTAATGTCATGGTTCTGGAAGATCCTTTCCCACCCAATGCTCTTTAGCCATCTGTCCCTTAAAGAGAAAGGAGACACAGGTCTTGTATTTGAGTTATTACCTCTCCAACTGGAAACATTGCGTACTGTATTCTTCATTGTATTTATTACAGAGTGTGTGGTACCTTCTTGAGTATACCAAGACCACATATTTGTATTACTTTGTTTATATGATTCATGACATTTGCCTCATAGTGGATGATCTTATTTTGGCAACAGAATTTTGATCTCATCTTGCATTCCATACTATTTATTTTGTCATCAGAACTGTTAATAACAACTGTTTCAGTACTCTATTTGTTAGCCAGTTTATTTGGGAACAGTTATGGCTATCTCATAGATATTTCCAGCATGTTTTTTTGAAAAGAAAGCTTTTGTCTCTACACTACTCGAGAGGATCAGTAATTGAAATCTGAACTGTATGCTGCTTTGATAGAAAGTATATTCTGGTTTTGTTTTCTGTTCGGGGAGGAATCAGGTTTCAGCTCAAATGGTCATGTATTCTTCCTCTGTATTTTGTTTCTGGTAGCTTGTTCTATAAGCATATATACTCTATAAGGGTAGTGTTACCAGATAAAAACCTCTTGAACACATCCTAAATATGTTTACATGTGTGTGCTCTGTAGATACATACATTTGCTAGGTTAGAATATTTGTAGTTTAAAGGATTTTAATTTCCTTGTAGCTCGGGTGGGATTTTGGAGTGTAAAAAGAAACGTCTTGAGTTTACCTTCAACTGATTCTTTGCACTAGTGTAAGGAAATTATCCTCATAAACATGTCTGGGAAAAGTAGTCTCCTTTGATTCTTTAGTAGCTTAGAGGCATCAATTAATTTTATCTGTTTCTTTGTATATATATTTGTGAATACAAAGACTGAAGATTAACATGTTTGGGTAAGTTAAGAGCTTCTGGTAAGGGGAGAGTGGACTGTTTTTCAAATTCAGCATAACTGAAACTAGAGATGCAAACAAGTGCTCTTAATGTTGATAGCTGTACCTATTTTTCTTTTGATGATTTGTGTCATTTTGAAAATATGTGATTTTAAAGATGAAGCTTTCTATGGAGCTGTCAATATCTTATAGTTCACATTTCTGAAATAATCAGATTACACCTTCTTAACTATAGAGACCAAAGAGCTTCTCACATGCAGTACTGTGCTTAGCACAAAAACAAATGCTAATGTGACTATCGGTACAGGACCAAACTTTATCTGAGATCTGGGGTGTTGCCATGGCAATTCCAATTGTTGGAAAAAAAAATCCCTTTTGTGCTTCATTCTGACATTTTATTGCAAAATGGTGATTATGAAGAAACATGCTACACAAAAGGGGGTAAAAAATCTCTTTTTGAAGATGTAAAATGTAGTTTCTATCCCATTTACTTTTTGTGAAACACCGAATGTGTGCCCAGATTGTTACGAGCTGTATTTTTTGCAGGTTCAGACATATTTTTATTTCTCAAACTGCCATAATAGTACCGAATGCTATTCCTCCCAAATGTAGTAATGAACATAATAAGGAACTCAGAGATATAGATCCCATTTCGTATGCAAAATATTGATTTCTAGTATATTATACTGCTAACATGGACCTCTCTGTTGCTTAACAATACTACTTATGTTAGCTGAAGCATATCTAAAATACAAAACTTGCCTATGTTATTTATACATGTCAGTTATATAATCTATGTATAGTATAATCAGAATAGCTCATAACAGCCAACAGATCAGTCATTTCTGTTTCTAGTTATAAAATTGTTTTTCTACCAGTACATCTCACTGTGAGAAAATTGATATGGCTATTACCTATTTCTTGCTAAACCAATATACAACAAGCTTTAAATAAAAAAACCCACATGATACTTCCAAAAGAGAAAAAAATAAAGGGGTAAAGTTGAAATGTGGTTTGCACTGCAATTCATGCTGAAGTTTATTGTGCAGTTTTTGTGTAGGGAATGCATAAAATGGGAAACATTTCCAGAAGAGAACTAATTTTTGCAGTGCTGCATTGCTGCTTTATAAATAAATCATTGCCCTTTCTCTATTGATCACTGGAACAATCCAGCTGAAGAATGCTGACTTAGTGCAGCCCTTCTCTGGAGTGCTGGATTTAGAGAAGAAGCTGGGTAAGTGGGACCCAGCAGCAGGCAAGAGGGAAAACCGCATGCTGGTTAGAGATCAGGTTTGGCACATAAAATCGAGCCCTTCATTTATTTCTTGCCTCCAAAAAAGCTTGACAAAGAAGCTGATTTCTACAAGATTTTTTTTTTTCTCTTTCTTTCTTTCTTTCTTTCTTTCTTTCTTTCTTTCTTTCTTTCTTTCTTTCTTTCTTTCTTTCTTTCTTTCTTTCTTTCTTTCTTTCTTTCTTTCTTTCTTTCTTTCTTTCTTTCTTTCTT
>Ga0065711_1042023_pt1 | contig 15715 bp, 12 predicted proteins | sample Hoacrofraction12_FD_59098 | JGI IMG/M metagenome (GOLD analysis project Ga0065711, IMG submission 59098) | Hoatzin crop microbial communities from Cojedes, Venezuela - Epithelial fraction 12 v2 (version 2) | ecosystem: Host-associated > Birds > Digestive system > Esophagus > Crop | place... | reverse complement strand
GAAAACAGATGCAATGACTCCTTCAGATATTCAGCCTCATTTGGACTTTAAACTTTATTTTGTACTTGGGTGCATGTGACCTAAACATTGTGGGACAAAACAGCGATGCTTCCTGGGCCTCTGTAGCCATGCCTGGCCTGAAATGCTTTGTCCTCTGATAAAGTGCCAAGGCAAGAAGCAGCATAGCTGCTAGGCAGGAGAGCAGGCATAGTGGCATAAATTCAACAGGAATAGTCTTTGATTGCTATTGCATCATGTAAACATTAGCTCTGTTCTGTATCTTTTGGATACTAAAATCTGAACAAATCTTTCATATTTTTTTCCCCAGAGAAAAAGCTGAAGTAAAATGCTGATGCTCAGACAAAGAAAAAGCAAATAAGAGCAATCATGCTGACCCTAGAGAAAACTGCAGCACACAGTAGAGGATTTATTACTTGCGTAGATCTTCAGCTGGGACTCATTTCACTTGTCAGCTGGATCTGCAAGAGCAAACACTCAGTGAAGTCAGGAATTGGAGGCTGCATTGTTGCTTTGAAGCTGGTTTGGTGAAGCTCTCATAGAGATTATTCAGGACAGCTCCAACACTGCAGGAGCTGCTGCAGTTTTCTTTTTTGTTTCTCCTCCCCAGTACTCTGCACGTATAAAGGAACTCGGAATCTGCAAATATCAATAGAAGTACAGAATCACCTTTTTAAAGGTTTTATGAGTTTCATGAGGGCCCCAGGCAAAAGCTGCTTGTCAAGCATGTCCTTGCTCTGCCTTGCATGCTGATGGTCTGATGTCAGCCAAGTAAGGTCCACTCATTTTCTTCTAAAATCAGTTCTTCTCTCCTCTTACCTGAGCTAGATGTTCTGTGCTGTTTCATCCACACTATTTTCAGATTTACTGACTAAACTAATGTTACAATAAAATGAAGACAATTTATTTACACAAATGCTGACAGAAGTCTTTTTCTTTAGTGTTTGCACGTACTGAACCTCAGCATTGTAGTTAGATTATCTTTGATCTTTTTTCACATCTGGCCACCTTAGATGGTCCTGTGCCTGTGTCACAGAATCACAGAGTGGCTGAGGTTGGAAGGGACCTCTGGAGGTCATCTAGTCCAAATAACCCTGCTCAAACAGGGACACCTAGAGCCAGTTGCCCAGGACCATCTCTAGATGTTTTTTTAATACCTCCATGGAAGAACACTCCACCACCTCCCTGGGCAACCTGTTCCAGTGCTTGGTCATCCTCACAGTTAATAAAGTGTTACCTGATGTTCAGAGGGAACCTCCTGTGTTTGAGTTTGTGCCCATTGCCGCTGGTCTTGCCACTGGGCACCCCTGAAAAGAGCCTGGCTCTGTCCACTTTGCACCCGCCCTTCAGGTATTTATATGCATGTTAAAACCTCTTGAACCTTCTCTTCTCCAGGTTGAATGGTCCTAGCTCTCTGGGCCTTTCCTTATAGAAGAGACTCTCCAGTCATTTTATCTTTGTGACCCTTTGATAGACTCTCTCCAGTATGTCTCTCCATGTCTCTCTTCTACTGAGGACCCCGGAGTTAAGCACAGTAAAAGCAGTGGTATCTGAGATCTGTCTGCATCTTCAGGTAGGATATGACTGAAACATTCAAAAACATAGATGTCAAAAAGTGCGCAACTTTCAAAACTCCTGTTGCTTAAACTTCATTAACAAGCCTACAAGCAAAAAAAAAATTACCAAATATATAAGAAACTCTAAATGCAATAATTATTTAAACATAATAAACTTGAGCATTTTAGGACAGGAAACTGAAACCAATATTTACAAACACACATAAGGAGAAATTTGGTTTGAAAGGACTTGGAATCTGACGAGGTTACAATGGTTAAAATAATTATTCTTCTGGAAAGGGACATGCGAACTTTATAAGTGTTGTGAAGCTTAATTTTATACTAGGAAGGTAGTTTCAGGTTTGACTTTGTGTACCACTGTGCAGAATAACCAACTAATATACTTCCCTGTAGCACAAATTTTTTTCTTAGGCGTTGGTTTAAGTCCTGACCCTTTGTAATTCTCTTAGTATCAAGCCCTGAGAGGTACACAGCTTGAGGTGATATAGCTATGGCCATTAAACCTCTATCTCATAATTGCTTGCTAGAATGCTTGAGAAATCCATTGCTGGAGAAATTTGGAATAAGAGCCCTTGATCAAAAATCAGAAAGACTATTATTTGAGCTAAAGAAAAATTACAGCATATTTCTCTGGGATGCGAACTAGCTTTGTGAAATCACATCATCAGGTGGTACAAGTGCTGTGAAGTAAACTAGAACTATTATGGTCATATTGTTCCTTTCTCCTCACTCTGGCTTCTTTGCTACTCTCCATTAATTTAACAGCTTTCCCTGCCACATTGTTCTTTTCTGCCTCGGAGCTGAATGCACACTTCTTGATTTTCAGCATCCACTTCCCTCACAAACAGGTCAATCACTAAAAGCAGTAATCCATAAACTTCTTGGATCTACACATACTTCTAGTTCTAAACCCCTGACTGACATTTTATAACTTCATTTGATTGCATATGCCCACTGAAGATCACTTGCTGTTTTTCACATGCTTCAGTAAGTTGATGAATTACTGACTGTAAAGAAAGGTTACTGGCCTCTCTGTTTTAAATTTTGTTTTCAGTTGCCTGTGACTTGCTGGACTTAGGAAATAATATTTCATGCTGCAAGTGTTTTGAGGAGTTGATCTAGGAAAAATTATGTATGTCAAATGAATCCTAGCAATCTTTTATTCTGGAAGGTCTGATTTTCCACTGGCACGGGCTTTCTGACTTGTGCCAGAAAATACTCACCTTTGCTCCATGTTCCCGCTAGTCCTGTGAAAACCCACACAGATCAAAAAATTTGCCTGCATGTGCTCCAAAATGACAAAGAAGGGTTTTTCAGCTTGAGTCTCTGGCTCTTCCTGGTGAACATGCTGCAGCATCACAGATGGCTAATGAGTGTCAGTACATTTACCTTCACCATCAAGGAATGGTGTGTGGTCCCTTCAGCCTTAAATCTATAGATTTAATATTAAGGTGAAAATAAATTGCACTTTTTTTGTAGTGGCTACTTGTAGCATCTCCAAGCTGATCACTGGAACTGAGGTGCCACAGTTCTTGAGTTACTACAACTGAGTCACTGCTCACCTGAGCTGCGGTAACTGTCTGTCTGTGTGCACCTAATGCATTGCAATTGTGAAATAAAACATACTAATCTAATCTACCATGAAGGGGTTTATCATGATAATTTGTTATGCACATGTTGATTCATGGTAAAAGTAAAGCAGAGAGATAGTCAGTTGCTGTGGCTGAAGAACAGGAATTCAGTAAGCTGCAAGAAATAAGTTCATTTTGAAAGACAGTTTAGACACAGAAGAGGAAGTTTTTTCTGCCTTGTGTTTGAAGAGAAGTCACATTTCTATTCAATCCCTTAAAACCACCCGCTTGCTGAGGAGGAAGCCAGCTCATTCAAACCTAATCAACAGCAGAAGAGTACATGGTATGGTATGGGGAGGAACTTACAGGAAAAGTACAATGGAGTGGGGGATGTGATTGCCTGAGGTCATGAAGACAAACTCTAGGAGCCAGAGAAAAAATTAGAAGAAGAGTCAAAGTTGGGGAGAAATAGGAGAAAGTAGGAGTCGCCCTCTATTATTTCCAGCTTTGCTGAAATGTAGGCGGATGGGGATGTTGTTGTGTATATGGTAGCTGAATGCTCACTGAGGCGAATGAGACTGGAAATTAGGGAGGCTGGTGGGGAAAGAGCAGATGCGTTGGCCAAATATACACCTTGGGATTCATAGAAAATTTTGGGATGGAAACCCAGTTTCTTGTTCTCAAAAGAAGATCAAAGTAACTGGAACAAAGAGAAAAATATACATCAAGCCACTGATATCAAAAAAGATGTCTGTCATCAGCACAAGAAAGGAAGGCAGTAGAATGGGATGCCAGTGAAGCTAATGGGATGTGGTTCAGGACAAAAGAGGCAGAAACCAGCTGTGGGAGAAAGAAAGATGGATGGTGAAGTTGGAAACTGTTATTTGGCTTCAAGAGCACAGGAGATATAAGAAAGCAGTGGGCTAGTGGAAGGACAGAAAAAGCAAGGGATTCGCAAAAGGAATTGGAGAGGTACTGGTGCAGGAATTTGAAATGGTTAGCCTGGATAAATTACAGCTTGGAACAGAGGTCTTAGAAGTGGTTGAGGAGACTGGGACTTCAGTAAAAAGCCAGGAGTGGAGTAGAGCTAGAATTACTATGGCAACAGAGCAAGAAGTGTGCAGATCTCACCAAACCAGCTAAAAAGGAACCAGAATTCCTGACTCCCACCAGGGTGGTGAAACACTGGAACAGGTTGCCCAGAGAGGCAAAGGAGGCCCCATCCCTGGAAATATTCAAGGTCAAGTTGGATAGAGCTCTGAGCGACATGATCTAGTTAAAGATGTCCCTGCTCACTGCAAGGGGATTGGGCCAGATGACCTTAAAGATCTCTTCCAACCCAAAGCATTCTATGATTTTATGATTTTTATCTGTGCAAAATGAACTGGCAAAGCATCTTGTTCCTCTCCAGCATTATACCATACAGAAAAATAGCTATCACTTGATCTGTTATTAAATGAAGAGTCCTGAGGTGCTGGAACTAGATGTCCCCGTTTTTCTATGTATGTACCTCTAAGATACATTTTGATGTCACAAGTTGGGATTTTTCTTTTTGAAGAAAAAGCAAATTCAAAAAGTGTACAGACAAAAAAGGTCAGAAGAATTATGGGATTGGAAGTTCCAGCGCTTTCTTGTTGCATCCATAACTTTAATTACTCTTGTTCATGCTTATACATTAAAATAAAGCGGTTAAGGATTCAGGAAGAAACCTACTATTCATATTTTCTTGGTCTGTACATGCCGAAGTATTGCACTGGGAAAACAGAACCTGTTCATAAAAGTTTCTGGACCACTGTGAACTAGTTCAGAAAATAAATAAGGCTTTTGCTTTGGAAGCACATGCAGGGAATACAGTCTTGTCCCCAGGATACTGAGGGCAGAATTGACCTGTGACTAGTACACATAACTTTTTTCTTTCGTATCACGGTTTCATGACTCTGGACTTGCAGAGGAAAGTGCATTGTCCCCACAGCTTTCCTGCTTTGAATGGTTCTTGCGGTTCATAAGGCAAAACTCCTGAGTCAAGCAGAGAAGATCTGAAGGGCACTGTTGTGGCACAGAATATGAAACTCATTGTAATTGAAGCCATATCTGGGGTTCACATCAGGGGCAAAAATCCTTTCATGGCTTGTGCCAGAAGATCACCTCCAAGGAAATCTGACAGCTTCAAAGGTGTCAGTGTAAAGTTGTTGAACTTCACACACACTGCTGGATAAAACTCGCTATTCTAGAAAGTATTGCTGATAACTCGGTCTTGGCATCCATTTGCACTGTCTTGTTATTTAGACAGCTCTTTCTATAACAATCATGCTGTATGGACACATATAAAAGCGATTTTTAGGGAGTCCTAAAAATGCTTGTGCCAGAAGTACAAGGATCTTAACTAAAAACATTTGCATATTTGCAAATTGTGTACATTGTAATACACTAAAACACAAGTGCTTTTTTTTTTTCTCCTGGACAGCTTGTAACCATCGTGAACTAGAAAAGTCTGAGAAGAACATGAGATCATTGTTCTCTTCAGAAGTACTTTGGGATTTTTAAAGACCACCAGGTGCATAGGACTTTATCTTAATACTTATGCTGAGCATTTCTTGCAGAAATATGGAGAAAATGGGATTAGACAAAAAAGCTCTCCTGAGACACATAAACTCCACATTTAACACAGTTTGAAAATCAGGTGCACTGAGGTAAAGTTCCAAAATGCTTCAAAGCCAATCACCCTTGCAGGTGTTGAATACCTGCTGCCCCTTTTCTCCTTGTGCTTAATTTCCTGTTTCTTCTAGAATGTGAGCTCTGTGCCCTTTCATTTCAGCACCTCTAACAAACATCATCCCACAAAACAAACCTTTTACAGTCCCTGACTTGTCCAAAAACATGATACCAGCAACGGGGAAAAAAGAGAAAAATAATATAAACCTCAACATTTTCAATGGCTTCCAGCAAAATGTCTTTCTTTTTCCAACAGCTGAATCCAGTCTTCATTCTTAGCTGGTATCTCCCCCTTCCTGATGTGTCTAGCGTAACAGAGCTGAAGTTTTTGCCTGACAATGTAGATTCAGTTGCTGTGGCTGGTGCTGCTTCTTTTCATGTGAGCTGTTCTAACCTGCTTTGTTCTCCAGACTTTTGCCTGCTGTTGCATACAGCGCAGATTAGGCTTTTATCCCAGTGTCTATTGTTTGGCAGATTGTTGATTTTGTAATTTTTATAATGGGTGTCTTAATGGCCAAACTGCTTTAGGAAAACATTTCAGAGAAAATTAATGAATTTGTAGAGAAAGTGTGCCACCCAGCAAATTGTACGGGCTGTTGCCTCAACAGACATTACTTGCTTTTACATGTTTATTTAGAAGGCATATTTACTCAAAAGATGCTTGGACGACTCCTTTAAAATATGATTAAATTGATGGAGCTGTCTTTATATCTATGGGACCATCTATATTTTAAACATCTGAAAGAGCAGAATTGGTTAAGACACATTAAGAAGTTGTAATCACGTGCAACTCTTCCAAACTAATTTATGCTTTTCTAAATTCTGGTAATTTACTTTTTTTTCAGTTAGAGGATATAAAACTTATGGACTATTGAACACCAACACATCAGTAACTAACAATTGCCTATAATCTCTTTTTCTGCTTAGTCTAGTCAGCGTATGGATACAGGTAGGTTCTTGCAAAGCATGAAAGCATGGTCAGATCTCCAATTAATTAGTTAGTCCTATCATTAAATTCAAAGAGCCGGAGATCAAGTTGAATAAGTGCATCAAATACATCCTCAGGTAAATGAGAGCCAAGGAAGAGGCTTCTGGATTGAAATATGAAAACTGATAGATGTAAGTGATCTTACAAAACTGGAAGAGAGCTGCATGGAGAGGCTTCCAGCTTAATCTTCTCATCGTGTCAGCTGGCTTACTGGAACACATCCCTCTCCATAAAGCAAACTATGTCCCTCCAAAGTCCACCAAATTCAATGTGTGGCTTACTTCTGGGCAGGAACACTCTAAGAAATTGCTAATACTGGGACATAGTTTTTGTTTTTCCCTGGGCATGAATCAGTTGAATTGGTTGATAATAAGTGAACCTAGGAGAGTTGCTGTAGTTTGTTGCTGTAAGGGGTCAGCGAGTAGAGCTTGAGACTAAAATACAAGGGTATTTTATAATATTCCTGAGCTTTTAAGTGTAGATGGGCATTTGGACACTCAAATTATGATTTCAGGGTTAAAAAAGGTAGACATGGACACTTTAAAATGGCTTAGGATTCATTATTACAGTGAGCACAGTGTATGGAGAAACCATCATGAGATGATTTTTCCTGTGTAGCTGCATATGTAGGATCAGTAACTAAAGAACTTGAGTCTCCTAGGAGGGTTTGTGAAATAAAAAACTCTCACCGAGGACTGGTTATACATTCAAATGATTCTGCTGTCATGAAAAACTGCTCAATAATATGATTAAAGGCTTTCTATCTGTTTGCAAGACAGTATGGTTTTCAACAGAATATTGACTTCAGTGGGGCTACACCAGGGAAAAAGGTTCCCACTTCAGTATTTGTTAGTGAAGATTTTGATCAATTATCAGGGAATGAATGTGTCACAGATTCATGAAAAAATATATTTCTTATTAGAAAAGAATGAAGGATATATTAAAAAAAAATAGTGAAACAAACATTAGTAATACTTTTAAGCAATAATTAACAGTGAATTGATGATGCAGGAGCTAAACAGTCATCCTTATATGTTAAATTTTTGTATATGATTACAACATATCATCTAGCATCTAGTTTACTGTATATTTTGAGAATATAAGTACAGCGTCAAAATACACGTAGTTAATAAACATGGATTAAAAAGCCCAAATTAAATTTGTAATCAAATATACATGAATGTGTTTGCACTTGGTAGACATTAGTGGCATTTTCCTCTTCCATCATAGTCCCATTTGATAAATATTAATATTTAATATGTCTGCAATATTGCTCATGAAAGTCTGGGAATAAAAATATTTCCTGAAGTCAGGTAGGTCCCGCATGAATTGGTACTGGAAGTTCGTGTAATGACTGCCTGCATCTTAGACCGTATCTGCACAGGAGCATCCTCATTGGTACATGAGTCTGGTTCACTTTATAGTTTCTAATGTGGCTGGAAATACAGCAGCAAAATCAATATATTACTTTTCTATTACAGCTCCTGTCTCCCTTTTATTTCAGGAAAATGAGCTATACCAGTAAATGAGAGGTTTTGCTGGCAGGGTTTTGCTTGTGCTGAAGTCTGCTGAACACAGCCATGTTGGTCAGCAATCACATCCCAACAGCCTCAGCCGAGGTAGATGTAGCAATTATTTATCAAAGCGCTTGTTCTTTGCCCTGTGTAGAGAGTGACCGGTTCTAGTGAAAGAGGCGGTGCTCACTGTCACCCATTGCAGTGTAACACAGAGTCCTGGTTTCAGCTGGGACAGAGTTAATTTTCCTCCTAGTAGCTCCTGGGTTTTGGATTCAGTACGAGAAGAATGTTGATAACACTGATGTTTCTAGTCTAGCTAAGAAATCAAGGACTTTTTTCAGTTTATGTCATTCAGCTGATGAGCAGGTGTGCAGGAGCTGGGAGGGAGCACAGCCAGGCAGCTAGCCCAAGCTGGCCAACGGAAATATTCCATACCATAGAAGTCACGCTCAGTTTATGAATGGGGGTTGGCAACAGGCAGGAATCCTCTCTTTTCCAGAAGTTTTAACTATATTCTCTTTTTCTGGGAGTCTGAACTTTTCTGTGGGTTCGGTCTTTGTTTCGGGAGTTCCATGAAATTTGCGAAATCTGTGAGTTCTGCGTTCCACGATTGCTGCTTGGGGACTGGCTATGCAACTTGTCATCAGGCAGTGAGATAAAGTGTATTGTGTATTGTTTGTTTTTCATATTCATTATTATTAGTATTAGTATTTTCCTTTGTTGTTTTATTAAACTTTTGTCCATTCTCCTCCCCATCCCACTGGGGTTGAAGGGGAGGGGTGAACGAGCAGCTGTCTGGTCGTAGTTGCCAGCTGCCAGGTTAAACCATGACACACAGACTTAGCATGTACAACCTCCTTTTTCACTACTGTACTTCAGAGTTGCTTTAGTGGAAGCAGCAGACACCAGGCAAAACAATGTTTTTACTGCTTTAATCTGAGCACACCATCTCTGAATTCATGTCAGTGCATGGTAACCAATATGATCTGTATGATAAGAAGCTGTCAGGCCCCAATGTATTCTTCCAGATAACCCACCCAAATTAGCATCTATTTTCAATATTTTTCAGAACAGCAGTTATGTGTTACTGTGACAGACTTGGAACATTTTATATTTTTTTCCTTAGCTCTTTGCCACTGAATCATACTGTCAGCAGCACTTTGGGCTGTCTGAGAGTTATTGAAGGAGGAAAAGCTTTCTTACCTAATCGAGCTGCTGCCAGCATCAAGGTCTTGTGCTGTCACTGCACCTATAATGGTCCCCACAGGTGTATCCTCATAAACCTCCATTGTGTACATAGGCTTGCTGAAAACTGGAGGTTCATCCATGTCCAACACGTTTATCTTCACAGTGGCAGTATCTTTGAATGGACCCACTGAGTGAAATCGATGGTCAAGGTGGAGATTGGAGGCCTCTACTTTAAAGGTGTATGCCTTTTTTGTTTCAAAGTCTAATGGCTGTAGAAAGAACAAAAGCAAAACATCAGATTTGACTGAAAAATAAACATTGCAAAATCACTTTGGCGAGATTAATCTGACCTAATTTAAGATGCCTTCAGTGTAAGCTTCAGCTCCTGAGCTAATCATCTAAGCTTGTTTTGCAGTTCATCTCATGCTAAGGTGGTTCTGAAACAGGCCGGGTGAATCATACACAGGAAATGACTGTTTCTCCACATCAGAAAAATCAGGATGACTGGCATGGGTGTAAACAATTACACTGTAGATGTCTGAAGTTAAATGAGTGAGATCTCTTGCAAATGAACTGTGTGCAGGTTAGCCAGAGATCTGCATTCACTACTCCCATGCACAGGCAATCAACTGTCTCTAGCTGATCCAGCTCCTTCAACAGAAGATTCCCATCTCTTTTAGAAGGGAAAGGTTTCAGAGGACCATGACAATGGTGGAAATGGGCCCAAATGAAAAATCTGATATGTACCAATGGGTCAAACCAAACTTCAGGTATGGTTTGCAAAGTGAATTCAAACTTCATCTGAACCAAGGTTTTCCTGTAAAATGTCTGTCTTAACAGTGTACATGCTGTATATGAGCTGCATGTACATTGAAAAATACAGATTTTGACTGTCTTATGATCCTAGGTGTAATCCATAAGGTCATGAAGGCATCATAGCAGCTTTTGTGTTACTTATCTGGGTTTTTGATGGAAAGGTATCCTGCAGTCAGATTGTTTTGGTGTGGGTTTCCATCAATGTACATCATTGTAGTGCTTTTGGGTTTAGAAAATTAATCATTCCAACACCTTAATGCAGTCTTATTTAGTTGAAAAGACATAGAAGGTTTATTTTCAGTTAAAGGGTTTAGCTTCATTGGCTTTTATGGTTTTTTTAATGTTACTGAAAAAAGTCCTTTTCCTGATGTCTGGGTAACACTGGCACCTAGTGGTTTCTGCCTATAATTATCAAGTTGGAAATTTTCTAGCGGGAAAGCATATGCTATCTGGAAAAGAGAGCAGGATCACAAGTGTATGAGCAAGCATATTTCAATGTCTGACCTTTTTTTTTTTTTTTTTCTTCCCCCAGTCGTCATTACCGCAGTGTTTCCAGTCATTTGTCACAGCTAGGATAGATTTAAATTCTGCCATTTTCTGTCCTTATCACAACAGGACATAATTGGCCAGATGACTGGCTGGTGTAAATTTAAGTAGCTCCATTAAAATCAAACGAGTTACCTTGACTTACATTAGCTGAACAGCTAGCATAATGATTTTAAATCCTTATGAAAGACTTTATAATTTTAATGGACCAGATGGTCAGTCTTTTCTGAGATGGGGATTTAAAATTAGCCATCCAAGTCTATATATATTAGAAATAATCAGGCTTGGAAGCCAAGTAGTACTAACCAATCCACTCCCACATGCAGCCATCCTACTACAGACAAAATTCCCAGTAAAAACCAGTAGGAGTTGCACCTTCATGAATGGCCAGACAGAAAGGAGGAGACATTAGGGCTAAGAAGAAACAGACAAAATAAAATGTGGAAGATCTTGTGCCCTAGTGGTGACACCCTAAGCTGTTGCCTTCACTACAAATGGACTTGCTGCTTCATTATCCAAATTGTTGTCACACCGTCTTTTCAGTTTCTATACGACTCCTGTTCGCTGTTATGCATTGCCAAAAAAATTCCCTCCAAACAAACAAAAAACCCTGCATTGTCTCGTCTACAGCTGATTATATAAATTGTTAACATGTTCCCAAAAATATATTAAGGGGACAAAATCTGGACTTTAAAGAAGCAGTCTGCAGTGGAAAAAGACAAAGTATGAGCAGTTAAGTAGAAGTAAATGGTGAAGACGGAGAAAGTGAGAAATCTGAGCTCTCAATTAAGTGGTTATTCTAAACTGATGCCTTTTTTTGTGTCTTTCATACCCTCAAAATTGTATTAAAACTGTTCAGACTGTCTCCTGTGGTGCATGAGTACATTTGCAGATAGATGTGCTAGTGGAAAGAGCAATAATCTGTGAGGTCCTTGCAGGCTGTTTTCACAGAGTTATTCTTCAAGGCAGCAGTACCAGATCATGGTCCTTGGCCAGTGCCCAGTCACAACCTTCATGATGCAAGGGGAACAGAGTCCTTGTGTGGGGATGAACAGAAAGAAACAGGATTTCAAGCAATTCTGTTGGTCTGTTGGTGTGCTCAGGCTGGAGTATTTTACTGTGCAGCTACCCAGAAGTCAGATAAAGTGGCTGCATTACTTCTCTCCCCCCAGCATTATGGAGTAATGCTATGATATGTTTTTGAAAAGACAGTGTGACCCCAAGAAAGGAAAATGTTTTCCCCCTGTAACCTCAGAGCAACCCATTCTCTCTTTACATTCTTCTATGGGTCTGATGATAAATATAGTTAAAGGTTAAACAATATACAGCCAATGCCAAGCACAGATGGCACTCAAAATAAGAAGAGACAGGCTGAAAGTGCTGAGTCATCATCAGAGAAAGAAATCAGTGACAGACCCCCACAAAATAGCAGAAATTAGCCTTGTACTATAAATGAGGCTAAACTGCAGCTGAAACATCTGTGGAAAGACGGGAAATGTTGCAAATGGTAAACCTAGGATTTAATTTGAAATAGAAAACAATTTTGTACAACATGTGTCATGCAGAAGGAGTATGGTTTCAATGTACTGTGATTATGGGGAGTCCATGCTACAATCTCCTGATCAGTTCTGGTCTCAAAGTTTTGAACAGCTGAGCTGTACAGATAGCTATTGACAGTCTCAAATTTTGGCGTTTGTCTGATATGTCCAGAGTCTGCCTGAAAACAGCAGAAATAAACACCTGCCTACTTCTCAGGCAGAAACTTTTGGATTTTTAGTTTTAAAGATGTTAAAATAGCTTATCTTTTTATTTCTTTTTTTAGTAGATACCACAAAAGTCTGTGAAGGAAATGAGTGGTGCACACAATATTTTAGCTGCCTTTTTAAAATACGTTTTGCTGTGGCACAATAAATATCTGACTGTGCTTAGTCCCATTTTTACTTAAAAAATGGAATGTTGGTAAGGGTACAAACATAGCAGGTTTGAGTCTTACAGAAAAAAAAAGATTATTGAAACATCTTTCAATTAATCAGACTTTAATGGAACGACTTCATTGAGGTGTGGGGTTTTAAGTAATCAATAGAAATATTTATTTCTTCTATAAAAATAATTATATTCAGAAAATTCAGTTAGAATAAATCTTCTATTTTATAAAAGTGCTAGTTTTTCCACAGTAAATAGCGTTTTTGCGGATATTAAGGCAATGCCTTAACTGTGAACTATTCAACAATTAAAGAAGGATTTCTAAATTATATTCTAAGTACCAGTGACAGAATAGATATATTTGGCCCCCCTACCGGTTCTTATCTACCTTTTCCTATGTTGAGGTTACAAGCTGCTCTATATAGTTTCATCGTAAAGCATTATCAGCATGTACACAGCTGTGTGCAGCAAAGGCATTCTACAAATCCCAAAATCAAAGAACACATACTGACAAATCACTTTATCTTGCAACTCTGGAAGTAGCATGAATGGACTTGTTTAGTATGACTGAGAAAACACATGAACAGCTGTATTAGAAAGAAAAATATTTTGAAATATTACTGTTTCCCATATTTAAGGCCAAGTTAAGAAATGCTACTATATAGATGTATCTGTATCTAAATGTCTGCATTAGATAGGTAGATGGATAGACGGAGAGAGAGACAGATAGTGAGAGAGAGAACTAAAGAACATGGGCTGAAAGATACAGTGAATTCTGATGAGAAGTACAGGACAGGTGGGAAAAGAACTACTCTGTCAGTTTACTCTGCTTCACAAAGAGGCAGGACCGGAAACTCCAGAAATTTCTGCTTTTTATCCACACAGAAGAGATAGAACAGTACTGTTTGTGATACAGTCTTCATGGTCCACACCTACAATAATGGAAAAGCCATATTTTGGGATGACACTGTAAGCCGCAGGACATATGGATAGTTGTGGACAGTAGTGGTGGGTTGAGAGGAAGCGTGTATTAACTTAGGCTTGTCTTCATACTAGCATTGTGCAATTGTAGAACAAGTCTGTGACATGTGTGCCTGTCTCAAGACCTGGCAACACTTCCCCCTGGAAGATGGGTTGAGCATCTGTGTTTGTTGTGAAATACTGCCATCAGACTATTCACTATACATTGACACGTTTCAGTAATCACAATTCTGCACTGGATCTTAAATAGCATAAGGAAATAATGGGTATTACAGAGTAGGCTGGTTTATTAAAACAAGCTCCAGATCAACCAGGAACATTCATTGATTACAGAGAGAATGCACAGTAAAAAAAGAGATCTGCAGGCCAAATCTGCAGCAAGCGCTGTGGATTGGACCAAATCTGAAGTGTTTCAAGATTTGATGGGAGATGGACAAAATATGTGCATGTTCTGTATCTGGAGAAGGGAGGAAGCTGACCAGTGTGAGGGGTTCAGCTCTTTGCTCTCAGGCATCTGACCAGTTTCTGGAGGCGGCTTTCCCTGTTCCAGCAAAAAATAAACCCAACAGCTGTATCCGCAAACTGCAGAAACTGAAGATCTCCCCTTCCTCATGCTTTCTGTCATTTTTCTATGTGGCTACCATGGTCTTTATGACTTTCTGCCTGTACCGAAGGACTTCATATCACCTGCTTCTCCTCAGAACGTAAAGCTATAATTCCTGCTCACACAAACTCACAAGTTACGATTATAGGCAGGCAGTGCCTATGCACACACCTGCAGAGGGTATTCCTTGCCTCTGGAGAATGAAGGGGTGGAGTGGGGTGAACAGTCTATACAGTCTTGCTAGTAAAGCAAGTAGTAGCAGTAATGCAATTCTGGCTGAGGGATGTCAGGAGTCTGCCTTATGCTCACTACTATGGTGTACGGATGCTGTCAGACTGCTCTTACATCACAGCAAAGTCCCAGTACCACACACATGGGCTGTCCCACAAGTAAAGCAACTCAGCTTCGTCAGCAGTCAAACTTCTACTTGCTGCTTCCAGTTAAAGGCTTTTTAAAAGTGGCCCCTGAGGTTACAAGGAAGCACACACTCCCTGCAGCTACTGGGTTTGTTCATTGTCCCTCCAGTTTCTGTTATTTTATCATCACTGAAGTTAGTGTTTCTCAGCATGCAGTGCTATGTCCTCCCTGAAGTGCTGTGATTTCACGGATGCAGCTTTGTCACCTCATCAGTTAGCAGTGGTAACACGGCTTACAAAAAATAAGATGCAGATGTTCCCCGAGCTTCTACTAACCCACATGGATAAACTCACCCAGTATAGCGCAGCAGTGTATGATCATGCTAGGTGAAGCCTAGAAGTAGTTTTTCCCTGGATTTTAATAACAGTCTGCACAAATTAGTAATGTCTGAGCCGGACTCAGTGCTTGAACCCTGCTCAACTTCTGCAGTAGCTCATGCTGAGCCAATTAAGAGGCTTCTACACACAATGGGCTTGTCCTATACCCTCATCTTTAGTTTAATATATTTAGCGCCAACTGTTCAGGGAAGCTTGGATCCTTCTGTTTTCCTTTTCTGTTGGGTGTAGTCATTAAAAACTTCTTATCAGTTTCAAGAAAATCAGGAGCTTGCCTGGGACTGACATATTTTCCTTCTATACCTAGGAGCACTACTCTGTGACCCACCTGGGGCCACTACACTCTGGTGTGCAGGAGATGCTCCCTTCTGTCACCCTGCTTCTTGTAGCTTACGCTCACGCTCACTGTAGTTTGCTGAAGCATTGAGGTAGGATGACACATACTGCAGAAATATAAAACCCAATAAACATCATATTAAATAACACTAGACAAGGGAAGAAATTGGTTTTTCTGTTCCTAAT
>Ga0065711_1042022_pt1 | contig 15715 bp, 7 predicted proteins | sample Hoacrofraction12_FD_59098 | JGI IMG/M metagenome (GOLD analysis project Ga0065711, IMG submission 59098) | Hoatzin crop microbial communities from Cojedes, Venezuela - Epithelial fraction 12 v2 (version 2) | ecosystem: Host-associated > Birds > Digestive system > Esophagus > Crop | place... | reverse complement strand
TGACGGAGCACTGGAACAGGCTGCCCAGGGAGGCTGTGGAGTCTCCTTCTCTGGAGATATTCAAGACCCGCCTGGACAAGGTCCTGTGCAGCCTGCTGTAGGTGACCCTGGTTGAGCAGGAGGGTTGGACTAGATGACCCACAGAGGTCCCTTCCAACCCTTACCATTCTGTGATTCTGTGATTCTGTGATTCACAGGAATCAACTCACAGATGAGAAAAAGACAGACAAGATGGCAGAACACTTGGAAGGTAAAATGCAAGCTATATTAAAATATATAGCTTGAATTAAAAAGAACAATTGGATAATAGGTGAAAATTAATATAAGTAAGCCATTTAGCACTATCATTGAGACCTATGTGCTGTCTGCTCCTTCTCACTTGAGATATGTTAGTCATCCAAGTCCACTTCTCATCAGCAAGACGGGGAGATGGCCTGCTGTGCCCCTCTCCATGGGATGGAGGGAGCAGTGGCTTAGGTCAGTAGGGTAGCAGCACATTTTAGCAGATTAAGCATAACCAGAGATCCTGGCTGAGAGAGGAGAGCTGGTGCATACAGCTTTCAGATACAGCTCCTGAGAAACTCTGTGGCAGCATTTCAGTGTGGAAATATTTCAATTTTCAGACATTAGGCGATAGGGTAGGGTATGCAAAAAGCTTGTTGAAAAACAGAAACAGTTCACAGAAAGCTGATATTTAAACAAATGATTCATTTAACTATGCACAAATTCTCTGTCAATAAATAGTTTCAGAAAATTCCTGATCGTTCCTAGTCGAGTCTGCAACCCATACTGAGCTTTTTTATTACTCCGAGTACCTCTGAACCAGTTAGCCCTGCTGTCTTCTCTGCTTCCACATAAGGTAGAGATTTCTTCATCTCGTGGGATGCTCAGTCAGCCCTTGGCTCCCCATGCTGACAGCCAAGTTACACTTTCAGCTCCACAAAACAGTGTTTATGTAAGAGCTAGAGAGAAAAGACACCAATGAACAAAGAAAAATAATTATATTCATTTGTGTTATAGAAGCCCTCAGCAGCCCCACTCATCCCTGGGCCCCAGGATGGAGCACAGAGTAAGTTGCAGTCTGAAGCTGTTTGCGATCTAATTAAGACAAGATGTAACTCACTGGTGCAAGGAAGAGTTGAGAGGGACATCGAGGATGGGGGAAGCGATCTTTTCTTAAAAGGAGAAAGCAAGAAGAGATTTTTGTGAATTGCCTAATTCCAGCACCTGGGGCTGGAGAAATCTCACTGAATATCACAAAACCAACAAATAATCGGGAGCTTGTAATAAAACTTGAGAGTGTGTAAAGGTTTGACGTATTACTTGACAGTTTCTTTTCAATTTTTTTCTTTATATGGGTGCTTCATGTTTGTGCCTTTAACTGAATGGTGAGTTAGCACAAATTGTATTGGCCTGTATTTCGGAGTGCCATATATACTGTGATTGTCTCCCCATGGCACTAGCTGTGGAGCTAACCTCCAGAATGCAAGGTTTTGTTGCAGTGTCATAATTGTTAAGAAAGCCTTTAAAACTGGTGTGTCGTGTACCGTTGTGGCGCGTTGACCCTGGCTAGAAGTCAGGTGCCCTCCAAAGCTGCTTGGTCACTCCCCTCCTCAGCTGGACAGCGAAGAGAAAATATAACGAAACGCTCATGGGTCAAGATAGGGACAGGGAGAGATCACTCACCAACTGCTGTCACAGGCAAAACAGGTTTGACTTGGGGAAAATTAATTTAGATTATTGCCAATCAAATCAGAGTATGATAATGAGAAATAAAACCAAGTCTTAAAAACAACTCTTCCCTGCCCCTCCCTTCTTCCTGGACTCAACTTTACTCCTCATTTTCTCTACCTTCTCCCCTCCAGCAGCTCAGGGGGATGGGGAATGTGGGTTGCGGTCAGTTCCTCACATGTTGTTTCTGCTGCTTCTTCCTCCTCAAAGGAAGGAGTCCTCACTCTCTGCCCCTGCTCCAGACTTCATGAACTTCTCCAGTGTGGGTACTTCCCATGGGCTGATTTCTTCATGAAGTGCTCCAGCGTGGGTCCTTCCATGGGGTGCAGTCCTTCAGGAACAGCCTGCTCTAGCATGGGTCCCCCATGGGGTCACAAGCCCTGCCAGCAAACCTGCTCCAGCATGGGCTTCTCTCTCCATGGATTCACAGGTCCTGCCAGGAGCCTGCTCCAACCTCAGCTCCTTCGGGCACATCCACCTGCTCCAATACAGGGTCCTTCATGGACTGCAGGTGGATATCTGCTGCACTGTGGACCTCCATGGGCTGCATGCCTGCCTCACCACGGTCTTCTCCACAGGCTGCAGGGGATTCTCTGCTCTGGTACCTGAAGTACCTCCTCCGCCTCCTTCTTTACAGATCTTGGTGTCTGCAGGGCTGTTTCACATTGTCTCACTCCTCTCTCCACCTGCAGGTTATTGTGAAGGGTTTTTTTCCCTTTCCATAGGTATGTTATCTCAGACACTCTACCACTGTCGCTGATGGTCTTGGCCTTGGCCAGTAGTAGGTCCATCCTGGAGCCAGCTGGCACTGGCTCTGTCAAACATGGAGGAAGCTTCTGGCACCTTCTCACAAAAGCCAACCCTGTAGCTCTCCTGCTACCAAAACCTTGCCACACAAACCTCATGCAACAATTTTGACGGATTGGCTCCCTGAACTTGTAAATACTGTGCTGAATGAACATGTCAGAGCTGTGGATCAGCCTCTTCCATCTGAATGAGTAGCTGAATCTTAAAATTCTCCATAATTATTCGTGTTTCAGTATTAATTACTTTCCCATGTATTCTCTTTTTGTAGGTACTCAAGTAATGGGCTTATCTCAAAGTCCTAGTGACTCCCTGTATCCTCACATGTCCCATCTCTCATTGGTTTCTAACCACTTGCCCAGATTTCTGGATTCTGGAAAGAACAACTACACATTTTTTTATTTAATTCACCAGAACAACTTTCCTTTAAGAGCTGTAGGGACCAGGCAGAAAGAATACGGGTGTGCAGTAAGGTGTATATCAATCAGAATTATGGCTATGCCTTGTAGTGTCACACACAAACACGGTAAAGGTGATAGTATGTTCCCCTAGACATGTTTTAGGATGTCTTGGTTTAATACTGACACACTGCATGCTCAGTAGGATTAGTTTAGGTTACTGTTTGAAAACAATCTGTAAAAGAAAAATGCCTGGCAGAAGCAGAAGGTAACGACGATTCAGTCTATAACACTCTTCTCTCTAGATCTATCTTCAATACAAAACCAAATTATGGCACTCAGACAGTCACAATTTTGTCTGAAAGAGTTCAACCAAAATGATGTTTTTTTATTTTTTGAAAAGTTACAGAAGAAACTGGGGAAAAGGCAAAATAAATACTGTAGGAGATCATTCAGCATCACACAGTCAGTGGCTGTTGGTGCAGGAAGTTGGAAGAAGAAAACCGACAAAAATGGTTTTTTCAGTAAGCTCTTGACTGAAAATTTCCATCTTGGAAGGAGCATATTGAAATCCCAACACTTTCACATGACATAGTCTTGAAAACATGTAAACATATTAATTTTTAAAAATGGTCACAAAACTTAACAGCTGCTATAGGCAAGTGCTCTGTTATTTAGATCTGTTACAACCAGACATAGTTTGATTATCAACCAGTCATTTGTAAAGTAATGCAGTCACTAAATTATAGCTCCATCAACCTAGACTGAGAGTGCCAGTCTCCTTCTCCAATGATTTCAGCATCATTCTTGGAATTGCATAGTTCTAAATACCCCTGAAAACTTCAGTCCAACCTGGTCTAATTCTTCAGAAAATATAATCCTTCAAAAACACTACTGAGTTAATACTTGATAGAACAAAAAGGGATATTCATGATGCTGATTGGGATGGACTGTCAGCCTGACAAGCCGTGAACATGAAATGCAAACTGCTTGTGATCATTTAACTCCTTGGAACACAGTGTCCCAAAACTAGGCTGTTAACTCAATTTCCCTGTTAAAGCAATTACAACTTGTCCATGTAAAATTTTTCAGATATTTATACATAGATGTGATGCATTTCTTCATTTCCTGCGCTGAGCTTACATAGTGTTGCTGCATTTTGTTAAAAAAGCTGCCATGTTCTACCTCACTGTCGGCTGTATTTCAGAAGTGTTTGAAGTAGTTGTTGAAGTATGCAAGGAGTTCTCACACCACAAAACCTTTTTGCATAGTTATGTCAAGATGTATCTCTGTTCTAGTGGACAACAACATTTGTATAAGGACTATTCATATTTGCTCTTTTAATAATAACTTCATTCTCCTTCAGCGGGAGTGTTGGATTGTAAAATGTGACCACATGGGCTGCCCGCTACTGAGCTGTGAATCTGCCATTTCCCGTACCTGTCTTGATCTCTGTTTCCTAGTCAAATGACAGTGACCAGTCTCTCACGGGGCTCAGTAGGGATCCCAAGCTTGCAAAGCTAGCATGAAAGGAATGCAGGTCTTCCCATATGCAACTGGTAGAAACTATATCCAGTAAACATGAGTTAGCGATCTAATATCTTCTCCAGATCTGCAGATGAGAAGAGCTTGAAAACCTTAGGCTACAACAGCAATATTTATATGGATAAAATCATGTCTCTTTTTCTAATGCATAGTTTATTAGAATAATAGCAGGTCTAAACACTAAAGAAAGGGAAAGCACTGAAAAAAATTTGGCTAGGATCTCGTATTCTGGAAGGAAATTTTTGGGAAGAGGTATTTAAAAAAAAATATTTTTTTCAGATATTAAGCCTCCCCTCTCGTGCTGCCAATGGATTTAGTCCTTTCCCTTAACGCGATCAAGGACTTTGTGTGCTTTTACGAACATGGTTTTTTTCCCAGGTCTTTACTGAAACTTCTTTGTGGCTTGAAGGAGAAGAAAGAAGAGATGAGCAGCCGCCTTCTAACAAGGCAGCCCGTTTTCCACAGGAATCCTCCAGATGAAACTGCTGCCCTTAGGACCTGCCCATAGGCTGACTGCAGCCTGCAGGGAAGTGCTAATGAGGAAGTGCCTGGGGAATATGAGGAAATGCCTTTGTTGCGCTGTGAATAGTTTGTCTGCTTTACAGATAGGAATAATGTAAACAGGAGTATTTCTACATGTGTCATGGCAAGGAGACCAAGACTATTGTGGAAGGTGCTAGTTTAATGGCTCTGGCACAAGTCCAACAAAAAGGCTGCAAGGTCAAGCCATTTCCAAAGGCACAGGGTGCGAGCTGGTGCTGGAGGAGAGGTAACCATTGTATCTGCTGCTGTGGAACAGAATCTCCCACCAGCTGCTCTGATTTATTGGAGCTGTGACTGTGCAAGCCAGCTTCAAAACCAAGAGAAAACAAAATGAGCTTTATGCCCCTCGTGTCCCTATCTTTGCAGTCATACATTCTGCCCTATTTCCTTTTGGAGCTGCTAGCTTTTCATCTAAATTTTAAATGTTTCTCCAGGTCCTTGAACCAGCTCAGACGTTCTTTGATTAGAGATAGCTTATGTTTTATTAGCCACAGACTGGTTGTCTGTCAGTTTTGCAGATTGTTTTTTTCTTGATCCCCCAAAGTCAGTGAAGGAGATCAGTGTCTCTTATATGCAACTAGCAATACCTCAGATAAAATGTTATTGCAATATATTAATCCAAATGCATTAGTCTCATATGTCTGGGTCTGTAAGTTCGAGATACCTACTCATCAACTGGCATCCAAGAGCAGGTGTACCCCCCCAATTTTTTACTATAATACAAGAACGTATATACAAATAGTCATACGCAGCAAGGAATGGAAATTCTGCAGATCCTTCCTCATAAAAATGTAATTTTAATTGTAATGTGGATATCAGCGATATAAACAGAAGTACTCAGATCTTGTAGACAGAAGAAGCCCTTGTAGAAGGGCTCAGAGCCTTCTCACAAAACAAGGACATTGCTGCACCCAGCTCAGAGAAACCCTGCTTACACATCTACTCAGATGCCACTGGTTGCATATCGGGATGTCCTTCAGCCTGAAAGCTGAGGCTGTCCTGGGTGGGGGCCACAGACAGAACTGCTCTGGGCTTCCCATGTCGAAGGGTTTGAGCAGGGGGAGCCATGCTTCGAGCCTGTCAGTCATGCTCCCTTTTCAGAGAAGATAAAAGCAGCAGAGGAGAGTTACAGTGCAACCACAGCATCTCAGTTGTTAAACAGTACTTGAACACAATGTGTTTCTGGTTAGTTTAAGGAAGGATAAGCAAGATTTAATATCTGGCAATGAACACAAGTTTTTTTTCTTGCCCTGTAAATGCTATTTGGCTTCATTCAGATTCATGTAACTTCCACTCACGTAAGACCCTGTTCCATTTCCTAATTTTCCATCTTCCTTATTTCCTAAAACATGAGTTGTTGAGCTAATGAATTAAAATACTCTGAGGTTTGGTTTTGGTGCTGTGTGCATCTGTGCTCTTTTACTACCACAATTTAAAGTGACAAGTTTATTGTCCTAACAAACACTAGCACCTATTGTAGAACTATAACAAAAAAAGAAATATTGTTCTAAGCAGCACATTTTCTGCAGATAAGACCAAATGCTACCTATTGACATTTCGTTTTCCTCAAATCGTGTTCCCCTTCTAGTTCCATAGTGGTCACTAAACATGCAAGTCTGTAGGCAAAATGGGATAGATTAGACTTTAAGCATCACCTTCTGCAATGATCTGGATCAGACAGAGTTCATTCTTCCTATTACCTTTCAGCTGACACTTATGAGTCTGAGCTCAGGACTCCACTGGTGCAAGGCACATTAAACACTGTGAATGCAACCCCTGCCCCAAGGAGCCTGCAGCTCGAAAAGACAAGTATGCAAAGATAAGACACATAAGAAGTAAAGCCTAGGACTTTGCAGAAAGTGAAGGCAAGACCTGACTTTGGTAATTCAATGTGCAAAAGCCAGCACAAATGAGAAGTCAATTTCTGAATAAGAACCAACTTAAATGTTTCTATTCAAGTCAGTCATGTTCAGCACAAGACTGGCCCTCCAGATGAAAGCCTGTCCAAAAAAAACCCAAAAAACCCCAACCCCCCTGATCTACAGCGAAGTAAACAAACTCAAATGACCCCAAAATAAAATGAGAAACACTCTGTTTTTCAAGGCTCACAAAACAAGATTTTAATGATGCATATGGTCTTTATTTGACCCATAATAGTTCTTTGATATATAGTGGAAAGACTTTAACTTACGGATGAAACAACATTTTCATGTAACCTGTCCTATTGGTCCTGAACTAATCACGCCTTCTCTCATTCTATCTGTTTGAAAGGCAATGTTCAATAGGAGGTCTTGGAATATTTTACCAGCAGAGGAATGACAGAAAAGTGGCACATGGATAGAAACTAAACAGGAATCACTCTCTGCAACCTGTTCCCTGAATATAAATTGATACTTCTGCAGAGAAATGCTGATGCATTAGGGGACTCTTGGCACAGCTAATGAGACAGTTGCTCACTGCTGAAGACTCCTTTAGGAAATAACGTGTCCTCAGCTAAGCTGTTTACACTAGTGATGCGAGAGCCCTGAAAAGGTGGGCTTCCTGCTGCAGTTGTTGCAGCAGGGTGTTTGGCATGGGCCAAGGCGGTGGTAAGCTCCTTGCAAAGCACCCTTCCACTCCTCTCTCAAGTGCAGCAAAAGCAGGGCCCAACCTCTCCAGGGCTTGCTTCCCTCGCCTCTCTCCTCAGCCTTGCTGTGGTAGAAGCAACCTGTCTCCAGGCAGGTCCAATTCTTCACCTGTGGGCAGCAGTTCAATTTTGCCTATGTTACTGAGAAGTCTTGAGCTGCCTTTCATGGGTGAACTGGGGGAAAACCTAGGTGGAGAGGTAACACTGGCCTCTTTCAGAACAGTTATTTCCACACAGCTGAGTGTTTAAGAATCTGGCTGAGAGTAATTGATGCCTTTCAGCATTTTAAGGACTCTCAAAGTCCTGCTGCTTTCCACCTTTGTGAGGCAGCTCTGTCATTAAGTGGCAGAGGTATGATCTTTTCTTACAATATTACATGATGTTCTGCGCCCTACAGAATCCCAGCAGACTGCATTAAGTACTGGAGGGATCAAGCTGATATGAAATTGAGTTTTTATGATATTTTGTTTAAAAGATTATACAAATACAGCAGGTATCTGTTCAGAGCATCTCTGGCACTGTTCAGCAAAACTATATTTCGCTCAGATTTCATCCCTGATTTAAATTATTTACTACTCAGGGAAGGGGCAGGAACAGACACAGATATATACAATGCATGTGTTACAGACCCATTTTTTTCCCTGATGGGAAAGGGGCGGGTGGTGTGGCAATTTTAGAAGCTCCCCACTTAGCCTGCTTTTTCTGCCCCAGACTAAATAAAAAGGCTGCCCAACCACTGCTGTTTGATACAGTGAGATACCGTGTGTAATGCTCGGAGGAGGAGGAGACAAGTCTCCTCTCACATCCCCAGCAAATCTGTGCTCATCCCACACTCCACTCCATCAGATAGATGGAGATGTTCCACCACGAGCTCTCCAGGACCTGGCGGGGGCACAGCCCCCACCTCTGGCGTGCAAGGGAGGTGGACCCACGAGTTACAGGGGAGCAGTCAGCGCCTAATCACATTTTTCAGCAGAGATACAATTTGACAGATCTGCATATAATGCTGAAATCCCTGATTAAATTTCAGAGGGCAGGGGAAGACAAATCCTGTTCTGCATCGGTGGGCAGCCGTACGATGCACTGCTCAGAGAACAGATTTTAGCTTACAGTATGTGAAAGTAAAAAAAAATTATTCACATTTTGTCTTGCGACTAGTCTTAGAAAAGGAAAGTCAGCTATGAAATACAGGGTGTTCATTATATTTATCAATTACTAAGAGAGATAATAACATACCTTTGCTATTAACTGTTTCATCTGCAGGGTATATTGCATCTGAGTAGATTTACGTATACCTCTTTATTTCCACACATAGAGTGGACAGAGAGGAATTGTCTCACACTTTTTTTTACATGCAGCAATTTCTCAGGTAGTATTTTACTATTGAGACTTACAGCTAACATATTTAAATGTACTAAGAGGGTTTAAGTCTTCCATTTATCTTCATTAAAACCAGTTTGAGTTTGAAAGCTGACCTGAGGATAATTTTTCACATCGGGTGTGAGAAGACAGAGGTTTCACCCCAGCCCTTCTGCTGACTTAGGCAGTGATTTCAGACAAATCCCATCAATTTGGGGTATGAAGAGTGAGATCAATTGCACATATCTCTCTCCAAAGTAGTCTGACATCTCTTCTGAAAAACCTCTGTGAAGGGGTGAGATAGCACTGTAAGTGGATTGAGTTAAATTCTCTTGTCTACTGATTCAGAATCTGAGCAGATGGACCTACTGATCCCTAATCCATGCTGCAAGTTTTATAAACTGGGAGACAGCGTGCAGCTCTTGCGAATCCACGGACTGTTTTGTAAAAAAACATATATTGCTGTTTATAATAAATACTTTTCGAAAGCATATGTAAGTAAGTACAATAATACAAACTTTCGTGTCAGTCACTGCTTGGGAAATTACGTCTTTCCTGCATTTTACACAAAAAATTATGCATCATCACAGTCTTGTGCGGATAAGCAGAACAGTGCAGTGTTATCCTGATGGATGAAGGTGAATAGGAGGAGTGACATCCTCTGCAACTTCACCTTTCCCCTTCACGCTATGCTCAAAGTAGCGCGGTGTCCATGAGGCCACCTGGAGCACCCGAGAGTGGGTGGGAAAGGAGCCAGGAGAAAAACGCTGTTCTAACCCCTTCAGGTTGCTGCCAACCTGCAGGTGAAAGCAGCAGGATTAACGCTGCTGAAAGCAGCAGCAGAGAGCGAGAGTGCTCACGGCAGCCTCCATCGGGTCAGGGTGCAGGCCAGGGCACCCCAAAATCAGCTCTGCAGCCTGTGGTCATGCTAAGATGCCACAGGTGGTGGCATGGACTCAGGAGATGGCAAAAACAGGGAGTGCACCGCTCTTCTTTCAGCTTAGAAATAGTCTGCGTGTAGATGTGGCTGGGAACACGCACCCAGCAGAGATCGTAAACAAACACTTTGTCCCAAACCTCTGGATTTTTGATCTTTCTTGAAAGAGGGCAACAGGGTATTGCATTTTTGTCCTTCAGTCTCTCTGTCTGAGAGCACCACGGTGCCTGACATCAGCACCGCACAATCCTGCTGTCATTAGTGTGTTGCAGACAACGCCCCAGCTACAGATGTCACTGTTAGTGTTCAGTGAATAACATGCTTGTTTCTTCATACAGGAACCTCAAGTGAAAAAAGACTGGAGTAAAGGTGTCTTGAAATGGCCTGAAGTTAAAGGCATCTCAATTCTCTGTCTCCATGTGGAAGGGAGTTCTTGGACAATACACCTCACAGTGTCTTGGAAACTTTCTGTCTCTATTTCCTCTCCTTAAAATGGGTATAATGAAACAGGCTTCCCTTGCCAAATGCTGTGAGATCTACCTGCAAAAACGGTGCATGGGAATTAGGTCGTTTTGTTGTTGTTATTACTGCTGCTGTTTGTGCATTTGCACTAAAAGTAAAGTTAATGTGCAAGGCCATCGATGGAAAAATCTTACTACAAAACCATGAATGTGCAATTAATCCCCAAAAACTAAATTCAGATATGCCAAGTTAAGCCAAATATCTTGCAGAATTAGCTCAGACTCTGGTATATTCAGCCCCCGATTCTTTACTGATTCTCCCTTTAAACAAAACTCAACTTTGATTTCAACTTATTTTCAGCGATGCTGTGAAAGAAGCCATAACACCTTCTCAGAGATTATGCCAAGCAGTAGTTTTGAACAGGTTTGGGGCAATATTCAGTGAACTGTAACTAATCATTTTCATCTTATCGCCTACAGAGTCATTGCATTGGAATGATATTTGGCTAATTTTCCAAAGGACACATTTACTATGGATTGTTCTACATAGCTGTCAGGAGCAACAGTGAGCCAAAACATACCCTGTCAAGGGAAGTGTTTGGTTGATGAAATTATAAATAAGTCATCAACCAAAAGTCTGTTAAAATGAATAGTCATTAAATGTTTCTCTAAATACAGTGTTTAATCTCAATTTCCAAAATAGGAACTGCAAGACTGTCTTTCCCTACCTCATTCACAGATCTCTTTGAACACATCATGAGAATATTAAGTGAGTTAATTTAAGCTATATGTGCATGAGAGCACATGCAGAGAAGCAAAGACTGTGATATGTTTTACATAAAGCAGGCCATTGTGCACTGATTATAATGTGTAAAGAGGAAATGTGTTTATACCACAATCTATTCTAAACTCAAATAGGCAGCAGTACTCTGTGTTTATAAATATAAATGCAAAACCTATGTTAAAATAATGTTGAGGGTCTGGATTCTAACCACAAAAGCCAGGAAACTGAGAGCAAACCTTGAAAGTTTGGGCCTGATTCTGATTTCATGCTCTTGCTATGTCACTCCGGCATCTTCAGCAATGATTTCTGCCGGAGAAAACACAGTCTTTTGTCTGAGGTTCTCTAGGTATGGCAGGGCTTGTGCAAAGTATTATCGTATTTAGGTCTGAAGGTTAGACACAAGAAAAGGATGTAGACAGCTGGGACTGCATCCGTGAGGGCTTCTCTTAATCTGATGAAGTGTGTATATGCGTATGTGGGCATGTGCAGGAGGAGAAGGATGGAAATGTGCAGTGTTGGCAAGCACATCCTCAAAACTCTCCTTTGTCCTCCAGGACACATGTAGACTTTACAGAAAGCTTGGAGCAAGCTGAGTACTATCAGTCTTTAGAAGGTGCTTATATAATTAATATTTCTTATGGTGCATAATTTACAACATCATATTGCTTTGTTTTAAGGAGACTATAATAAAGGAGCACAGCCAGGGATGTCGCCATTGAGATATACAACTGAAATATTAATCAAGAGACGTCAGTGAGGAAGAGGGAGGAAATGACCTAATGCTGTGCAGTCCTGTGTGGGGCTCTAGTGCACAGTCATGACAGGAATAGAAATTCTGATACAGGCAAAAGCAAGGCTGGGTCACTCCACCTAGACCAGGAAGGGACACAACAATGAAGAAAGGTTGGTCAGGTAACCACCCCCAACAACAGGAGCACGTGTTGTCTCTGGTCTGTTGGCAGAAGTGAACTAGCCTGAGACATTGGAGCAGCCAAGGATCCCTACTGTTAGAACACGTTTTGTGTTTTACCTTTCTGCAGCTTTGTTCCTCAAAATTCCAGATATAAATCCTTTAGTAAAACTGGTTTTGAATAGATAACTTTTCCTAACAATAAGGCTAGTGCTCTCCTGAATACAGCAAAACCTTCCTTTAGACGGTACATTGTGGAGTTCATGGGTGTTTGTATGGTAATCCAGTATTTATCTGGAAGGAACAGATAGGTTGTTAAAACAAGTCGCCAGGTTACAGTGAGAGATATCTCTCAGTAGATGCTCACCCAAGACCAAGGGTCAAACTTGGAGGCCACTATGATCTTCCTGGAAGAGCCCTGATAAGGTAACTTAGGTAGAATTTAGGCACTAAAAGCAATGTGAGCTAACCACAAAAGCACATCCAACTGCTTTGCTCTTAAGGAGCTAGAGATGCCTAAGTATGCAGCAGCCACGTAACACAGTTCCCGTAAGGTAGGCGCTTATGGTGACTAAGGACTTTGACTGCCCTCAATCTACCTAAAAGGAAGAGCTGGCACCCACATCTTCTATAATAGCTGGTGGCTGGTGAACCTCCTAAGAAGAGCAATGGGCTGCACACTCTCCTCAGCATGGGGCAGTCTGCATTCATGCCCTGTCGTGCACCCAGTGCTTTCCTACAGACTGCACCAGAGGTCCTCAGCCATTTCTCGTGTTGGAGCTTTCTTCTGGGCTGGAAGACAAACAGCACAGCCAGAGAGGAAGGAGACAGTGTCCACATCTGTGTCTTAATAACAGCAGCACTCTGCTGAGAAGACTGACTCCCAGGTCAGGTGGAGGAAAGGTCTGGTGTCGTGATCCACTGGAAAATCAAGAGAACACAGCAGATGGGCTTCAGAAACAGGCTGTCCGTCTCACTTTGTTCAAAAAAAAAGCAGTCCAGTGCACAGACTGTGTGAATGAGGGGAAAAGCAGCATGGTGAAATAATAGTGGATGCTGATAGAATCCCAAAACACATCAAGAAGAGTGGAATATACCTAGAGGAAAAGTTTCAATAACAGGTATGTTTGCTTAGATGCATATTATTTTCAAAGGAATTATGAAAGGGGATCATGTTACTTCTTCTGTTCCCAGTTAATGAAAATCAAGCTTCTGATATTTCTCCGACTTTCCTGTACTAGCCATCAAATAATATTTAATGAGACACAACTTCAGCTGCAAATGCATTGATTGTCTTTCCATGAATAACTTTGACACACTTTATGCAATCAAGGATCATTGCTTTACTATCCAGTCCTAAAGTTCATGACTGTAGAAAACCACAAAAAATGGACATGTGTCATTTGCTATTAATTCTCGGTGTATTTAAACCAATACTATCTCTCCGATTAGCTTATTCATGAACTCAGTGTCCTTACTAAGTAAAGCCATCAGATCCTTTAAAAAAAAATTCAAATCTTCATAAGTGTGTATGGAAATGAAAGAATTGGGACTGTAGTCACAGTTCACATACTTTCGTGAAAGCCAGGTATCAACTCAACTAAAGCAGTGTTCCGTGGGCAAAAACCTGTGGGAGAAAAGCCAGGAGTGGCCTATTTTTCCTACCTTAAGGACAGCAAAGAAAATGCCAGGAAACTTGTTCTTTATTAAAAAGCCATAGTGAGACACAATGTACAAACAAGTGTGCCAGATGAGAGCATTACTATATAAGGCTGGGTATAGAAGCCAAATGCAGAGATAGCAACCCTGTCTCCAGCCAAATCCATCAGTGTAGATCATCACAACAGCAAAGGGAAGGTCTCAAGTAAATCATGTTGTCCTGCATCAGTCAGTTTGACACGCTGATACATGTTGAACCTCAGCAAGACAGAAATCATCCCACAGGAACAATATTTGTGTCTTCCTGTGAGGAGAGCATGTTTGCATATACTGCAACTGTAGTTAATGTGTCCTGGGAGATCTATACATAATTTCTATTGCATCTAGATTGAGTTGTCTCCTTAAACATGAACAGAAGTGCTGAATTTTTGTAATATGCCGTTTCTACGTAGAACTTGGAATCAAACCCAAATAATTCTTGATCTAGACTTAGAAAATATATTGATGTTCATTCAAAATTTATACTTCTATTATCAGCTTTTTCTGAGAAAGATTTGATGTAGATGGTTAGGCTGACAGACCAGTAGATATGCTCAAGCCAGAGATCAGCAAGTCTGATAGTCTGCCTGGAGACCCTATAAACTTCATCCCAATGCTCGTCACTCTGTGCTGAAAGGAGGCCCCAAGACCACAGTCCACAAGTTGTGGAGAAGGCTGCCTGACATCATGATGGTTATGGTTTTCAGGCTTTATTCCATATGTCATCGTGCTGATATAAGCCTGGAATAACTCCATTAGAGATTGCTGTGTTACTGTGTTAGCCTAGATTTGCATCTCTGGAAAGTGATCTAGGCTTCTGCCACTTGGGGCCTTACTTGGTAGAACAGAGTGAGAGAGCATGTCCAGACTCCTTATTTATTTACTGTCTGCTCCTGATAAAGTAGTTACTATCCAACTACACATAAAGAAAATCAGATTATTTAAAACTAGTATTAAAATTAGTTGCATAAGAGCTAGTTACACCTAAAAATCAGACTTAAAAGCTTCTGAGAAGAAAAATATTTATTAAGAGCTTGGAGTTTTGACAGATTTTTATTAGTAGAACAGCCACAGGAAAAAACACCTAGATCCTTATCGACTCTGTTTTTTTGTCTTTAACTTCATAATCACTTTTTAAATCATTTTCCACAAACTATTTGTAGATTTACATCAACACTTAAATAGTAAAACTGCTTTGCAACTCCTGTGCCATACCCTAGATTGCTTTTCTGAAGAGAAATGTCGTGTGGTTTGTTCATTGATAATCCTCCCTGTGATCTATCACCAAGTGACAATATAGGTCATAATGTGTTTTTTTGACTTGCTAGTGTCAGGCATTTCAAAGTGCATGACTGCCACCAAGACAGCTTCTCCACCAAAGGAATTAGATGTGCGCAGGTGTCCGGTTTCCAGTGTAGGTTGGAGGTAACCTTGCACTACTCAAAGGCTCAGCTGGAGAGCCTGAATCTGTAATTAACAAATGAATCTCACTGAAATCACTGAGATGGTGGAAGATGACACAGAGTCCTCTCTCCAATATGAAATGTGAAGGAATGATAGGTGCATCTTAGAAACAAGGAGGGTGCAGTGCCCTATGTGTCTCTTCCTGGAGCCAAAAATAATCCCCCAAATATGCAGCCCTGATCTGAATCTGGGAGCTAGACTAAGGTAAGGATATCAAGAACAGGAGAAACCCTTATCAACTTCTGGGAAAATCTGAATAGGATGGATGTTCAGAAAGAAGGAAAGCAGGAAAGAAAGCAGGAAAGCAAGCAAGCAAGCAAGCAAGCAGGAAGGAAACAAGGAAGCAAAGAAAAAGGAGAGCAGGAAAGCAGGAAAGCAAGCAGGAAAGCAAACTAGCAAGCAAGCTGGAAGGAAGGAAGGAAGGAAGGAAGGAAGGAAGGAAGGAAGGAAGGAAG
>Ga0065711_1008833_pt1 | contig 15716 bp, 9 predicted proteins | sample Hoacrofraction12_FD_59098 | JGI IMG/M metagenome (GOLD analysis project Ga0065711, IMG submission 59098) | Hoatzin crop microbial communities from Cojedes, Venezuela - Epithelial fraction 12 v2 (version 2) | ecosystem: Host-associated > Birds > Digestive system > Esophagus > Crop | place... | reverse complement strand
TGTCCTTGAAGAGTGTAGCAAAATGAAGTCATATTGCATCCTGAAATTTTATTTAGATATCAGGACAAAGCTTTTTTCAATAAATGGGTAGTAGAGCAATGGGATGGACAATCTGTGTAGGATCAGTGTAAGCGTTTCACCTACAACAGATGCTGGTAACAGGCAGGATGGGGATTGCAGCCCTGCCTCGATGGCGTTTGCTCAATTAATTTAATAACTTCCTATGTACAATGTCATATATACTCTGTGTTCTCTTTCCACCTCTGAGCAGATGCATTCCAGCGAGCACAGAGCAGGAAGGTCCGTGGTGCTGTGCCATCATCAGCTTTCTTCCACTCTGCTGGAAATCTAAGAAAATGTGTTTTTCTCAGACATGGACTGGTGTCTGATCAGCCTCGTCTGTGGCCATGAATGTTAATTTACACCTGTGGGGGAATTAGATGACCGATTTCAAAGCTCTTCCTAGACCTCCAGGTGCCCAAGAGAACTGAAGAAGCCTTTGTGGAGGGGAAAATACGCAGGAATTATACTGGAAATTCATTTTTTGTGATATTGACACTTCTTCACATAGGCTTTGAGCGCTTGCAAACAGAAAAGGAACACGCATCCTTCTTCAGATTGAGGGATGTTTTACTAGCGTGGTGCTCTTGACAGTATTCTCAGGCTGCTAATTTGTTACTTGTAATGATAATTTGTCCACATGAGAACAGGCATACATCACACACACACGTATACTCTGTGCTCACTTTCATAAAATATTTATGAATCATTATTGGCATTAGGGATATCTGAAGCCAAAATTCGTAGGAGGTAATTTTGTAGAAAATGAAATTATGGCATATTTATCCATCCAGTAAGCTGCCCTGAGCATGTGTCTCCAGCAGAATTAGCGAGTTATTTATTTATGAGCTGGTCTCCTATTCTCTTCCTTAAAGAGAAATCGTGGAACAGGTTGAACAAGATATTTGTTTACAAATTGGCCAGAGAGCATTGTTCTCGGTTTGATTTGCAATGACTAACGAGCAACATAATTTTTAATCATAGGTTTTCAAGCCTGACATGCTGACAAGCACATCCTGCATGTGCTACATTCGGCATGCCATAATGCAGGCAGCTGCGTATGCTAACGAGAGAACAAAAGCAGTGTGAAAAAGATCAATGTGTCAGGAGAGAATAAGACTTTTCTGGCAAGGAAGCTGCGATATAAACATTTTTCATTTTAGGACTTTCTAGGACATCTTTTTCTGCGCACAGAAAAGCCGAATCCTCAGCTCGGGATGCGGAGGAAAGGGGAGGAAAGACATCAGTTTGTCTGCGCTAATGAATCAAAGGCTGGCTGTCACCGGGGACAAATAGAGCATGAGATCTCAGGGTCGGAAGTTCTGGAGGGCGGCTCCTAAGACACCCCGGACCGTACATCAGGGAAGGCTGCAAGCAAATTGACGTTGACAAACCTTTTAAAATTTGTCTGCCCGCTCAGCAGCAGTTCAGCAGGACAGACGCTCACTCGTTCTGCCATCTTCTGCGGAAAGGACCACGTTCACAGCCCAGCGTCATCCTGCTCCTCTGGCTCCTTGTGCCAAACCATCCCAGGGGCGACCCAGGGACTCCGTTCCTCCCGCAGTCCTGACTGAGGGTGGGTCTGATTTTGCAGCATCCCTAAACACCATGACCTCAAGGAGCTTTGCAGCCTCGTGTTTCCCTCCTCAAAACTTGGAAAGAGTAAAAATTACTTTCTTCATCTCCCAAGTCCAAAGGAGGCTTTTAAAAGATGAAAAACGGGAGAGGACAGGGCAGGGCAAGGATTGTCCTGGATATCAAAACACATCCTCAGCAGGCACAAGTGCCAAACTGGGCAGTAGCTCTGCCTCTCCTTTGCATGTATCTCATCCCGTCTCCCCTGCCTGGCTGCGCAGAAGCTCAGAGGTCCCCTCTGCACATGTTCCATGTGATACCTAAAGCCTTATTATTCCCTGAATAACTCTATACATATGTACACTATTACTCCTTGATAAACTCTTGTTTGAGTGATCATAAAGGTGAGTTTCTTTCAAACTTGGTTGTTAACACAGCCCTTTCAAACAAGTTATTTTGGCCTGAAAATGGTTTTCATCTTCTTCTTCCTAGCAACAAAGAGCCTCTTTAAAGTGGAGATGACTCTGATAGCACTGGAGATATTAACACATGTTGTTGATGCAACCCTTTAACACTTCCAGGAATTCAATTTTAATTAATTACTTTATACTGAGAAGGGAGAAAGTGAGAAATGGATCACCTGCTTTTATGGGGAAGAAGAGCAAAGTTCAAGACTGCTTGAAAGACTTAGTGAGAGGGAAAACAGGACTGCTGTATTTTCTGCTTCTGATTTAGGGCTGAAAGATACTTTGCATTAGATTATGAACTTGCTTTGCATTTTAATCTACACAAATCCCATCAGCAAGTGCCAAGTGCTACCAGAAACACCCTTCTGTGCTGCCACTTTTCTGACCATATATTGCAGGAAAGACTGGATGCAATGTGAGCAAACAAAGAATATGAAATAATGACAGAGAATTTAGCCAGGAGCTGTTATAGGACAAAATGAAAGGTGTACCAGCTAAGCTATGTGTTTGTAAAGAGACTGGGCTTCCGCATTTGAGAAGTGCTTGGGTGGCTTTAATGGAGAAGGAGTCTAATGATTTTCGACATGTGTTAATGGTGCGTGTCACATTCTTTATATTTTCCTAATGACATGTCTAATTTCTGATGGCATGTGTCACATTGTATATATTTGTTAAATATAGGTCACGAGCTAAAAATATGCACAATATTAGCAAAATATATATGATAACAATTCCATATATCTCCCTCACTGTAGCAACCTCAACTGATCGTAAATCCGATTGTGGAGGGTTTTCAAGAGCTCAGTGGCAAAATATTTTTTAAAGCCCTGTCTTAAAAGATGGTGGAAAAAAGTTAGGCTTTGGCAGAGTTGTTATTGATGAGAAAAAGGAATTCTTTCTCACCAGAGGTTATTCTTCGAGATGGTGCCCCTTCCTACTGTAAGAAAGCTGAAAAACGCTGATAGGGTAGTGTGGTAGTCATTGATTTATATGGTTTGGCAAAAGCTAGAAACAGCAGCTCTGGGGAGGAAGGGTAATGGGAGAGACACATTTCAGGCTATTGCTGAAAAACGGCTGCTCAGCACTACAGCTGTGACCTTCTGGCACTCGCAGTGTACGGTTGATATTATTCTTCTTCAGGGAGGAGCACAGGTGAGAAGCAACCGTTCTCCAGGTCCCACGACTCACATAAAAGCTTGTGATATGAAAGCTGGAGCCCCTGGAGAGGCGACAGGTGACCGTCCCTGTGGCTGTTGTTCTCTTACTAATTAATTACTGTTTTCTGGCCAGTGGATAATGGTCACGTGTCTAGAAGTGTGTCTTACACGCAGTGTCTAGTCCAGACATTTCCAACATTCAGATTTCATGCTTTAGCTCAATAGTCTGATCTCACAGGACATTTTCTTGATCTTGATGAGATTTTTCCTTTGCAAAAAAATTATGTAAGGAATAAATGGGTCTTAGACAGTCACCAGACAGAAGTAAGCTAGGTTATGGGGAGGACAGTGGCCGTGTATCTTCAAATATGACAGTAAATTATTGCCTTCTTAGAGAAAGATTGTAGCTACTCTTTTTTGCCAACTAAAGAAAGAAAACAAGGTTGCTATGCTTTTCCTATGTTTGAATGTTAATCTTGTTTTTCACAACACTTTTTACTATAGTTAAATAAAACTGTAAGAACTGTTATAATACCTCCCTTCTCCAGCACTTGCTAGACCAAACTGTAACACTGGCGTGAGCTGAATGATACTGTTAATGTGTGTATGATGTAAATGGGAGTAAGGCTTGCTTTCGCTAGCTAAGAAGAAACAGGTACCCTAATGGACTAACAAGTATTACTGACAAATGAATATGAGCAATAGATAAAGTAAGCTCTAAAAGCCTTGAGGACTGAGATATATAGAGAGATATAGATATCGATATATGTACACATGTCCTGTTCAGCCAAGCTTTGAATGAAGCAAACACAGTCAGAGATTGAATGGAAAATCATTTCATACTAGTTGGAGCTTACCTAATCCCGCTTTAATTTAATGGTCAACAAAGTTAAATGAAATGGTGGAATTGCCTCTGTTACATACATCTGAGCTTTCCAAGGGCTTCTACACTTCCGCTTTGATTCCACAAGAAATGACGCATCAGGGGAAAAAAGGAACATCACCTTAGCCGAGAAACTTCCTCAACTTGGTAACTTTACTTCAAAAACTTTTGTAAGCCATAAATCCTTGAAATAACAGGCCACCCTCATATCTCATATACTTCTGCCTGTGGATGCACTGCTACTTCAGCTTTGGCAGACATCTCCTGTTTTCTTCCTTCTGATAATTTTTATGCGTAGCGTGGGGATTAGGCTACACTCTCCCATCCTCCTTCTTACCGGAGATGCTCCAGCTTTCTCTCCCTCCTCCCACACCCTCTGCCAGCCTCTCACGTTTGCCCCAGTTGTGAACCTGCCGTGGAAAAAGCATTCTTCCATGAGTGTGTGCCAGCCTTTGAGAGAGAATTTTGATGACTGAGGATTGCCACAACAAAGGCAATTAGAAGTCTGCTGCATATGCATTAAATAGACTATATAATCCGAAAATGAAGATGTTACTAAGCACAGCCCATGAGGATGCTGAGCTAGAGGAAGCATGACAACAGATAATTTCAAATCCAGCCAAGCTTGAAAGAGGTGTGCTTTCCTCCCTCCATGAAGTTAAGAAAGAGCTATAAAACCCCCTGACTTGAACAAGCACCACTCACTTTTTCTGTGTCCTATCCTTAGTTTTACACCATTTCATTCCTCTTTGGGAGATAACAATTATTAAGCAGCTAAAAAAAGAATCTTAAAATAAAACATAATATCTACATCATGAGGAAACAGTAACTGTCCACTTCAGTCCTATTTCTGCAGCAGATAACATCACAGCGCCGCCACGGTAAGAAAAGCAATACATCACTGACAAGAAATCAGAGTCACTTCTTCTAAATTACTTCACTGATACTATGAAATTCTATTGTAATTGAAGATATTGACAGCTTTTCCTATTAAAGGCACGATGATTTAAAGAGCAAAATACCGAAGACACTGTTTTTAAATATTTTCTTGGCTTTCATAGGACTCAGATGACTCACATTTCATGTCTATTGCATAATGTTATCCATGATACAAAAAACTGATACTAAAAACCAGATTTTCTTTTGGGTGAAATTACCCCCTACCCTGTAACAACCTCCTCTGGTTGTGAGGCTTACAGGAACATTAGTACTTTCTACATATATATCAGTTTTTGTTGTCTTCAACCTGAAGGCTTTGCTGAAGTCCAGCCAGGGCTGATATTCAGGACCAGAGTGGGCAAAGAAAGCTTTGGGATCCATAGGTCTTAACACTCAGTATGCTTACAGAAGAACTGAGAGGTACCATTGATATTACTGATATTAATATCGGCAAAATTTCATTTTTAAAATAATAAATTCGAGCCATGCAAAAGACTTTCTGTTATGAGAAAGGCCTACGCTGTATCCTGGGGAGCTGAAATACTCCCTATAATAGATTCATATGGCTGAGATTCCCTGCTGAATTCTAGAGAATTATTTTTAAAACCTGAGAGGGAGAGGGTTGGAAACGACAAAGGAAACCGTAGTTTCTACATCTGGCTTTTATTTCCACCTTCTTCTCTTCTTGCTTCACCAAAACACTGAATGTGTGGGACTTTTAACATCAAGGTGGAGTTGCTTGTTTACCCCTACGTTCGTGCTAGCTACAGCCTAACTTCTGAAGGACATTTTCATAACGGTTATATCAAAAGCCCATGAAGTTGTATTTTGCCCAGATTAGAAATATGTCATGTTCTTCACTTACCCTTCTGTAGAAAAGACCATTTATTCATCCTTCACTGAAAAATGGGATGTGCAGCGTTCAGCAGAGTGAGCACTGAAAACCTGATGTAGTTTGTGAGTAAATGAGGTTTCAATGCCTCTTTTAAATACCTCAGGAATGTTACTAATATCCCGATGTGATGAACACTTAAAAGACAGATAGGTTAGCTGTCACATTTAGTATTCTAAGCATATTGCAATGCCTACAATTCTCCTTGTGAAGTCAAACAAAGTGTCTGCGAATGTAAAGGAAGTGGTTAGCTGAAAGATTGAATATAGCTGGGAAAAGAAATCATTGTGAATTAGGCTAACGAATGAAAGAAATCGTCCAGTGACTGGGACCACTTGTACTTGGGACTCTGACAAAGAGCAAGAACTCTGGAATTTGCTTCAAATTCCTCTGCAATATTTTGGGCATGCTAGATGTACATTTTGCTTCACTTCCCACAAATCATATTTTGCTGGTAAAGGAGAAAGATGGAAGAAGAGACTCCCTTGTTGTTGTTGCTACGGGTTTCATTAGCATAAAGAGAGAGCTGCTGAAGCCAGAATGGGGTCACCGGACCGATGCAAGAGGAGCACAGCGCACAGCACCATGGTGTTAAACCTGCATGGGGAAGAGCACGGTACTGGTCTCGGTTTGTCCCTGGCTGGTGTCCCTCCGCAGAGCACTTGGGCCATCAGTCCTGTCCTGCCACGTTCCTCCCACCCCGACACCATCACATACGGCAGAGCCCAATGGGCACCCCGTGACAGCTCGCCTCCATGTCCTGCGACACCATCCTAACCCACATGTTACAGCAGCAGGCTCCTGGAGGGACAATTCAGCTGATTGCTGAATAAGATGGCACTGTGTCTGCTGTGCGCTCTGAAATTAAAGCTCTCTACAGGCTTAAGTGGTGAGGGGTCCTGGGTTTGTCTCAGCTCCCCAGCAGCATGTATGCAGGAGGTAAGGACAGCAGCGGCCACCCCATAGCTGCTATCATGGATGGCTACAGCGTGTAATTCCTTCCCTTACAATGACCAATCTCATTACTAAGACACTCTGAGCATCAGCAGACAGCAACACCAAATATCCAGAACCGCAGCTGGGTGAGGTGGGAATCCCAAGTACTGGTACTGAAATCAGCCCATTTGCACTACCATAAAATAGACATTTAATTTTGCAGCAATTAGGCATCAGCTGACAACTTTCTTTTTCCTGAAACTCTTGTGCAGTTTTTATGTCAGATATTCTTTGACTTATGTCGATAAGGTAGAAACAGAGAGCACTGCTTTCAGAGAAAAAAAAATACACAACAGCAAATAAGATACAAAAGAACTATGCAGACTTTAAAAAGCCTGGAAAACCTGAGTTTTTATTTTACTATAGAGCTATCAACACAAACAAAAAATAAATTCATTTTAAAGTTCAGATATTGAACTCAGGAAGAAAATCAAAAGTGCTTTCCCTGCTGTTCTTTTCAATATTCACTTCATGTTTTATTTGGAAGGTAGATTCATCTCCACTCTAAAACGTACTTCATTTTTAAGTATTGCTATTTCCAAAGGAACAAAGAATATTTCTTATCAGTGTCTTCCGGCTGGACTTCCTAATGCATTTGATTTCCAGCTATTAACCTAGGAGCCCAATATTCACAATCACTTTGTGGTTTTTAAGACCCTACCGGTTTAGAAGTGTATGGACGTTCTTATAAAGATTATTACTTTATTTTGTACTTAACAATGTCTGCCCATATCCTCTTGGCTCATGGCTAAAAGATGACTGGAAGATCAGCAAGTCAAACCCCTGCACATCTCCATGTTCCTCTTGCCCTGCTCTTTGTTGTCAGTGAACCCCTCAGAACATGGCATTTCAACAGGAGCTCACACCCTTTCAAGGCAGAGTTGTCACACTATCATCCTCTGCTCATCAGAAATATTCACACGGAGTTATTAAAGCATTCTATGAAAATAACTGCAGGAATCATCTCAAACCTTTCTGAAAACTGATTTAGAAGCAAACCCTTCTTCCAGATTCTCTTCAATTCATTAGCTGCGTCCTGTTCTCACACCTAAAAACTGCTGAAATTCACGATCCTGTTGCAGGGATGCTGGTGGAAGTGGGATCAGAGCCGACCCGAACACCTTCAGGGGGGGAATGTTGGGCCGTAACAAGAGCTGGGTTTCAGGAGCGTAACACACAGAGATGCCAGCACACAGCCCCAGCTCCCCCTGCTCTCCACAGCATCCCCTCAGTGCTGCTGTTAGCTTCAGTTAAGACTAGAATATTTCGAGTAAAAGTCAGTAAAGACTGCTTCTCTATCACAAGGTAATTTACATCTCATTCCAAATTATTTGCAAAGTTTATAATAAGCTTTCAAATCACATTGCAATCTTCTTTCAGCTGGTAAATCATCAGTTTGACAGAATGGCATTCCTTTGATTTTTTATCAAAATATGGATCAAATTTGCAGGATTCATTTACTCTTTAAAATCATAAGTGCTTGGCTAACAATGTTCATTGAAAATGGTATGGTTTATTCTTGCTACATATTTTTATGAGACATTTGCAGATGATCCATTTAACATGGATGGGAAACGTGTGTTTAGAAAAAGAATCTTCAACTACCAACCTGAAGTTTGTTTGTCTGATTCAAGTTATATGTGACATCAAATATCTTCCCAAGAACATGGTCCTTTTGCAGCGAAGCGTTGCACATGTACTTAGCTTTAATCGTACTTCTAAAGCTCTCTGATTTCAATGGGATTTAAGTGTATGCTTGAAGGTAAGCCTGTGACTAAATGGTTTCTTGTACTGAGCTACTAACCCACATGCGTGAGTAAGGAGATCTCAAAAGAATAATATGTTTTTTCCATGATCCAAGTAAATGAAGAAAAAAAAATATACTTCAAGATACATTTGATTCAGCCAAACAGTACCCACAATAAAACACTGTGCACAGTAGCAGTCCTAGAAAGTGTGAATATCCTTGTCGTAAGCAGACCGATATTATATCGGGAAATAATTTTCTGCTGTAGCAGTTTGCCCTTCGCAGCTGCCAAGATGCCGCTGTCTGGTCAGAAAAGTATTTCCACACCGTGCTCCTGCAGGCTGGATTCAGCCATCAGCTTGGTGCTGGTATTATTCCCGTAAAATACCTTCCTCCAAAGCATTATGTTCCAGCGTTATGATTTATTGCTCACTTTTCTACCAGTAAAAACAAAAGGAGGAAATACCATCCTATTAATTGCTCTCTTTTGCTCCTAAACTCAGATATCCATGGACTAAAGAATCTGTGTGCCATAGAAGGTTATTTGTCTATTAACACAAACACACACACAAACCAAATACACATATTTGTGCTTTAAGGGAGTCTCTGTGTCTCTATTATTTGATACAAGTGTTTGGATTAAATTTTGGATCATTTCCAAAAAAAATCTTAATAATTATTTAGTAAATTTTAGATTCAAGACAAATCTTAAATTTGGATGTCAAGTACCCTCAGGCTTAATTTAGAGTGCACATATCGAAACTGGTGCAATTCCAGTGAGCTGATTAGTTTTATAGATTTGAATTTTCGTGGCATGATACCAGAAATAACACAAAGTTTCACACCTAACAGCATTTCTGGCTAGATGTAGTCAATCAAATCATCATTTTCATTTAAAACTGGTATAAATGGTATAAAACTCTACATTTTCTAGTTCCAAATCCCTACCTCTGTGCATTTGTGCCTTTTATGCATACCTCGCATGAACTCCCTATGCACAATCATGTGAAGATTAAGTTAAAATCAATGAGAAAAATATGTGAAACATCTGGAAGCATTCATATTTCCACAAAAATACTTTATCTGCACAGCCTATTATGTGGAAACCACAGGAACAGTAATTTACCTCTACAGCTATAAAGTCTGAACGGTTATAAAATCTTACCAAATAAAAGTGCATTGTCTTGTCTATGGAAATTCTGTAAGCAGTCCATAATTATTTATGATAATCTACTGTTATTACCGTTTACAATAGAAAAATAAAGAACATTCTGAGTTAATTACATTATGTCTAATTTACTGTTGCTAAATATAGACTGGCCTGCAATGAATGCTGAACTGTAGGGAGTGGAGATCCAGAAGGAGGGATTATCTCAGCACATCTGATTTTTGCTGTTCTTGGCAACGGACTTCACCAGGACAGGAACCCTGGGTGACTGCACACACGTTGTCCTTGCCATCACAGTCAGAAGTTGCACTGGGTTTGCTGACAAAACAAACTCCTTTCCGCCCGTCCCGCTGAAGCCTGCCCTGGGTTCCTCTCTCTGTGCACAGACCGGCCTCCACCACAGGATTTGGTCCTTCAGGGGTTTCGTGGCTCTTGGGGGGACCCCCGAGCCCCCGCAGCCAGGTGCATCCTCCCTACAGATGTATGCAAGCTTCCAGGGGCCCAGATTTTGAGCTTCGGTTCTCAATTTATGTCGGTGATTCATGCCGATGTTTTAAATGTACTGGCAACTTCTCTGAGATACTATTCAGGGGAACTTTAGGAGGATCTTAGGAGGTCCAACACTGAAAACTACTGTCAGGGGGCTTTCTTCCCCGCTCCTGCTCTCCTGCGGAGCATCCAGCTCTGGGGCAAAACCACTTGTTTCTCTTCGCCGTTGGGAAGCAGAGCCCTGCCATGCGGCTCATTCCTGGAGGCTCCCTTATCTCTTATCGCTTTTATTTGAGTGTCACCTTCCAGGGGCAGTGGCAGGTGACGGGCTAGCCAGGCCATCAGCTGCACGGGCACAGAACAGCAGCTGTGCCCTAAAATCTTGCACCTAGACATAAGCACCCAAGACAACAGATACATATGGACTGGAAGCAAAGGAAAGCGTACAGGCAAATTGGTGGGCAGCACAGCACGCTGGATGCCTGATCGGGAGTCTGCTTCTCTCCGATTTACTTCAGGGCAGCCCACAACACAGAGCGTACGTCCTTGGTGGCACTAAATGAAGCGCTGTAACACTCAGCACAACTCTCATTTCAACCTGCCTTCCCCAGGTTTTTCTGAGAAAGTGTTTTGTCCTCCTCTGGTGCCTTTCTTTTATATTTTTATTTATATTTATTTATATTTATAATATATGTAATATTTATATTTATTTACTTTTTCAATGCATGTTGTTTCTCATCGCTATCAAGGATGCAGTAATTTCATTCACATTCACTTTTCCTAACAGTACAGGAGTATTAGCAGCACAAGCAAGTTGGAAACTCCAGTTTGTTTATGTTTGATTCCTACTAGGAGCCGCATTCAAAGCGAACACAAAATTTGTTCCCCAGAATTTCCAGGTGGAAATAAATCTTCTGCTTTCACCTGCGTGTACAGAAAAATCCTCCCAAATCCACCCGGCCGGCTCCCCTGCGCAGCCTGTGCCTGGTTACGAGCGGCTTCCCCTGCGCCAGCTGCGCTGCTGAAAATCTTCTCAGCGTGCTGCCGTAAGATTAGCGGACACTTTACCCAGCCTGTGAACTCCAGATAAATCCCAGAACAGCAGCAGGAAGAAAGCAACATAAGCTCAAGCAGAAGGTCTCCGTTTATTGGAAATCCGCATACTGTGTGCTTGAGCGGCTCCGGGGTAACAGGCTGCTTTACCTGCCTCTCTGTATATGCACAACAGGAAAAGCAGACGCTGCCCTGACCTCTGTCCGTGGCATTTGTCTTGCTTTACTGATCTGTAGTTATCTGTGACCCAATTATATTGCTATATTTATTATTCCTATTTAATTCAATCACTTCTGTGCAGTTTCTAGTTGTGTGTTGTATCTGGAAAAAAGCTAGACATGGGGAATACGTATTCTGTCATTTTTCACAGTGTCCTGTTCATATATTTCGATTATAGAAAGCTAAAATTTCTGCTTTTAGCCACTATACTGGTCATAACCTACTTGGCCCTGTCACCCAGCTGAGACCTGCTGCCAGCGTAGCTGGTCTCCACAGCCAGCCCCAAGGCAGACCAGGCTAAAGCTGAGATCTACTTAACNGCACTGAAAACTGAACAGAAACTGGGCACACTCTGTGCTGAGGTCAGAGGTGAGAGCTGTGTTGGTGAACCCTTCACCAGAAAGAAAACCAGCCTGACTTGGATGAGGGTGTTTTGCTGTGAAGGTTTCCAAGGGTAATGGAAGGTCTCCTGTATTCCCAGGGTTTTTCATTGTTGTGTTGCCAGGAGAAGTGATACCCAAGAAGAGGAAAAAGCTGCAGCACTGAATCTCCTCCAGTACTGGTGTCTGCCAGGCCCTGGGGGCGACCACCCAGCAGGGTCCAGGCGTGAGATGCACCCCGAGCAGCCCCAGAGTATTGACATCACTGTCCCTAAACATCCTCAGATACCCCTGGGTGGTTTCAGAGCAATACTGACACAGGCAGTGACAAGCTAAAGCCCCAAGGGACCTCCTAGCAAAGAAAGACCAACCGCTTCTGTCTTCTCTGTCTCTTGGAAAGACATGTCGTCTCGCAGGGAGCAAGAGGCCCTGAGGGACAGGGGTGGAGAAGGCCACCATAAGGGATGGCAAGGAGGTGTAGATGGAAAACATCTGACTTCAGCAACAGCTTTCAGTGATCTGCAAAAATTAGGCAGAACCTAAAAACTCCGGCTTTGAGGTACTTTGCAAACCTTTCCCATAACAAGGTAATTTCTCCAGGTCTATGCTGTAGTCAATGTAGGCTTAGCTCAACAAATTTACTGCACATCAGATGCTTCGTGCAGGTAAAAGGGTAACTTAGCCTCCTCCCTGCCTTGATTGTAGGTTGTGTGGAAATGCAGAGTTGAGCCCAATGTTTTAAAAATGTTTAAATGTAAAAAGAAAGAAATTCATAAAGAAGGGAATGTATTTTATTTGCTTATTTGTAGACTTTTACTTACAAAATCTATTTTAAGGCATGACAAAATTTGAGGTTTACAGATATTGGTGGACCACTCCTTAAAGAAAAACTCTTCAGTAATAGATATGGAAGTTAATTAAGGTTTTCATGTTTTCACTAAAACTCTGCATTTCTTTCTCACCATTTTTTGCTAAAGATGAAACAGCAGACATAAGAAATAGAAGTGCATAAGCAAGGAAGATTGCTTTGTGAAAGGACTAGTTCTAGCCAGTGATGGAGGATTTATCAAAGCTTGGGACTCTGGGAGTATATAGCTGCAGATATGTATCCTGAGTAGGCAAAAGAGAAATCATTAACTTTACAGCATTGGATGAAGTGCATACCAAAAATGGAAAGATACAAGGGAGACTCTTCTTTCAGCCTGCCAGGCGAGACTTTCCGTGTGCTTCGAGTACACATCTGCAGGACAGTACAGCATGGCTAAACTCAACTTTTTGAATTTGTCCTGACTCTTTCATTAGGGAAATAGTCTTCAGTCAGCACTGGCTCTGGTTTGACCTCTTTCTGCTTTGGACAGACTATTATTTACTTTCCCTTCTAGAGACACATGACTCTCCCAGCATTCCCTCTTTTTCAGCCATCCTGCAGAGATGTACACAAGAAGTCGTGCACTGAAGAACTATGATTATCAGAGAGCGCAAGATCAAATCCAGTTAAATTCCATTATTTTTTCCTCCTTTTAAATTTTACTAAGGCTTAGTAAACAATCCTGTGTTTTGCTTGCTCTTCCACAAGCTCTTTCCTGCAGATTCCTCTATTTCCTACATTATTTAGGGCACATATAAAATGTGCATAGGCCACACATTAAATGTTGCTTTTTGGAATTGCCTAGCACCCAGACACCGGACTCTAATAAAGCACCTATTAGATAGACATATGCTGAAATCGAGTCAGCTATTTCACTACTGTTTCTTGTTTCTGCTACCAATTGGTTAGGATGATTAAAAACTGATCTTTCTGTATTAATGGAGATAGAGCGATCCTAAGAAAACAAGTGCTGTGGAAAATCTCCCTGAAGCATGTATTCAGCTCCCTTAACTGCTGAGTAAAGCAGAGCCAGAGGAATCCTCATTGGTTAAAAAGATGGCCAGCATCGCTGTTATTATTCCTTACAACAATGATATCAGATAATTTCTTGATCTCCTTTCACAGATTCCCACGAGATTCAGCTGACCTTTGAAAATGTGCCAAGTTCAGAACCACACTCATTGAAAATAACAATTCCACTCGGATGGACCAGACTGTATTTTTTTCATCCAACAACTGTGAAGAATTTTTTTTATATCATTCATCCCTGACTAGTGCCAGAGACGAGCAAATGTGCGTAAGCCCCTGTGCCAGCCATCTGTTGAGTAAAGCTTGGTGCCAGCTGCTTATCATGGGCTGCAGGTAAGAAGAAGGCTGTAGAAAAGTCAGCGGGAAGTTTATGCCCATTTAAAGAGTTTAGGCAGGATTCATAAAGAAAACCATATTCCGTAATGTGGTTTGGGGCATAGTGTTTGCCAACGTACTGTCGCTTCTTTTTTAGCTGTGTTTAGTCTGCCAGGAAAACTGCATTTCATGTCTTCATTTGGATATTTTTGTAATACAGATGACTCAAACCTTGCTCTCTTTATGTCTTTGAATGAAAGTCTTTTGCAAGACATTAAAATACGCTCCCTGAGACTTTTCTTTCATGGGAACTCCCTTAACATCCATGTAAGTCAAATGGCTGCCTTTCCTTTGACTTTCGTGTTGAATCAGGTCTTGAGTAGGTCTTCCATAACCCTGGATGGCACTTAGACCGTTGCAGCCCATCTGCCAGACAACCCTGCAGTATTCAAGTAGTAGTAACTCCATCAACTTTGATTTATTCCACACTACTTCTCAAAATAACTCTTTTTTTACTATTATTTTTAAGCCAGGCTAGGAGTGAATGGAAGAGCAAGGGAGTAGTGTTTGTAGGTTCAGTTTGGGATATGTGGTTTTTATTTTCAGGACAAACAGGTATATAGAGCTAGGAAAGAGCGTCCCCTCTTCTACAGCCTGGGCTAATCTCTTTGGGGATATATCTCTACTATAGGTACAAGAAATGCTCCTGCTGAAGCATTCAGCTGTATTTTCAAGAACTTTGAGCCACAGAGGAATGCTTTCTCCATGCTTTATTACTTTCTTCCTTCTGATCCTGATACAGCTACAACCCTGAAAACAGATAACGTCTTAACATTGCCAACTATCAGGAAAAGTTCTCAGCAAAAGCCCTGTAGATAAGATATCTGAACTCTGTCCCTGGCCAGAATTTATTTGATTTCGTGATCAGTAAGACATAAATCCCCTGGGACATTCAGCTGATGTTCATGCTCATTTCCCATATTTTGAAGGCTAAGATCGACTCTCAGTCATGAGCTTGCTGATTTTAAACCTCTTTCCAGAAGCCCAATCCATCAAAGGCACCCATTCATGGCATACCTGAATTACTGAAGTTCGAGCCTATAGTTTTAGTAGACCTTTACAATATTCCTGGTGTCCTGGCCAAGTGTCCACAACCTCTGTCCTGCTGTACTGCTTGTACGGCCGTGTGTAGTGTGCTCTGTCCATCTCCTAAATACTAAAATTGCACTGTTTAGCACCCACCACTTCCACCACTGTGAGCATGAACACACACATTCTTTAGCAATACAAGAACAGAGATATTTTTTTTTAAGTATTTACACATAGCTTTATAATTATCTTCTTTAGAAACACTTCATATTTTGTCTTTTAGCAAATTCAATTTTTCTTAGCTGTTCCCCATGGCAATCGTATTCTGGTTGTAAAGAGGACTGTTACTTAGGAAGATGAATCATATCTTCTATGAAGATACTGGCTACC
>Ga0065711_1042021_pt1 | contig 15717 bp, 9 predicted proteins | sample Hoacrofraction12_FD_59098 | JGI IMG/M metagenome (GOLD analysis project Ga0065711, IMG submission 59098) | Hoatzin crop microbial communities from Cojedes, Venezuela - Epithelial fraction 12 v2 (version 2) | ecosystem: Host-associated > Birds > Digestive system > Esophagus > Crop | place... | reverse complement strand
TTCAAGACCCGCCTGGACAAGGTCCTGTGCAGCCTGCTGTAGGTGACCCTGCTTTGGCAGGGGGGTTGGACTAGATGACCCACAGAGGTCCCTTCCAAACCCTACCATTCTGTGATTCTGTGATTCATAGAATTAGGAGTACTGTAATATGGAGAGCCATCCAGTTCCCACACTGTGACGAACAGTACTGTACAACTGGATGAGTTAGTCCAGTGTGGGAGTAGCAGTCTTGAAAGACCAGAAAACAAAGGTCTTGATGCCAGAACTGCCTCAGAATCCTACATCAACAGGGCCTTTGTCTGTATTTTTTGGGAAAAATCAGAGCAAAAGAGAGAGAAAGAGAAATACACTCAATTACAGTATTAGGAACATGTCAAAGAAGTGTGTGTGTGTGGGGTAGTAGCCTAGACAATGAACACAACTGCTGGCACTCTGTCAGAAAGTAATTTTTCATTCCACTATATTTTCTTTCAGATCACAGCATTCTACAGTCTTTCTTTCTGTATTACAAACACACAGCAACACATAGGTAAAAGCCAACTTCATCTTCACTACAACTGGAATGATACACAAAATGATGGAAACTGAATTAGTGTAAAAAGTAGGGAAAACTTGGAAAAATATGCGACCTACTTGTTTCTTTGTTCAGTACGATATTGGGTGATGCTTTGATACTAGAAGATGAACACAAACCAACAATTCTTATGATTTAACTTAGGGCGGCTAGCTTCAGTGCTCCAACATAAGAGTGTTTTTGCAGCATGAACAGACTCTTTTCTTCTATTACTATTCTATTTTTTTCTTGAGGCATTATCTTGTATTGTTCTCCATTTAAACATATTTATCAGAGCTGTATAGGTATTCTATAGAGGGACAGATGAAAAATCTGAGTTTCAAATTATTTAGACAAAACCTTTCCTCTGCATCCAGTGAATGAGTTTTCCATCAGCTCCATATGCTTTTTTTCTCTCCCCTTCAAGAGCACTAGTATTTTATTTTCTTGGAATACAGCCAGCAATAAGCAGCAAGAATCTTATTATTTTCATGAGTTAATACGAAACAGTTAGACTGAATGCTTATTAGAGTGCTTCAGTAAGTTCTTTCCTGTCTGAAAGAAGCCATGAAACACATTTGTAGAAGACAGATAACACCATCTAGTTAGGACTGAATGGTTGGATGAATATTGTATCAAGAATACTGACTGCTAAGACCATAAACCTGCTAAGACAGAACTCCTGGTACCACCTCTAAGGGGATTATAGTTGGTAAAATCTCCTTATAAATCCACCAATTGTTAAAAAAGGAACATCTTTAATGAACACTTCAGCATAATTTATCAGATGAGGCCAAGGCAAAACAGACAAAAAAACCTACGGAAGTAGAGGTCTGCTTCTGACTTGTTCATTTAATTTCTGCCAAATGTACTTGGATGAAGTCTTTAAGTCTGACTCGTACCTTTGAAGAAATTAGACGAGCAATATTTGCACAGGCAAGCAGAGATGTCCATATGGATTTGTTTCTATCACACCACAATCTTTTCCACAGTTAAATTTGTGAATCTTTAAGGCTGAATACTTGTGGAAGGCCTGGACTTGCTTCACAGAAACCCAGTGAATTCTGCCCTGCCAGAGACCACCTGGTCAGTGAGGGGGCTTCCAGGAGAGCACACAAAAATCCTGCTTCCAACCTGAGCCGCAGTATTCATCGACAGCACTTTCAGCCACACAGAGTACAGCTCAAAAAGCTAGATCAGACCTTTTAAAATCAGCTCTTATGGCCTATGAGATGTTTAGGAGAGTTTATTCTGATGTTACAGACTTCTAGCTATATTCTTAGAAAGAAACCAAAACCAACCTCACCCAACAAGAACCCCCAAACAACTGCACGCCTGTACACACATCTAAAGCTACTATACACACATACGTGAATAAGCAAACACACTGACAAAATTAGACTTATCAATTTCAAGTACAGACACAGTTTTATCACCAGAAATAAATGAATTTGCGTTCCTAAGTCAGACTATGGTGTCATGTTGAATTCAAACCCCAAGAGTATTTATTTTTGTTGACAGCTACATCTCTTTACAAACAACTGTTTTTCCAAGCTTGCAGGGATATTTCCTTCAAAAACATCTTTTGCTCACAATAATTCAGAGATGGAACATGTACTAAGTAAAATATTCGTTATTTCAACAGTGACACCTTTATGTCATACCAACTACAACACACCCCACTGCTCCCACTGTGCCTATTACTACAAAAGTTCTTCTGTCTTGAAGTAGAATGTATGAAGTTTTTACAGAATCTCTAAACACAACAAATTCCAAACACATTCTATTTCTTCCATAAAATACAGTGTATATGAAGAAAAATGCTGAAGTATGATAGCTTCAATTGCTTTAATTGAGAATAATGCACATAACTAATTTTGAGTAGTGGAGACAACATGGTAATGTATAAAATCTACATATATACCTGGGTAAGAGGCTACAACAGAAAGGAAAACAGCAAGAAACTTTATAATTTCAAATTCATTCTTTTCTTTGGTGTCCAAGTACTTCAATTAATTCCATTAAAATATGCTTTCAGTAAAATGTAATAGTATATATGTGTTTCTATAACCACATTTCCCATAACTGCTTATATGTAGGAGGTGAGATTTGTGGGTCTGAATTGCCTCCAAATGAGGGAGAGATGCACCCCAAAGTCCCGTATCCTGCATGGGTTTTTAAATTGCTGAATTATATCATAGAGGTGGAGTTAAAGGCACTCTTTTACTGGTGTAAGGCTTGATTTAGCTGATATGCTCTGAGAACCGTCAGCAGAGTATCTTTCTGAAGCAAGCAGGTATTCTGAGTTTCCTTTTCCCACTGAGACTGCACACTGAACTTCTCAGCTTGGGAGGTACTGGCCATGCCCAGAAGCAGACATTAGTGTCTGGGAAATCAATACTGAACTTCAGATGTTTCAGGAAATGAATGGTTTTAAGAATTTGGGACTGAAGTCCCAATTAGATCAGCATAGGCAGCAGTTAAGCATCTTTTATGGATTCAGTCCTATTTACAATATTCAGAGCAGATTTACACAAATGGGATAATAAATGAAAGAGAAACCAGTAATTACTGTCAAAAGGTTAAAGATACAGTACAATAATGCATTCCAAGCAGCACATTAATAGAAAAGGAAACGTGTGCATGACAAGCAGCAACTCATGCAATATCATGCACCTAAATTTTTTTGGAGGCATTTTACAGTTTCAAATACTCTGCAAAACTGAAGATGAAAAAAAAGCCTTAACCAATGTGCTACTTGTGCTACCTCATTATTAAACAACACTTCCAGCTAAATAAATACTAATTCTGAGTTCTGAATTTGGTAAGACTTCTCTTTAGAAAATTAAAACTTTACTAAAGAACTGCAAAGTAGCTTACCTGTCTATTCTTTCTCACCAGACTAGATAGTCATACCCTTTTAGTTGAGCTCCATTTTCCCAAGAGTAAAAATAAATTCTATGTTAAACAAATATGGCCACCACACTGAAGGTATAAAAGAAGCAACCCTCTTATGCATCTCTAGTTAGAAGAAGGATCTAATAAAGATGAGGCTTGTACTCAAGACTGCAACAATATTCTTTGCACACATTCAGATATTAGTTAAAATAAACTTTTACCTCTCCTGACATATCAGGTGCCATAGGAATGACTGGCCACAAAGAAGAGTAGATTCCAAAAAACACTACCCAAAGTGCTATGCTGCCCCAGATAGCTATATGGCTGAACTGTTAAAACAAACAAAAAAAAAGAAAACAGAACAATCAACACAGATGTATTATGACACAAAAAAGATCTTTGCTACTTAGTACTTACAATGCGATTCTGATATATTGCATGAAATTTCCATGCCTTGTATTAATTTAACTCTGCTACTTCAGTTAGCTATTTCTTAAAGCAAAATGCTACTTTCAGCAGCAATATTACCGCATTTTAATCTAATTTAAGTTCAGTTACAATCAGTTCAGCATAATTAGATTTTTCTAGTTTAAGGATTACTTTAAGCCTTATTCCAATGTTATCCTTTTCAATATTAAACATTATTTTTTGTATGTGGATATTCTGTCTTTCCATGCAGTAACCACAGTTTAGCTCGATACTGTTGGGAGGGCTGACAAACTGTTAGGATGTAATACAATAATAAGAAGAAAATAATACACTTATTCATCCATCATATTTTATAGAACATTTGAGAATACTGTAAAGACATGTGCTTACCAAAGTCCAATACGAGGTCTCTAATCCAGCCTTCAAACACACAGTTAGAACTACAAACTTAAGAGACAGAGAGAGGGAGAGAGGGTTCTTGCTGAATATGGGAATCTCACTTAACATACAGAATTGATTAGTTTGTTTAAACTTTCAGGAGAACAGAAAAAACAGTTTAACCACTTTCATACTTCATGTTTATTTGCACAAAAGAAATAAGGGAAAGGATAATAAATCTCTTCAATTTAAATGTGATTTCCTTAGTATTATTCAACAAAGTACTGTGTGTGTGTCAATGCACCCAGCTATGTAATAGAATCCAAATCAAAGTTCGTAAAGCAAAAGGCAGTAATTTCTATGGACCTGAAGAAGCTATGGAAGAGCCCCCCATCTTTAATAGAATACATTCCCAGAAAAAAGTAGGGCACTCGGCAGCCCCAAAGCGAAGTTCTGTTAGACCACAGGTAGCTGTATTTTTCCCTCTTTTTGTAAGTGTGTGCACTTCATCTGAGGTTTAAGTGCCCTTTTGAAATGACCACAGTAAAAAGCCACTAGAAGATTTAAAGATACGTGCCAATAATGAGCTAGTAATAGAACACTAAGAATTATTAGCTTCCATTAATAATCTTCACACTTCTTTGCTGTGGAAAACTCTTCTTTTGTATTAGAAATCTTAAACATTTCCCTTGCCTCCTAGGATTCTGCAAGTCTGGCTCTTCCTGAGCCATTAGCTTCTTTATCAATGGTTACACAGAAAGGTTTGTGAAAAGTGTAGTCCACTTCAGCGGAGATGGCAGACCCCCTAGTTTGGAGAGGATGACTATTATTTTCTGCACAAAGACAGACTTAGAAGTTCTAGATGCTGGGCTGAAAACTTGCAATTGTTCAAGATTACATTAGTCTAATTCTAGAAAAGAAAAAAGTTTCCTTCATTAGTACTTCGTTAGCAAATGAGTCATCTTTGCTAAATACTGAGGAGCCAAAGAGTTAAATGTTGGCAGCCTAAGACCTATGTTCTGCATATAAATAACACGTTGAACAAGTCTGTTATGCTATTTTCATTCTTCCCTCTCATCTTTACTTGTTTTATTGAGCAGTGTCTGAAAACATCATATTAGTGTCCTGTAGGACACGCTCCATTTTAGTTTAGAGATGAGCAGTAGCAGAAAGTTTATAATCCCACAGCACGGATCAGTTAGTTGATTCAGGAAAATTGTTTCTCTCCTACCACTGAAATTCATACAAACAAGTTTTCTGTTTAGCAAATAAATAGTTATTATGTTCTGTAACTCACGTGTGAATGTGTATCACAAGATTTGCTTTATGTGCATTCTGAAGAATATGAGGCTGAAAAACTGAGTCACAAAGACCAAGCTCCAATGATAACAGCTATAGTTGAAACTCCAGTTTGTTGGCCAAGTTGGCAGCAATGATGTGAGTTTGTCTGTGATTGAACTTCAAGTATGCTCAGAAACTCCGCAGAAATTCACTTCAATCAGAAGCTGTAAGTAACTGGTTAAATATATTCGACAAGTCTTTTACCATGTCTGGTGCACAGAAGGATACAAATCCTGCCAGAAAGCTTTCACCCCTAGCTACGAGTTTATGCTTTTAATTCCAGAATCTCCTTTTAATTCCAGAATCTCCTATTTCAACTACTGTTGCACTATTAAGGACAAAAAAAACCCCCACCAAATCAGTGCCACAATTACATTATATAAAACATGTGTGAAATCTAATTAGAAGAAAATTAAGGACCCTGATGAGTGTTATAATTTACTTACTCTATCCGGCTTTAGTGCTATATTTGGATAAGTGACAAAAATAAGTTATGGCAGAAAAAATATTTCTCATCTGCTACACTTTCTTACTACTTTTCAGTCAGTCATAAGAAAAGAAAACATCCTTCTTTAGGATCAGATCAAGAATTCTCATTGCATAGACAAAATGTATACACAAAACAAACAGCAGGTCTCTAAAAGGAGATACAGACTGTGTGAATATATACCTTCCTCGCATCTTAACTGATTCCCCTAACAAAGTTACCAGCTATGCACAGTGGCTTACTGAAGAATTTGTTTTATTGCTCCCTCCTCCCCTTGATCCAAACTAACAACAGCTCACTGAATCCTACCCAGGAAACTGGTAAGCAAACTGGTGTTCTGTATAAAGCAATGAGCTTTTCTAAAAAGACCTCTCAAGAATGGCCATACAAGTATTTTCATGGCACTCTACTCCTATTTGAAATTCATGTTTGAAGAAATAATTCCAGGACACGACATGAATCAGTGCACATTCCTGACTTTCTCTGTGGATCCAAAGAAACTGTATTAATTTCTAAATCGCTTTGCTACTATTTTTGCACAAGTGATGAATGTAGACTTCCTAAAAACAGATTAAAAGCAGTGGGAAGAAAGGAAAGTACCTTACACTTATGATTTTGTTATTTCAAGACAATGACTGACAACTATCAGTGCACATCACTTCATGTGCACAGATTTTTTCTTTTTTTTGAATCTTCAAAAAGATCACCCCCCCCCAATTTTCAATGTGCTTCAGACCTCCTTGCATTCCTGTGCAAGAGCAGGAATACATCGATTGCAACTCCCACCCTTCCACAGATTTTCAATCTGAAGTGGAGGACATTGAAAACAAAAGAAAAAGCAGGTTGTCTAGACTTACAATGGTGAAATAATGTTTTCCTGGGAAATTCTTGGCCATTCTGTAGGTTAGTAGTTAGCAATTAGCCTCTCAAGACAGTGAAGTCTCAGCTCTCCTAGTTGAAAACCAGTCACAGAAGACAACAGAACAACTGCACCGTGACCTCTGTTTTATCATTTAGGGATACAGCTTGACAAACGTAATGAGTAGCTCCAGGTTACTATATTGAACGCATCAGATATTAACTAATTTCTGAAGGCTGTGGAAAGTGCTGCTGCAAATCTGAAAATGTAGGCTTCAATGTTTGTAAGTCAGCTGATGTCACAGGTGATACTCAGATGTTCTTCAGTACTGTAAGATTTCAAGACTTCTCCATCACCTGATGGGTGACAATCTAAATGACAGCACTTTTTGAACACTTGGTTCCACAGGACATAGTGTAATCCAGTAAACTCTTAGTACAGAATCTGTAACTTGTCTTCTCCTGATGCCAAGCCTGGCTTTTGGAAGGAGTTGCAGAGCAGAACGACAGGGTATAATGAAGTTCTGAGATCACTTCAGGAATGAACTTCAGCTGTCATTGCAGCAGTATGTTGAATAATTGGGTTTAACAAATGTACAGTGCTAACGCACTCCAGAAAATGATGGCCAATACAAAGGATATTTTTACAGCAATCAAGCAAAAGGAGATGCTGTCAAAAAACATGGCTTAGGTGCTACGATAGGTGAAGTTATGCAACTCATGCATACATACATACAATTCATAAAATAAACTTCAGCCGAACTGAGCAAGGTTGAAACTTCTAAGGACAGTAAACAATGAAACATTTGTAGATCGGGTGCAGAAAACCTCTCCCTAAAAAGAACCTGTTTCACTTAGAACAACAGGCTGTTCTGGTAGATACTCTTATGAAGTATTTCTCAATATTGGGGAAAGCAGTGACATTCAGGCAAATGACTCACTTCTAAACATTGCTTGGAGTTATGAGAACATAGACCTGTGTCAGTTGAACTACTTCTGTCAGGACTGAGCTGTGACAATGACTGTGACCTTACACCTTAATTTTATTAAGACTTCCACAGAAAACACACAAGATATTCCATCCGCTCCTAACTGAAATTAGTTCATCATATGATAGACTGCATGATCATACATGACTACTGCTGACAAAACATGCTGTGCTTGCCTTCTGGAACAGGGAGAGAGAAGCGCAGAGCATGAGAATACGTGAACAAGCAATGTTTCAATGTGCCTGAAAGAACTATTTTGAAGTCCATCTACAGACTGGCAGAAGAAACATTTTATTTTAACCGCCACAGCAGCAGGAAATACAAACGGGCTGTGATTACTCGGCCTTTCATGCTTTTTAACATTTCTGGTTAGCTGACCAAAAAGCACTATTCAAAATGTTCTCTCATACATAGATGTTGACAATAGACACATTCTCAAAGGACTACAATGTATTCTAGAATGTTTTCCTTTCATTTCAGTTATGATGTTTCCCTGTTCTCTAAAGGAAATAGATTTTTATGTGAATTTGTATTTGGGTCACAGCCCCCTTATTTTGATGGAAGAACTGATTTCTTCTTTGTATCTGCCAACAAAAAGGAAGTTGAAAAATTAACTGAAATCTTAATGTTGAAGATCAGAGGAGAGTAAGCACAAGTCTAATTTTGTTGCTAAGAGAAATCTTGGAAAACCCTCATCTATTGGGTAACATTGATCCCTAGCAAGTGAAAAACAGATATCTAGCTTCATTGATTTATTCCAGGAGATAAAAGATTAAAAGAAAAAAACCAGTAATAATAAATAAAAACCCCAATAATAATAACATAATAAGTAATATCTACGAGAGTAACAGGAGATTACTGTGAGGTGTGGGTCAGGTGTAATTCCGGCAGTTTGGTTGTCTTCAAAGAGGCATCCCACAAGCCTTGGTTCTATGTGGCTCTATCCCTCTTTCAAGGCCCCATGATAAACCAAGGAGGGAGAACGGAATTCTGTCTTCCAAATCCACAAACCAGTTCCATACCAATAACCTGGGATTTTGCCAGTGCAGAAACTTGCCTTAAATTAATGACCATGCTAATTAGGGAACTACAATTACCATTCTTTTAAAAAAATAGACAGTTTCAGGTGAAGGACAGATGTTATCTTCTGCATCTTTATTAAACTAGTTTGTTTTAAAAAATGGAATTAGAATGCAAAATGCACTTCAAAGCTTCCCAAAGAGTCATTCAAGTGCTGTTTCTTTCTTAAGGCACTAAAATGAATCAAATCTTCCATGCAGAGAATTACAAATAATAATAAACCCACATCTCTTTAAGAGTTAAAGACTGAGCCAATATAGATAGTCACCTGATAAAGCACCAGATAGCAGTATCAAGACTTACAGTGTATACAGTGTTTCCCAGGAGCAGGTAATCTGAGGTTTTACCATTGCCGAATACGGTACCTGGAGAAGGAAATAGTGACAAAAATAAAAAAAAATTAATATCCACACTAGCAAAAAAAACCACCAACAAAACAAAAAACAAACACCAAAACAAAACCCAAACCCCACGTTATTTTTGGCACAAAAGAGAAGGCAGCACTTCCTACAGAGTACTAACAGCAGATCTCACCTTGAACTGTATTGAACTGTAGAGCCCTGTGACTTCTATAATTTTTACTCTTTCAAAACTTTCAGTGACGTCAAGAATTACGCTAGAAACAGGAGCTTTTTGTAGTACCATACACCCATATGAGTAATACTGTATTTAGTAACAATTCAAGTGACTTTCAAGTTCAGACATACAGTACCTTACCTTCAGAAATGTATGAAATACAATAGCTATAGTGTACATTGCTTGTAAAATGTAAGTAAACAGAAAGCTTGAAGAGTCAAATTTTCACTGGTTCTGGGTATTTTTGGTATAGAAACTTATAATCTTTGCTCTTGTTCATATTTCTGAGATTCAGTATAAGGAAAAATATAAAATATACTCAAATTTAACTCCAGATGCTTTATTCATAACATCCTCAAAATTCACCCAATTCAGATGTGTAGATTCATATAAATACATACTCATTTTGCACATATGAATACACACACAGCATTTATGCAGAGTCAGTGCCCTGAAGAGATAAAAATCACATCTACGGTGGTTCTTAAGTTCAGAATTCTGAAGTAGCGCATTTATTCTTATTTAACAGAACTTATTTTATGACTATTGCTATAGCATGGGCTTTTCTGATCCGAGTTCTGTGGAAGTCCTTGGCAGAGATTGGACAACACACAACTGATCCAGAGGGAATTCCTCATTCTTAATTAGAAGTATTGAGCTTGTGAATTTTTTACCTGTTCAGTTTAGAAATGCTTTTAGTACTCGAGTTTGTTCATATACTGCAACTCAACCAGAATGCTTCTTCTGCTTGTAGAGATTCTAATCACCGGGACATTGCTTTTTACTGCCATCATATAAAGAGATATCAAAATATTGTGCATGCAGTAAGGAAGGATAAAAGTACAAGACAAACTCCCCTCCAAGCCAACCCACTAATACTGAGAGAGCATAAGGAAGGATGTTTTTAAAAGGCTGTGTTGGGGGAAAGAGAAGAATAAAGGTGCTTGATATTTGGGGGTGGGGATGGGTTTAAACCTTCTCTGATTGGGCTGGCCAGAGGAAGGTGACAAGCTGATAAAAATGGTCTGTAGCTGAAAACACTTATTTTTCCACTATGGGCAGCTAGTACACAGTATATTAAAAGCTGCTATTTAAGCATGTCTTCATATTGGTATTGAATGTTTTTCCAGCCTTTGTATCACCTTTACACGTTTGAAATGAAATTAATTTTAGTTGTGGATAAAGAGTGCTCCTTTCTAAAAGCTCTTCAGGGCCTGTGAGGCCAGTTTACCACAGGGAAAGAGAAAAAGAAAAAAAAAAAAAATTTATTTATTGACATTCTGAAAGAGACAGCAGGTGAAAGTTCACACAAAAAATTAGAATAAAAATGCTTGCAAATAGTCCTCCTTAGCCTAGCCGTCTCCCATTCCAAGATGAGGAGCTCACAATGGCTGCCTCCTTAGCTCTAGTGAAGTTGGTTGCATTCCTGGCAGTCCCCTGATATAACTTTCTCCCTGGACAGACTAGCACACCACAAAGGACTACAAGAGCTCTGGAAGAGAGAAAACAAAGCTGAAATCATGGCTCATTTTAAAGGTTATAGAAAAGAGTGAGCAGCTGCTGGATTTACTTGCACGGGTAAGTTTGGCTTCTGCCATTACTGTTGTTGACAAAGTTACATCAGAAGAAGCTTCTGTGTTATGTCCTTGTCACTTTTTGTATCAGCATGATAGTACATGGCAGTTGTGTGTACTGTACAATAGTTAGGTCCCATGGACCAAATTCTGACAAACAATTCTTACAAATCCATACTTATTCTCTGATCTCTGGTTTCTTGGTAGACTCTACTACAATGCATGCAGTTTGAAATTTCCCACTTACAGACAAGGAGGTGGTGGACAAGTGAGACTAAAGAGTAAACAGGAGAAAATACTCAAAGAAAAGGATGACCGCGAGCACTGAGAGATTTTCATAATCTTCAAGATTTGATTCTTAATCTTCTAATAAATACCTGCTCCAACTTGCACTCCACTGTTTAACAATACATACCTAGCAGTAAAGAGCATAATGAGGATAAAACAGAGGAATAGGCAGGCAGCTAAGTTGGTTCCCATCAGTCAGAGTTCCTGGACTCAGCACTCCTATGCAAAAAGCTGAGCTATCCCCCATTCTTCCCATTCCTCCTCTCACGTCTCAGGATCCTCCTGTGCCACCTCTCTGCTAAGAGAAGGCAGAGGCTAAGACCTGTTCTCAGAAGTTCCTCTCCCTTGTGGATCTCTCTGGAACTCATCAGGTCCTCCCTAGGAAACTAAGTGCATTATTTCCCTTTCCTATTTACAATCACAGCCATCAGAGATTTAATTAACAGCAGCTCCCATCCTGTGCTCATTTCCCCTTCATGCAGAACTCTGTGCACCAGCCCCACCCACAGCATGTACTGGTTACACCGCCCACCATGTATGCAATCCCCAGGCCCCGTTTCTGCCCCCCTTGCTCACCTGGCCTTTCTCCAGGAATGAAAGAGGCAGAAGGCAATTTGCTCAGATTCATAAAGGCCACTTGCCAGCACGTCAGTTCTAGCCCAAAAGCTGTGAGCTAAAGAAGCTCTCACAAGTGGTCATGCAAGTGTCTCAGCTTTGCCATTCATACATGAACTCTATTCTGCTTCACCACATACACTCATTAAACATTTCTCCATCGTGTAATGCATAAATCTCTCATATGGACTGGCTACAGCTTTGAAGGGGGATTTTGGTTTGGATTTGTGGTTTTAGAGTTGACATTTTGGGACCTCTTCCCTCCTAGGCTGTCTAAACCTTTTCAATGCAAACCGCTGCCACTGAGCTCACATCAACTGGCCTTTTAGAGAAAATAGGCCACTACCTACTTCCCTTTACCCATCAGAAGTCACTGAGTATAAAATACTCTGCAAGAAGTCTTCCCCTTAACCTCTTCAGATACAAGCAGCTGTGACCGTCTCACTATCTGGTCTCCACAGTTCCAAAATGTGCATGAGAGTATTTCTGTCCCCTATGCCAGGACAGACTGCCTGGCTGTATCACGGGAACAGAGAAGATTACAGATTTTACAGAAAAGCTGCAGGTACACACTTTTTTTTTTCTCGCCACAAAGTGGAAGCAAAACAAACCCCTGCCCCTTTGAGAGCTTCCCCACACACAAACATTCCCACAAACTGGCAGCCGTGTTCTCAAGTTTCTCTAACTAATACAGCTTTCCTCCCAATCGTACTGTTTCCTTTGGCAACTCGGGTGCATACACAACAGTTGAACTCGAAGACTGACAGGACTGAGCTGTCCAAGATGCCCCAGTTCGCTCTGTCACAAGCCTGCTCATACAGATGTAAACTAATGGGTTAGTATGTCCCTGAAGTAACAGGAGACAAGGTATAAACATCGGCGATAAAAGCTTACGAAATGTAAGAGACAGTGCAAGGGACAGTAGTGATTTAGGATGTTGTAGGTATTTACCATGGTAGCATATTGTATAAAAAAATAGCATAATTAAATAGCAATCTCTCTCTCTCCATCTTGTTTCAGTTTACTTCAAACTTATTCATATAGTTTTATGTATATGTATATAATATTGCTCCTACTTTTAAACAGATTTTAAATAAAACATTGTAAATAAAACATTTTAATTATACTGCATCTGCTCTAGTTATGGAAATGATGTCTTGAAATTTAATCACACAAAACTGTCAGTATTTATAAAACTTTCCTAAGAAAAAAGAAGGTATTTAGATATTTAGCACTTTTCAATGTTTATATTTTTATTTTTCATAGTACTTACCATGCTGGAGGGCTTTTAGTGGAAACCAAAACAGAATGAATGAGTGGAAGAGGCCATTTAAACAATGAACCCAGAAAACCTAAGGGAAAACAGAAAATCCATGAGAACTATTTGCAATAAACTAGCTCTGTGAACCCTGACCTTTCTTTTTATCTGTCTGTTAGATTCACAAAATGCGTTTGTCAGGCCACCACTGTGAAGAAATATAACTGACAGGCACTTTCTGCCTCTTAGCTCTTCATGGGTCATTTGTTTATTTTTATTTTTTTGAAAAAAAAAAAAAAAAAAAGTGTGTATTATCTCCTCCTTTTAATTTCAAAATCAGAAGGGAAATTAAAATGTACACATATGGGAATATCATCAGAAAAAATTAACCTAAACCAGACAGCTGGAACAAGGGCTACATTCTAAGTAGGGAACTAAAAAGGACTCTAACTTTTGTAATTTGTATTTGTGTAATAAACTTGGATAGTAGAACAATCAAACCTTGAGTTTTACATATACCTACCTACTTATTTCCACATATGAAGGAATTAAAAAAGGACAAATAGAAGTATCTTCCTTAGATTTCTCCTTACATGCTCCATTCTTGAAGTGCTCAGCTTCATCATATTAAACTTCCTTTAATGTATTTGCTAAATAATTCAAATTTTACTTTCAACCTTATTTTCATTTACAAAATACGCCCTCTGAAAAGAACTGTATTAAATTTAAGGATAAACAACCTATTGATGCTTTCCATAATATATTGTATAAAGACATAAAAAGACTTAATGAAAAATATGTAACCCATTTCCTTCAGGGTAGCAATCATGTTTCTTCATCAACACTTTTGACAATCATAGCCTTTATTGTAACTAACTGATGCGTATTATGAATGTTAAGGTGTTCAAGTACTGAAATTAAGTTGCCTGCCTCACAACATTTTCCACAATGTCTCAAAGTCTTTTGTTAGATTATACAACTACACTAGGTTGTATGATCCAATTTACACTCCAATACTTTGCACATTTGAACTTGTGCTACTCATTAACCTTTGTCTCTCCTCCTTGCTATGTCATTACCAGAAGTTTTTATTTGACAGAAAGTACAGGTGGATGCAAGAAAAATTAGTTCTACTTTTCCATTTTCCTGACCAATTCCTATTGTCACATGCTAATCCTTTAACCTCTGTCATGACCTCATAACCTTTGATCCCTTTTACCATAACAAACATCTGCATCAACATTCAAGGCAGTAATGTTTCCAAATCTTTAACACCAACTATTCAACTTATATAGCTGGTAATTTTGTAGCTGGGAAGTTTGTAGACATTTACTCTTAACCAGTGTATGGAATAGCCACAGAATTGTCAACAATACATCTGTGCAATAATAAAAAATATATTACAGACTTAAAAACCAACAAACGTAACTCCTGACTTGCATTATTGCACTAAAACTACTGTAACACGAAAGTGTCTGCATTAATGGATATGAAAGGTCTTCTATTTGTAAAACATTCAAAGTCACACAAGAAACGCCATTTTCCTTAGTTTCCTTACAATTTGGGGTTTTTTTTTTTGGTGGGTGAAGTGATGAAGCAAGGAAGGAGAAAAATCTCATACGCTTCAGTAAACAAAGATAATTTAGACAAATAATTCCATGTACATAGAGGTACTTCAGTTTTACAGCACAAGTGGCACAGAGCTAAGTATGCTGTATCAGCTCCATGCATCTACTAAAGACCATCACATGTAGGCATTGTTAAATCAATGGCAGATTGAAAATGTCCCCACGTTCAACATACAATGACATTACTTGAAATGTCCGAATCGTATTTAGAAAAAACAAATCAAATCAGCACGAACTCTTACAAACATCACGGCATTCATGAAACTTCAGATTCAGGAAAATGTTTCCGTTAGGTTTTTTAATAAAGACTATTTATAGATAAATCTGTAGAAATTGTGTGTATAATATATATATCAAGTCCTAAATCCTTTTACTACTCTTTTGCTAGTCTCTCCAAGATGAATGTTACCCAATTTCTACCTAAAGTAGCCTCAGTTTTCTTTTGATCCACCCTGACAATTCTTAACTTCCTCCAAGTACTTTTTCCCCCAAAACTCAAAATTAAACCATAAAATCGGAACTCCAAATTGACAAAGAACAGTACCAAGCACCTCCCTCTACAAATCTAATGACAGTTCTTATTGTCCTCTGCAACACTCCTCCACAGGCTTCAGTAATCCATTTCCATCTAACAGTACCAACACATACAGACAGAGAGGTCTAATCACTTCTGCCTATAGAAGACAGCTTTATTACCTGCAGAGGAGGGTAAAAAAAAAAAAAAAAAAAGAGGGAAAAAAAAAGGCTGAAAAACCCAAGATGCTT
>Ga0065711_1042019_pt1 | contig 15717 bp, 6 predicted proteins | sample Hoacrofraction12_FD_59098 | JGI IMG/M metagenome (GOLD analysis project Ga0065711, IMG submission 59098) | Hoatzin crop microbial communities from Cojedes, Venezuela - Epithelial fraction 12 v2 (version 2) | ecosystem: Host-associated > Birds > Digestive system > Esophagus > Crop | place... | reverse complement strand
CCTCTCCTCGTAGGGGAGATGCTCCAGTCCCCTCACCATCCTCGTAGCCCTCCGCTGGACTCTCTCCAGTAGCTCCTCATCTTTCTTGAACTGCGGAGCCCAGAACTGGGGGCAGTACTCCAGATGGGGCCTCACTAGGGCAGAGTAGAGGGGAAGGAGAACCTCCCTCGACCTGCTGGCCACACTCCTCCTAATGCACCCCAGGGTCCCGTTAGCTTTCTTGGCAGCCAGGGCACACTGCTGGCTCATGGTCAACCTGTTGTCCACCAGAACACCCAGGTCCATCTCTGCAGAGCTGCTCTGCAGCAGGTCCGCCCCAAGCCTGTACTCATGCATGGGGTTGTTCCTCCCCAGGTGCAGGTCCCTACACTTGCCCTTGTTGAACCTCATCAGGTTCCTCTCTGCCCAGCTTTCCAGCCTGTCCAGGTCACGCTGAATGGCAGCACAGCCTTCTGGTTTATCTACCACTCCTCCCAGTTTTGTGTCATCAGCAAACTTGCTGAGGGTACATTCTAACTCTTCATCCAGGTCGTTCATGAAGAAGTTGAACAAGACTGGGCCCAGTACTGACGCTTGGGGGACACCGCTAGTTACCGGCCTCCAACTAGACTCAGCGCCACTGATGACAACCCTCTGAGTTCTGCCATTCAGCCAGTTCTCAATCCACCTCACCAACCACTCATCCAGCCCGCACTTCCTGAGCTTATCTCCCTTAGAACAGAATATGATTCTTTTCCTATCACTGGCGATTTTCTTCTACCTGTAATGTAGTATTCTTGCTGTACGGTTAGAAGCAAAAATACTACATGATACAGGAAATGAGCTCTGCATCATCATGATGAAGAAATGTTTGCATGAATTTCTTTAAAAGGTCACTAGTGCCTCAAAATCCATTGATAATGGTGAACGCCAACTATGCTTCTTTCGACAGTTCTGTTGGGTTAGAAGACTCCTGTTCACAGCAGAAGCTTATCACTAGCCTCCTCGACAGATGTTACAGTGACAATTACTCTTTTACAAGTAGAAATATAGGAATGGGAACATATGAACCCCAGTCAATGGGAATGTAAACAACTGCCCTTAACTTTAGCATGCTTTTTATGAACATTACAAAAGCTTTCTGGATCTCCTTTGGATGTGAACTGGGGGATTTCAAGAATCCTTTTTTATATTTCCATATTTGACACATGGATTATCAAGAAGTAGTACAGTTTCTGAGCTCAAGGTTTTTTAATCAGGTAATTCTTACCAATGAGCACAGTCGTTTCAAAGGGGTAGTGTGCTACTCCTTCTGGTTTCTTCCTAGAGTCATCATGATCCCATCTGTCCATAAATATCTGCACCGCAAGGCTTTGATTTTAAGACAGAGTAAACCCCTCATTATTTACATTTGGTTCAGTACAACTTCTAGACAAGTAAAACAGAAGTTCTGAAAACGTTTACAAACCTGTTTTATATCACAATTTATGACTGACTAGCATTTTGAGTTAGCAGCATTCCTGTAGAGGCCTTGTGTAACGTGTAATCTTTTGCTGCTTTTTCCACCTGACAATGTAATTGCAAGTCCTGCATGGAGTCTTTTCAGCACAGTACAGAGCTTTTCTATCCTTTCACGGACAACAACCATTCTTCATTGTGACTGAAAACACATGTTCTAATAATGAGGAAAAGAAATTATGTTCGACTTCTGAAATAGCAACCAAAAAACACCAAGCCCTCCAAATTTCTAGAAACCCACATTTAGATTCCAAATATGCTTAATTGTTCCAGTGTTGAATCCATAAAATATCTGTTTCTAAAAGCAACTGTGATGTATTATTGTATAACGGGATGTACAAGAAGAATCTTTATCCATGAATCAGGTATCTGCTGCTGAAATTGTGATATAAAATTGTCTAACATTCGGTATTCTAATATTTCTAAGCAATATTTTTTACATTAAAATTCTCCTAAATGTTAAAAAATATTGAAAGTGTGCTGAAGAATATATCTTACATAGCTTTAGATATATGGATCTTTAAAAATTAAATAAAACCTCTTCAGAGTTCTGAATTTCTCACTGAAAAAATATTTATGTTCTTTGCTGTCCATTGTAAAATCACGTGTTTGATACATGAAATTGTTTTCGTTTGTCTTCAGGATAAACAAATACTGCTCACTGAATTATCTTGAGTTTAGCATGAGAAAATCTAGTGGAGAACTACTTTCTTCCACAGTTACCCTTTGATGGTGTTTAACAAAGTATTTCAAGAAAGGAAGTCAGAGACTTATCTGTTTACTAAAACAAAGAGTAATATACTCTGCATGTTACATTTAACACAAAATTTATGTTTCTCATTAAGCACTGTCCTATATTCATTATCATCTAATTCCAATAGGGAACATTAATGTTCTCTTTCTGTACATATAAGGAATCCCAGACATGCTGTTCCATTCACTGCTATTACTTATTAAAATAAGTGATAAAAAGAAGTCTGTTAAAATTTCACCAGTATTTATTTACTCTCCAGGACCAGTATTCCAAGTACATTAAATGCCTTAAACAAACTATTCACACTTTGAGGCAATATATTTCTCTCCTCAATCTTTGTTATGTGTATGCTGACATATCAATACAGATGTCATTTATCATGAACATTTCAGTGATTTTTCTTCTCAGAAACTCTCTGACACCTTCTCCCCTCCCAAAAAATGTTCAGGCAGAATAGGATTACAATCTCTAAAGCTACTGGGTGCCAAGAAACAGTTAGGCACAAATCACGCTTTAAAACAGTATGTGTAAAACGATAGGGAAATTAAGATAAAAATAGTTCACTTCAGGAAGTAATTAAAATGGCTGTTAATATATCTATTACTAGACATTCTTGCTAGCAGTACAAGGAGGTGTCAATACAGAATACCTACAGTCTGCTTTGGATGTACAGTGAATTCATTAACACATTTGCCATAACAGACTGTCTCCTTTACATTTAAGGACCCTAGGAGGAAATGCCTGTATGGCCTAGCAGAAGACCCAGTGGCCTGATTCTGATTTTCCAGTGTCTTTTTTCTAACCTAATTTCACCAATAGTAGGAAGCTCAAAAATATATATTCATTTTCAGGTAAAAAAAAAAAAATTATACATATGTAGCTCAGTACTTCAAACCCACTGAATACAAGCTCTCACTCAGTCATCTTAAAGTGAGTAAATATTACTCATATTACTAAAATTAGATTTATTACACATAAGGAATAATCTAGCATGTTACTATGTTCGCTAGTGCAATACAGCCCTAACATCAGAGTTCATGGCAACCGAGCAGACTGCTGATTAGGCAGCAGAAATACAAATTTTATTTTGATAAGAGATCAACTTTTTTTTCTTAAATGATAATTTTTAACATTATTCAATCAGCTGGAAATATGTTCCTTCTGATCCTAACAATTTTGTACCATCAGAACTAAAGAAAGCTGGGATAAATGTTGGAAATGTAGTAAATATCACATTCACTAAAGGTGCGTTCAGGAAAACTCTGGAGAAGAAAGGAAATGCCTCCTGCCTCCCACCCCTTCTGTTAATATAAATAAAATCTTTGTTCAGGGACAAATCCACACCATGGACAATTTCCTGTGTGTGCATCAGGAGCAAACCTACAGAATAGGTATTCAGCATCATAATAGTTGATGATGGGAGAAGTTCAACAAGAAAGATTTTATCAAAGCTACACATCTGTAAATGCCAACAAGACACATTTTGTCTTTCATAAATTCCTAACTTTTTTGCTAAATTGTAGGCAAAAAAACCTACATTCTGAAAAAAAGGCGCTAATCATTTCTATTAGAGTTGAGTAACACTAGCACTGAACCAGTTCTATTTCAGAGTTACTTTTTATCTGGCTCACAACTACTGCTAAAAGAAGTCATATTAAAAATGTTGCAGCTATCTTATATCACTTGTCACAATTTGTGGGAAATATGCTTCAAAACTAAATTTTCTAACTTTCATTATTTGATACCTGACTTTTCCTATAGATGCATAAAATTAGAAAAAGGCAAAAATTATTTTATTTTAAATATGCTTATTTTTATTTAATCATCAAATGATTCCTTTCTTTTAAATTACGAAATGCAGAACCTGAAGGAAAACCCACTGATGCCAGCTGACGTTGGATCAGACCATTTATGCTGGTGGATAAAACTAAGGAATATAGGCATTGTTTCAATAATAAACATTAATTTTAAAGATGTTTGCTTTGATTTACAAGGTACATATGTATTTTATACATATATATAACACATGACAAGATATAAATTTTAAAATAAACCTAGGTAACATCATAAATGCACAAAGTTGTAATTTGAGACCTCAGATTTTCAGAACTGAAGACAGGGGGAAAAAATGGGGGGGAGGTGGGGAGGAATAATCTCCATTACCTGCAGTTAGATAATCTGGAAAAGAGCATTAAATTATTTCATTATTTGATTATATTTTCAAGAATATGGTCATTTTACTGCTTCTGAGGTATTTGCCATTTCTGGGAACCCATCACACTGACACGGGTATGCAATGTTTTGTCATGTCAAAATAGCACTACTGAGATACCGTTAAAGTAATGGCAATCTATCTGGATGTAGATATTAAAAAAATAGAGTTGCTCTCTCTTCAGACCCAGGACTAAAATTCAGACTGAATGAAAAAGGACCAAAAGGAGATAATGTGTCCTGTCCTGAGGATGAAGGTCTATTGAGCTAACAAATGACGGTCCTTCAGCTGCCAGAAACATCTGCAGACATCACGTAGCTAAAATACTCCTTTGGCACTAGGCAGTACAAGTCTTCATAGTGCTGACTCACACTAGGTCATGCATGGCAGGATAAGATGGTTCTCACAACATTAGATGATTATTACCTTAACTCCTTGCTCAGGCCCAGCTGTCTGCATAAGCAAGGGCAGGGCAGGAGCCTCTCAACCAAGATGAGTTCCCAGCTGCAGAGAACTCCATGGCATGGGAGATCAAAGTGAGATGTTTTCTCAAGTGAGGAGTTCAGACACAGTTTTGAGAGTGGAATTAACTTCCCCTCGCCCCCCACCCAAACTGCAGGTGGTTTGTTGTATTAAACCATTACTCCAGAAAGACAGAAGTTCCACTCCTCAGCTCAGGATATCCCACTCCCATATTATCAAACTCTCCCTTCAAGTCTTTCAGGCTATCTTATATTCCTCTATGTTTCAAAACTGCCATCATGCCTCTTCACTTTCTTTTTATTTTCCCTCTTTTACCTTGTACTCTCCTATGCATTCTAGCTCATAACACTCATCTATTTGTATGCTCCACATGCACTCCAGTTCCTAAAAGTGCACCTCCAACTGCATTCACATGGAATGCACTGACAAACTGCGATGTCAAGGACAGATGAAAATTTAAACATCAGCCTCTGGCATTTAAAATTTTTACTGAATGAGATGGAGAATGTGGGGAGGATAACTGGGTGCAAAACTGTGCAGTGAATAGAGGATTATAAAAAAAATATATGGCAAAAAACTGTGTACATTTGCAGCAATATATAGATAAATATTCATTAATAATTATAACAATTTATGCACTTATTACTCCTGTGTGATTAAACAAGAAATTTTCTAATATAAAAAACCAAATCCAAAACTGTTTGCTTTTAGAATTAAGGGAGCCAATGTAGAATTTTCATTAAAGTAAATAATTCAAAGTTCAGGAGCTCTCTGTCTCTGGCCCATCCGTGTTGCAGCCTTTCCTAAACATATCTATAGGCTCCATGCATAGGCAACAATAGCACTTTCAGTTTAAAAACATGCCCTGCCCCTCCTCACCAAAACATCCATATTTAACTCTGTGAAGGGAGATGCACACCTCTTTACGTATACAGCACACCTGCAATCTTGATCAAGTTGAGAAAGACAGCTTAGAAATACAAATATTTTAGAATACTGAACTCCCATTTTGTCTTTTCTTTTGAACAGAGAATTCAGGTAATTTTCACAATTCTACGTGTATTTCTAATATAAAGAAGGCTCTCAGCAGTCAGCTTAATGCACATGATATGGCTGTGATAACAGTTTTTCAGAAAGACACCAAGGACACAGACATTCAGTAAAACATGAGTTTGCATGCTATTTATTTCCTCCCTGGAAGTGGTGCTTTCAGTATCATGCTGTTATTCAGAAAATTAGCATTTGAAGGGAATATTTGCTTGTGAAATTCTCAAAATGCTCAAGGACAAGTGAGGCCTTGTGAAAGCAGAATACATTTTATGATAAATATACAGAAAATAGTTTCATAGCCCACAGTACATTGGGATTAGCACACCTAGTTACACATTAATTCCATTTCTGTCTTACAGTAGTAATGTTGTAGCTTTACCTCTGTCTGTGTTATTTTACTTCATGCATTACACAGACACCTCATGCTATGTTTTGTGAGTACTGTGAATTTTTTCTCCTCTTTTAAAACAGTTATTTTTAAAGTTTCACTTGGTCTTAAAAATGTGCTTGGGAAAAATGAAAGCCTGTGAAATAGAAACAAAATACTACCTGACAATAAACCAGCAAATTTTCTAATGAATATGGATTTTTCATATCTACCCCTGACCAGCAGTAAGCATGGCTTACTATATATGTATACATCCAACAAAAGACTTCAGCTAGCTTTCAATTTCAGTTTCAGTATATATTCAATAACCAATGGAGAATTTTTTCCAAGCTAGTCTGTTCACAAAAAATATTCTTCTCACTCCTATTCCGGACAATCCTCTCCGATAATAATAACAATGACATTAACAGTTTTGTTAATATTATCTAACTGAAAACAGCAGGGATTGGAAAATCTTTTCCGATCCACTGTTAAAGAAGCTTGTTAAAAATCAACTTGTTATTGCAATAGTTTGTAAAGGTACTTTATATAACACTTTCATCCTCCCCTCCCTGAAGTGCTTTCTTTAGTTGTTCATTTCTTTAGACAATAAAAACCTTATTTTTCATGGTAGACGAACAAATTATTTTTCAAGGCTGTGCTCCCCTGCCTTGTGCAAATGGAGAGAGGTGATATTTCAAAACCTTAGCTGGTGAAGTAACTGGACTTGTTTATCAGAAATACTCCTTACTAACCCAAGATTCAAAATACTATTTTTCCAATAGTCTATACATGTATTCTCCAAAGAGCTTCTGCATGGAAGATGTACTGCTCTCTGCAGAAGCTGCATTGGCTCAGGGGCTCCAGAACACAATTAACTGGGCCCTGGAATGTCTAGCAGGGACCATAACACACAGGGAACTCTTGGGACATGTTCTGATGTCTTCTTTTTAGTTTGTTATGATCATAGCTATTTCCCTCCAACTTGTCCAACTTGTGCATGTAGTTTCAGTAGTTAATATGCAAGTAACTGTGACATATGGACAACCAGCTTAGACCAAAAAAACAGGAAAAAAGTGAGAGTGGGAGAGAAAATGAAAGGAAGGAGGGGGCAAAGGGGGGAAAGGGGGAAAAGCGGGGAAAGTGATGCAAAATAGTACTGATTAAATGAGACGGAGTAGACAAAATCTGTTAGGAAAGGTTTAGTCATAGCTGGTCCGACAGTGTGCTATGGTTAGGGAATGCATGATCTCTGGAGGTTTTTTCCCGACCTACAATTCTGTGGCCTTTAAAAAGCACTTTAGCTATTTCACGTATAAATCTCTTCCTTCTAATTTGTGATCTTGCATTGATTAAGGATAGGTAAACTAGTTTAATTCCCTGAAGAAATCAGACTCTGACATTCAATGTTAGCATTCATAAAAGGTTGAAAAAGGGTCTCATTTTTTCACAGAATCATTATTTCATTGTACATCAGCAACAATTAATTTATCTTACAGGCAGGAGTGCTGAAATACTAAAACAACACATTTTTCTTGAGTCAAATAAAATCTGAAAAAAAGCAAGCATCTTCTAAGAGAGGTTGTTGTAGTTCAAATTTCTTAAGAGGCGTAAGGTTTGACAAATAACAGATTTATTTATTTTATTATGTTTCTTAAAACAGCTATTTATATCTATGATTAGCCCCCATAAGAATATTCTTACATACAAAAATAATGTGTGATTATATCACTAATGATACTATTTAGAGCATTTATCACATGTTAATTACTCTTCTTTATTATATATACACACATATGTAACAGGGCAATATTCTGCTGTATTATGCACCCACACTTTATGCATAACACAAGCTCATAAAAAGAACTTCATCACTTTTGAAAACAACAGAAGTTTTACTGAGGTGGGGCTGAATTATGGAGGAACATTAAAGAAAAGAACATATTTTTAACTCATTTGTTATATGTGTCCTTTTATCCTTTGCCCACCATTCCAAAAGAGTGGTGAGACCTCCTCACACACTTGAGGATCCTCCCATTTAGAGGCTTTCCATCTTTTCTCATTTTTAAACCAAGCATCACAAAAGCTTCTTTCTGTTTTGCAGCTATCAGGCAGGACAGAAAGGAACAATGCCAATGCTCTTAGGCATCTGTACGGTGATGTATACCCTAGAAAGAGTTTTGAGTTTTTTTATTGCTATATTTAAAATGGCAGCGTTAACATTGTGAAAGATAATGTAACATAATGACTCAACTCACAGATACTACCGAAAATGTAATGTTACTCTTACTTAAGTAATTCTCCTTTCCACTGTTCTGGCAATTTGAAGATCTCAGAGAGGTTACAGTGTAAATTAAGATCATTCATTCTGGTTAATAATTGCAGCTGCTAATTTAATGGCAAATGAATGTTGAAACCAAGACTGATTTGAAGCTTTAGCCTCCTTTCGCAGTCCTCATGCTTCCAGCTCTGCCTGTCAATCCCATCTCAAGTTCTCTTGTGCATTCTTGTGCCTCATCCTTTCTCCCTGTTTTGGCTAATGACTCACCACTGCTCTATGGGTGGTCCTGCTTGCTGTCCAGAGCTAGGAAAGAATGCACCACTTGCACTGCTTCTCACAGGAGACTGAGACCAAACAGTATCCTGGAGCAGGCAAAAAAAAAATCACTGTTGTCAGTGAAGAGAGCATATTTCAGCAGTGCTCTCTGCTGTTCCACCTCCTGACTCTTGTCTCCTCTCACCGTCACCTGCCCTCAGAACACTATGCTGTTCCTGAAGATGGAGAACCCCCCTTCCTGCTTTTCAGGAAAAAAAATTAATAGCCATTTTAACCTATTTTAATATAATAAGCATTTGCAAAAGCAGAACAGAAAAATGAAAATTAGTAAGCAGCCTCAATTTAAACACATGAACACACAGATAAAGGTAGATCCAAATAAGACAATATTCAGATCCATTGCAAAAAAATATCATGTGAGAATCTGACCTGTAAGAAATACTTCTGATATATTTGACAAAACAGGAAATAAAAAGGAACAGAGAAATATATGCAAAATTAAACACTGGTCGTCTTGTTGCACATTTCTAATTAGTTTAAACAGGAAAACAAAACTCTTCTCCTATTATGCACAATTTATTTTGCAGCCATGTAGTTCAATTTTGAGATGAACTGGGAATCATTTCTTCTCCCTCTGGAGAACCTCTGGAAGTTCATACATATGTACAAACAAATGTCTTTGGTGCTTAATTTCCCTCTCTGTCAGGAAACTAAATTCACTATCAAAGGTCATAAATCAAGACACTTGCAACTCACCCAATCAACAAACATGATGATTAATTAATAATCAATTAATTAATCAAGTTGTGTTTGTCGTACATCTCACACGCATGATTAATCCAGCCACATAGCTTCTCACTGTGTCCTCTCATAGGCATCCCAGCTCTGAACAATGGTTGAGAATTGTCCTTCGCATTCTTTGAAACTTCCAGTGAGCAAATAACACAGATTGTTTTACCCATTACCTCACCCAGGTCCTGCTGCATCCACATAACAAAAACCCGATCAAACAGAAGTAAATTCCTAATTTAGCTTCTGCTTCTCAGCTGAATGTTAATAAAAAGCATAAAACATTGCTGCAATGCTCAGGAACCTTTCTGAGGTCAGTCAGGGTTCTGCAAAATTCCCAGAAAGTAGAAATACTAATTATGATGAAGACCAAAGCTTCTGTAGTTTATTTTTCAGAACTACAACTAACATTTCAGATTTGCAGATGTATTGTTTTAACTTGAAAGACAACAAGAAAAAAAAAGGTAGGCAAATCTTGGTGATTTGCAGATATAGGAACTTGACAGGAATTTCAAAAAAGTGTTCTGCATAGCCACCAAAGACAAGTCATCCATTTTATTCTCATAGGTGAAAATTTTAATTTGCTTCAAAATTCAGACATATCTCATAATGTAAAAGCCTAAAAATATCTATATTCTTGCAAGAGAGATAGAACTGAAAAAGCTGACCCAAATTAGAAGGCTTTCAAAAAGTGATGAAATATCTTTAAGGGTGACCAAACAAGTTCACTGTAGTTTTATGTCTGAACTCTGGTTGATTTGAGATTAATCTGTACAGACACTGCATAGTGGTAAGTTCTTTCAACACTTGTACTTTCTCCTGCTACTATAACCTGTGTTCTGTATTTGCCGCATACTTTTGCTCCACAAATGATATTTTTCCAATGACTAACAGAAGTGAAAACAAGTTTTTCACATGTCATCTTATAACCACACGTGCTGCACAAAACATCTTAGTCTATGAAGCTGATTCATGATCTCCCCTCTGGGAGAGCTTCACAGACTAAACCTGTAACTAGTTTCTGTCAGAAACTCTTCAGAGGGTGCATGAGTAAATAGCAAGTAGGACACAGACCTCAACATACAATTCTGCTGTATACAATTCTCCTTGATTCTCTACAGATGTGAAAAGATCTTCAAATACAATTTCGAGAACAAATCCAATGATTTGCCATTTACATCAGCTGAGAAGCCAGTCTGTGAGATTCAGACTATTGTCACATTAGCATGGTTTGCTAGAGTTGTTCAGAAACTCAGTATAACAACATAAAACTCTCAAATATGTTAATACGATATTAGATGTTATAAATTACCATATGAGATGCTACATCTACTGTCTAGTAGGCTGCAGATCTCTGACACTTTAGTGCTTATGTTCTGTTAAATCAAGACAGTAGAGATACAAATTTATCTCTGCGCTATATCTGCACATAGAAGCAGAAAAATAGGGAATGGTAGGTGCACAGTCTTTTACACTGCATGACTACCTGTTAGTTATAGGCTTCAGCAGAGAGATGAACATTTCAGAGTACAACACTGCTTGTTAATTCTCTTATTTTGTGTTCTTGGATCATACCTTCATATATGAGCAGATACTGGTGACAGGTCTCTGTCTCACTCAAAAAGCATTTGCGTGTTGTGGTGCCAGTAGCCTGGAAAACTGACTGCCATTCCATGTATACTGAGGGGCTATATACTAGAACAAGAGATCTGGAAAGTTGCAACTCAACTGAATCAAAATTGAGAAATAAATTTTGAAATTAATTACTTGTTCATTTTTTTTTTTTTTTCTTTTAAATAAATGCTGGCATGGGAAGAACAGGCTTCTTCTTATGTGAGCTTTGGGAACTCAGTTTACTTCCCAATGCCTCAGTTGAACTCTTCATAAAACTAAGTTTCAGAAGCATGCTGTGAAGGTGCATTAACTAATATCTCTCACAAATCTTGAGACCCTAGACTGTAGCCAATAAGAATCAAAATAATTCGCATTTTTTCTGTCTTGCTTCCTGTTAGCAGTTCATGTAGCTGTAATACATTAATGCAATATGTCGTCTTGAAACATACAGGATCTTCTTATATAGCATGTTTCAGAATGAGAAAGGTTTGAAGAAAAATACATTGAACAGCTTCTAGTGCCCACATACATAAACTATTCCGTTCACACACTAGTATGATCTTCCACCAGCTGCCACATGGAGCTGAGGCAACAAGAAGGTTGAATCACCTTTTAGCCTCCAAAGGATCCACATGCAGTCAGAGCAAGGTGATCTTTCAGAGTCACAGGTACAAGAACATAAAGATTAGAAGTAGCAAATACAATCATGAATTGCTGGAAACCAGGAACCACAGTCCTAGAAATGTCAACAAGTGAAGGGAATCCAGCTGAATAATGAAGAGTGAGGAGAAAGCATTTCTGCAGAATCTCAACAGATTTTAAAAAGTTTTTCTCCTTTGTCTTAATAGCATCATGGATGAGGGAGGGATGCAGGTGTTAGAAAACACAGTAACTATTGACTGGAAACAGCAGACCAGAATACCATGAGAAATGAGGAGCATTTCAAATGAAGATAAAAACAGAAGGGCTGATGAACTGGAGCACTCTTCCTCTCCTGTCTCTGACACACTGAGAAGTTTCTTTTCTGCGCTTATTTGGTATTCAATAGACTCAAACATTGCAGAAAATTTCTCTTGGAGGAAGAGTATTCGTCATTTCGATATTTCCAGTTTAACAAACCAATACTGAACCTAGAGATGTACTTAGGGGGTTACACTGGTGAAGACAGTGACAGAATAATATTAAGTTTTAAATTCTCAGTTGTTTTAGGGGGAAAGTATTGGTTTTAGAGATCATAAATAGTCCTAGCAATTTTTAAGAAACCTTAAGTTACGTAAGTAACTTACTGCTCAGTAACTACTGACACAGAACGGAAACTTGTACATTCTCCCTAGTGTAGCTGTGTGGTGTGACACTTGTATCACATTTCCACCTAGGGATTTTTTTCATTGTGGTTCGCTACAAAAGGCTGTCAGAGAAAAAAATTGTTCTCCCATAGAAAATAAAATCAACACAAATAAATGCTAATATTCTATAGGTTAGAACAATTCTGAGGCACGGAGCAGAATATCTGTTTACTGCATGAGTAGTCAGTACAAGCCTTGTGAACTACTTAGTTCTTATGAAATATCAGCTTCAGAGATAAGAATTTCTTATATTACTGTAGGACCTCATGGGTCCCATTTTCTCAGATAATGTATACAATACATAGTACGATTATGTCTCTTCTCCAAAAGCTACATCTAAGTAGATCAAAAGAAAAAGTAGCCATAGTAAGGTTACTGTGTATTAATACTGGCATTGTGTATTCCTACTTAACAATACAACTCTTTTGTGAAAGAACCGGGAACATTACCCTAACTTTTTCATTTCTAGTCAAGTATATTTGTATATGCTGCCTAATCAGGTGATATGGATTCCCTCTGCTACTATTAACCACTGTAATAACTATCAACATCCATACAGAAGTCAGAGAAGTCATTATTTTTGAGGGACACAGAAGTGCCTCTTTAACAAAAAACTATTGCTTTCTGCAGTGGATCAAACAAGCGCAAAATTGTACATAATAGATGAAAGACAGTATAGTTCAAGGTAAAGGTTAATAGCTATATTAATAAGAAAGTGGCTACAACTAAGAACAATTACAGAATTTTCATGTCTGGCAACACTTCTTTTAAACAAAGACATGGGAGGAAGAGAACTATGAGTATTGCTGATGTGGGGTTCCTACACTGAGGCTTCTCAGTGGGATCTGATTTCCCAGAAGTACCAAATGAATCAAACGAGCAAACAACATGATTCAATTACTCAACAGTGTACTAAACCAGAGTCACTAATGATCACTACTGACTTGTAAGACAGAAGGATTTTTTTTGTTTGGGTTGGGTTTTTTTTCCCCACAAACTGTAGTATATATTATAAGCAATAGTCCTATGCATATATTTCAGCTTTTACCTGGCATCTACATCTGATTTCACATGATCATTATGATTAATGATTTAAATAAAAACAAATCTTGAATGAGTCACTGTAAATTGCCAGTTTACTTAAGTATGAAAACCATCTATAATGAATGTATTTCTTGTGCTCTGAAAGAAACATCACAATGATTTCATACAATATAGAGTAAAAGAGCAGAAACTACTTTCACCAAATAAAATGTAAAACCAGATTTGCTCTTGCTACTATGGACAAGTAAAGCAAAAGTTATCTAAGAACGGAGGACGGACTGGAAATGCTGAGTTCATCAGTAATAGCCTCTGACTTAATAAAATTTGAAATAATATTTAATATGACAAAAAAATCATTGTGATATAGGTGTGTGACAGGCAAAATTATTTTTGTTAACTTTCATTTGAGCTGAAGCTCAGCTATCTGTATTTATGGACATGCAGCTCTGACTTCTTGAATGTACAGATTTGCTGTCAAACTGTGGCTTGCTCTTAATCTCAATGTGCCATGGTTTCTACCTGCTGAATTACCTCAATTCATTATTGAAAGACTAATTAGAATCATAGAATGATAGAATCATAAAGGTTGGAAAAGACCTCTAAGATCATCAAGTCCAACCATCCACCCAACACCACCATGCCTGCCAAACCATGTCGCGAAGTGCCATATCTACACATTTCTTGAACACCTCCAGGGATGGTGGCTCCATCACTTCCCTGGGCAGCCTATTCCAATGCTTCACAACTCTTTCAGTAATGAAATTTTTCCTAATATCCAACTTAAATCTCCACTGATGCAACTTGAGGCCATTGCCTTTCGTCCTATCGCTAGTTAGTTGGCAGAAGAGACCAACACCCTCCTTGCTACAACATCCTTTCAGGTAGTTGCAGAGAGTAATAAGGTCTCCCCTCAGCCTCAGCTCCGGTTCCCTCAGCCACTCCTCATAAGACTTGTTCACTAGGCCCTTCACCAGCCTCGTTGCCCTTCTCTGGACATGCTGCAGCACCTCAGTGTCTTGTAGTGAGGGGCCCAAAACTGAACACAGTACTCCCAGTGCGGCCTCACTAGTACAGGGGTACGATCCCCTCCCTATTCCTGCTGGCCAGATTATTCCTGACACAAGCCAGCATGCCATTGGCTTTCTTGGCCACCTGGGCACACTGCTGACTCACGTTCAGCCAGCTGGCAAGCAACACCCAAGGTCCTTTTCCTCTGGGCAGCTTTCCAGCCACTCCTCCTCAAGCCTGTAGTATTGCGTGGGGATGTTGTGACCAAAGTGCAGGACCCAACATTTAGCCTTTTGTTGAAACCTCATACAATTGGCCTCAGCCTGTTGATCCAACCTGTCCAGATCCCTCTGCAGAGCCTTCCTACCCTTGACCAGATCGACACTCCCGCCCAACTTGGTGTCGTCTGAAAACTTAATGAGGAAGCACTCAATCACCTCATTCAGATCATTGATAAAGATATTAAACAGAACTGGCCCCAGTACTGAGCCCTGGGAACACCACTTGCGACTGGCTGCCAGCTGGATTTAACTCCATTCACCACCACTCTCTGGGCTTGGCTATCCAGACAGTTTTTTGCCCAGTGAAGAATACACCAAATCAAACCCTGTGCAGCTAGTTTCTCTAGGAAGACGCTGTGGGGAACAGCATCAAAGGCCTTACTGAAGTCCAGGTAGATAACATCACAGAGTCACAGAATCACAGAATGGTAGGGGTTGGAAGGGACCTCTGTGGGTCATCTAGTCCAACCCCCCTGCCAAAGCAGGGTCACCTACAGTAGGCTGTACAGGACCTCGTCCAGGCGGGTCTTGAATATCTCCAGAGAAGGAGACTCCACCACCTCCCTGGGCAGCCTGTTCCAGTGTTCCGTCACCCTCAGAGGGAAGAAATTCTTCCTCATGTTCAGACGGAACTTCCTCTGCTTCAGTTTGTGCCCATTGCCCCTTGTCCTGTCGCTGGGCACTACTGAAAAGAGCTTGGCCCCATCCTCCTGAC
>Ga0065711_1042018_pt1 | contig 15718 bp, 11 predicted proteins | sample Hoacrofraction12_FD_59098 | JGI IMG/M metagenome (GOLD analysis project Ga0065711, IMG submission 59098) | Hoatzin crop microbial communities from Cojedes, Venezuela - Epithelial fraction 12 v2 (version 2) | ecosystem: Host-associated > Birds > Digestive system > Esophagus > Crop | place... | reverse complement strand
TGCCCAGAGAGGCTGTGGATTCTCCTTCTCTGGAGATATTCAAAACCTGCCCGGACAAGGTCCTGTGCAGCCTGCTGTAGTTGACCCTGCTGCAGCAGGAGGGTTGGACTAGATGACCCACAGAGGTCCCCTCCAACCCCTAACATCCTGTGATTCTATCGAAGCAGGGCAGGTAGAAATGAAGGACAAAAGGGAAGGCATGTAAGATTCCGTCAAACTCCCCGTATTTAAGAGATGCACTGGAAAGCTGAGAAAGCAAGCAAGGAAAAAAATGACCCCTGCTTTGTTTTGATAAAGAAGAACTTGACTTGGTCCACACTGGTTTTAACATCTAAATTAAAGAACAGGAACAACTTATTCAAGAACAGGATTTAATGAATGATCTTGTCAGCATGGAAAAGTGGAGGAAAGGGAAAAGAATGTGGTTGGAACACAGCCAACATTAAATATTTATTAAAGAACGCTGCAAACAAGAACTATACAACTAATTGTACCTGTAGTGATAATACTCACCGCTTTCTCCAAATCCCATCCCTCCTTCTGATTCTACAAACTTCTGGAGAATCACAAACTTTCTGTTTTACTTCCATGTGGAAGAAATGGGATGCTAGAGTGGGAAGACTTCTTCCTTTTTTCCTGCTACTGGCCACCTGCAAGACTGAACTAGTCTCTTCATTTCAGTGCCTCTGTCTCTCCCTCTCCCCTTTTGTTCTGTCTATTTATCTTTGGGGCTTGGTGGGTGGCTACTTGGGTGTTGTGTTTTGGGTGTTCTTCTTTGGGGTTTTTTGTAACTTGTATTTGGCCTTTTACTTAAATCTTCAGCTTTTAAGAGACACTGACTGGGTGGGAATCTTGGCTTAAATTCTAATCTAAATGTTTCAAGAGCTTGGGTTTCAGAAAAATTTTAAAAATGTAACATGAATCCCTGAAAGGCTTAAAAGAAAAAGGCAAAAGGCAAGTTATAAAAAGTCATTTTAAGTTCCCATTTTTAAGCAGGTCTTCTTTAGGGAGAAGAGCTGTTTCATGCATGAGCTGCACTGCCTGGGGCAATGGGACAAACACATCGTCTGGGTTTAGTAATACTCAATAGCCACACACTGTGTTTTCAGGCTGTGACTGGCATTAGCAAGATTCACAGTCTTCATTAGGAATCAAAAAAACAATCTTCACTTTGTTCCTAACAGCAACTTTCTCATGTAAGTATGGCTTGAGTAAGGGCTGAGAAAGAGTTTCAGGATCTGGCTACATGTATGTGTGTGCTTATGTATAAACACCTACATATACATATATATTTTTGTATGAGAGTGCACATAAGTGCACACCTGTGTGTTTCTAATGCTTTCAGAAATCCTGTTTCCTGTTAGAAGATGCAAAGACACAACTAAACCACCCATGGACAAATCAGTTACATATTCTTTACTTCTCAAGCCAAATTTTCCTGGTCTTATTTTAATAAGATTTTACATAGTTTGTGCCTCATTGACTAATTAGATCAATGCAGGCTACTTCCCCTGTCCCTCCCTTTTTGTAGCAGGGACTTTCATTGCCTGTAGCTACACAAGTGTGGTTGGTTTTGCCAAATACTTGGAGATGCTGCTAATGGCTTCATTTGAACTTTGTGTTGCTACATAATGGGGGGGAGGAGGGAGGGATGTTTGTGTATTTTAATCCATATTGCAATTGCTTTGATGTTATTTGTAATGAAGAATATGTTTTTATTTATACTTATCAGAGCTGTTACAGGAATTTGTGCTTCCCAAAGGACGAGATTTCCACTATCAAACAAACACAGTGTATACTTAGAAGAAGGGAGAGGCTAACTAGAGGTCAATTTTCCACTCACAAACTACAGTGCTTAGCCTCTTTCACAGTTGTTTCCATCCACAGAACCAAATACTTTGTACAGAAAGCTATGAGTTATCCCCACCTCACATGCAAGGAAACGGAGGCAGGACGCTGCCACACACTGCTGTAGGTCACAGGAATGGTTAATGCAGCATTAGCAGCATCACAGGACCCACTGCTGCCTCCAGACTGACACTGCCACCCGCACATTTTGAAAAAACCCACAGGAACTACCAGAAATGAGGATCCGTAATTATCACATCCCTGACAGGCAGCACATTAAGAGGGCAGAAAGAACAAAGTTGAGGGGAAGGTTTGGCCGAAAACATTTTTTAAAAGGAATACACAAAATTTAACCAGAGGAATATGTATAGCTCCTGTTACTCCTCCTAATTCCAAATGCTGAGACCACAAATTACAGCGCTACTTTTTTCTCCCTTCAGAAGCTCCAATTGCATGTACAAATTGTTACAGACTCTTGAAATTAGGCACTTATGCCAGAGGCAAGAATGAAACTGCACCTGTACAATACAGAAAATTAGTACCTCACTACTAACCTCCAAGGTCAAGTACTTCGTACCCAAGATGGAGATGACGGGTTTGGGGAGAAAACCACCTGTCATTAAATGAAGTTTCTGGCACAGCTCACTTCGATGTAAATTAAAGCCTGAGTATCAGGTCTTACTGTATGAAAATCTGGAAAACAAATCTGTTTTGCCAAAGTGAGTTTTGCCTCCCAGCTGTCACTTTGAGAGTGCTACAGGGGCTTTTATTTCAGTTTCACAAATTCCTCTTACCCTCGTTTAAACACTTCATTTTAACATGAGGATCTTTAAAAATTACAGTATCTGACCACTTGCAATGGGAGAGGAACTTTTCAGAGTACTTTGTGGACTCTCCAGAGCTTCCTTTTCAGAATGGAGCTTCTGCTTGGGGTGTATCTTTGTCTCTTCATCTTTACACAGTGTTTTGACTGATTTAGTTGCTTATGATAACCATAGTATTCTGATGGAAAGAAATTATGAGGGTAAAAGTGGAGGGGAAGCAGAATGACAGTGTTACAACACTTCACATCTGGTAGAAAAGGCACTTTTACAGACCTTTCAGCACCTTCTGAAAACAGTCAGATTCACTGCAGAACTACAGAAGGAAGAGGGCTCACAGTTAATACATGGAGAACCTGGATGCTGCTGGCCGCCAGAACTGCACTATTCACTTACAAGTGTGTGAGAAAAATGGAGTTTTTCTTTGACTCAGTGAGTGGCACATATTCTAAGCACTCTTTAGACACTAAGAAAGCTGCTGCAATTGCTCATTTGAGGAATACAAACTCTATCTGAATTAAATCTCCCAGTACTGCTGCTGGACAGGACTAAAGTATATAATTCTCCTATGACCCAGCTGACCAAGATGGGGTTGCACTGTGCCTCACTGGAGCAGAGGGTAAGGACAGATGGACATCCATGCAGCCTGGAGTGCCGGGCACTGCGATAACCCCTGCTGAGCACATAGTGTCTTACCTGCTACAGAGAACGGCTTAAGGCCATGTCTAAGCTTTAGTTCCCAGCTCACCTTCAGCAAGGACGACAAGCCAGCTCATAAGCATGCTGCAGAGAACCCTGTGTGTCAGCAGAGGTATAGACTCATGGAGGACCTCTTCCCCTTAATTTTATTCAACAAGGCTGAAAACCAGAGAGAGTAATCTAAACCGACCAAAACAATTAATTTTCTACTCCGAGTTACTGGGTTCACATAAAAGAACAGCATTTATAACAACTGTTGCGTGCACCTATTGGAAACATATGCTTTTTCTGAGGCTGAGGACATGGGAGGAGGCAGCCACTGTGTGTACAAAAATGTTTCCTGTTTAAATTTGGGACCGTATTTAGACTTGATGGCTTATTGTCTGAGAAGTTTATCTGGATAGAGGGAAGGTTGGTTTGTTTGTTTGTATTATGGATAAGGCAGTTTCCTGACTGGGATCACAGTGTTTATATTTGTCTTTTTTATGCCAATTGTGAGTAAAAGATCCAGTAATTTATTCAAACACTGCCTGTGGTGAATTGTTCAGTACATTCATTTTTACCATTCCTTTTTTAAAAGAATTGGTCATTTCCACATGAAACATATGTCAAATTTTGGTAATGCCTGCATGATGCAGCTGTTGCATAGTAAACTATTAATACTCAAAGGAAATTCCTCTCAAAAAGGAAGCTGAAGCTGGTTTGATCAGAAATAGGAGACTTCCCATGATCTCCTGCTGTATCTTAATGCCAATGCGAGAGTTCCAGCTGTATATTCAACACAAGAGTCTTTTACCTAGTCCTTGACTGTGAACAGCTGGCACTGCCCATTCATTTGGTTCTCTAAGGAACTGTCAAAAGCAGCTGCAAAACAGAGAAAAATATACTTGCATAAAGCTAGGGTGAAAACTTTCACCCACTTATTTGGAAAGACATCAGGGTGAGCAGTTGACAAGCAACCTGCCTTTGGCTTGTCTAGTACTCACCCCTCCGAAGCAAAAGACCCTGAGAACTTATTAAAATGAATTTCATTTCACTCTTTGCTGAGGTCTCTAACGGAGAAGCACACGTCCATTTACTTGGAAGCACCAAGGCTGAAAAAGACAGTGGTTCTCAAGTTGATTCACCAATAAATTAGTCACTCAAGAACCCAAAGAAGGGCAAAGAGTTGGATGTTATCAGAAGAAACTGTTTGAGCCTCATTTGCTGACATAAACTTGTCAGATGTGAATACAGTAACAGTCCTATGTATAGAAGCATAGGAACTCTTCGCTCTACCTATGCCTCTCCTCCAAATGCTTGTTTCAGCATGGAAAAATTAAAAAACAAAGCGCATTTGTACCAAATTTAATTTGGAGAAAAATAGATGATCTCAATTGTTCCAACATTCATTCATAGCATAAGGTATCCCGCTCCACATTGAAGACTGGACTGATCTGACATGTTTAAGAACTTAATCTATTGTTCCAGAACCAAATGATCTGTGTTTTATTATCAGCCTGTAGCAGCAAATTATCTTTGATCTCAGCCCATATTCCACCTCACAAACCTCAATGGCAATCTATTCTGTTTTAAGAACCATTTGCTATGTATTTTCAACTTCTTTCACAAGATATATGCAAGCTGAGATATTCACCAACAAAAACCAACTTGAACTTTGCATTGACAAAGCTGTCCTGTGCTACCAGATGCCCTATTGCAATCACAGGTTCAAACTTTGGATGGATAATGAAGGCACAAACTGATGCAACCTTTACTTTGTTCTTAAAAAAGGTAAGAGTTAGCACTGATTTCCATACATGGTAGCACAATCAACAGATTACTGATAACTATGAAATGAAGGAAAAAAGAAGTTATCCTGAAGATCCTTCCCATCTCTGAAGTAGAAGACAACAAAAAACACGGATGAGAAGCTCTTGACTACACAGGGGTGGCATCAAGCGCACTGGTTCTGTGGAACAAACAAATGGGATTCCTCGTCCCTCCGAACCATCTCTGTAGCAGGAACAGCCAGGTGACAGACAAGGTAGAACTGTCATGAGGGTGTTAAGTCCACACCAAAAGGAGATCCTGATAATGCACAAGCACCATACAAAATCTCCAGACCCACATTCAATAATGCCATGAATGCAAAACGTCAAAGACAAGGAGGAGAAGATGTTCTTTTGCTGCCTGTGTGGCCATGCCAGAAGCCTGTTGACAAAACAAGACAAAAGGCAAATGCTTGTACCAAGAACAATTTTGACATTTGGTCTACTACTGAATCCTCAATGGCAGATTCACGAGATCAGAACATTAAAACCGTAAGACAAACCGTAAGGAAGAAAGAGCAGAGGCCAAAGGAGAGACAGTGGCATTCTGCAAAGATGCCTTGAATCTCCCCATTTCTGGCATCAGTAAGTTTGCATTTATGTAGCATTTCATAAACCTCAAATTAGTAAGGCTTCAACAAGCTGGAAAACACTAACTCCTCCAGTGCAGGGGCACAGGATACTGGAACACCCAACTCAAGGTCTCGTAGCAAGTCAGTACAAGTACCACCTACTTTTGTCGCCTGGGGGTCTACTTTATGCTAGAAGATTTCCCAAGTACAACTCTGCCAGACACGCCCACTAGCAGAGGAACACCTCATACCAAAGGAAAGAGTGCTCGTGCTCTCTGGATGACAGAAGCACTCTGAGCAAATGGCCTTCCCAGCTGTAGCACAGGCTGAGGGGCATGACTTCTTCTACACTCCTAACCCTCCTAACTCTTGGACCCAGCCTGAGTCCCACCCAAATCTAACTGCTTCCAAGGCAGCTCACTTAACTGAAACATCTCTCAATTTAATAATCTGTAATGTGAAGGGCAATGATGCTCCCTACCTACAAAAGCTCTTCAACTTTCTACAAGTGGATGGCTCAGTTTCATCCTTCTCTAACAGGAAAGTACTTATGTTTCACTGCCTCATAGAACGCTCCTGAAAAGTCACTGCAAAATACAGTATCTTCCTAGGGGAGCAAACCCAAGGCTGGGCCTTATTAAACCTCTGCTGGGCCATCAGAACACAACAATCCTTTAAGAAAAAAAAAAACCAAACCCAGTAGTTTCGTAATTACTACTCTGGAAGAATCTTTAGAATGTCATGGTTCTCACCTCTGTGACCTGCCAGATTCCCCATGGAACATCCCTGTGGAACAAGCATTAATTGCTCAGTCTTCTTGTGCCCATCATTTCTGAATCACTAAGGTAATATCACACCTTAGGCCTGGCCTCACCATCCTAGAGCAGGTGTTCAGCAGGGCAAAGTACATCTCTTGTATCAGTCTGGACTAGCAAAAATGGTGTCTCCAAAGCACAGCACAGTCTTCAGGAATAACCTCCAATCTAAGCATAAATTCACAGGCGCGAGATTTCCCAGCTGCAGTGATTTCTACACAAGCTGTCACAGGCAGAGGCAAGCTGGGTGTTGAAAATTTGCTTAAGTTGACATTATTTTTGTGGGAGCTGTACAAACAAACCCAAGCAATTCTCTTTTCAATGGTCATGACAAATATTGCTCTTACACTTTAACAAAGACACGCATTTCTGTGCTTTCAGTCCAGGTCCTGCCTTGTGTTACTACATGCAGGTAGTACCGGCTCTACATTCAGCTACCGGCTGCAGCTTCTCTTCTAAGCATTTTTATTCATTTGATTTAATAATATGCCACCTGTGAATATTCTGTTCTGACAACAGACTTGGGTATTTGCATTATTTCCAGTGAGTATGAATCTGCACCAGCAAATCCAGTGTTCAGAAACAGCTCTACAATAAGAACATAGAATATGTAGATTATACTGTGCTGCCATATGATGACACCCTTTAACAGTGGAAAGCAAAGAACTATTTTTGCCAAAAAGAAATCTAAGTCCTTTACCTTCCAAAGGAAAAAACCAGCCCCCCTCCCACCAACTTTTAATCACCAACTCATTAAATGGTTCACAGACTTCAATCTCAAAACAATTTAAGAAAACAGGTCCACTTAAGTTCATTCACATTTCTCCATACTGACCTCCCTCTAGTTGCATTGGAGATGACTAATCAGCATGCCACGGACAAAGTGGATGACACCAATATTGCCACAAATACACATTGCTCCCACTTCTATACAATGGTAAGAGGATCATACATCAGGCTGGACAGCAAGTTCTAGCGAATGTTCCTTCTTAACCCCAGATCCTTATGACTCTGCACAGACACAGAAGGCATACCAAGTACCTTTTAAGACAGGATTTTCTGTATCACCTCAGACCACTGATTCAGTGTCATGCCTCCAGATGCAGTCAAGGTGAATAGGTCTTCTCAGTTATACACAAGAGGCAGAAATCTTCTAACTCCTACAGGCATGCAGCTGGAGCCCTGAGCCATGAGAGTTAACAATAATGCTACCTCATGATGTTAGACTGAAGAAAAGTAGAGCTAATTAAAAACAAAGGAACATACAGAAGAATCCAGTAAAAGCAGTGTTTTTATTTATACCTTACATCACGGGAAAAGGCAATCACACAGCTGTTATTGTTCACAGAAAGCACAAAATTCAGATGTGACTTAAACATCCACTGTTTCTGGGTTAGGAAAACCTCACGTGACAAGAGCAGAGAGGAACCTGAGGAGGTACACTAGAAGACTGATTATCCACACTCTTTGAGCGCAATTTGTAAAACCATGCTTATTGATACCTGAGTAAGGGGAGGGAGGCCTCAAACTGAACCAGAACTTTCATCATAGACACTGGTGAAATTGATGCATTGAGTTTGTTAATTCTTACTGATTATCTGATAAATTGAAGATCCATTCTGAGATGTTTTCAAGAGACAAAAGGTTTGAGCGGGGACTTTCCTCATGTAGATCTATGCTAACTGTCTGGGGCTAAAGCAGAAGGAGTTGTGATCAGAATGGAAGATGACAACAGGGTAGCCAGGTCTATAACTGTGCTGTTTAACCAGCTTGATAAGGAGAAACCCCAGGGCAGAACAACAAAAAACAGTTCTGCTCTTGTAGACAGATCTCACCTGCCTTCTCTCTAAGGACACAGCTTTCATGACTAGTGGTTTCTATAGCAGAGGGGTTCTCCTGTGCTTTTCCTCCTAGGTGAGAGCAATGCAGCTTCCAGGCATTCAAAGTAAGACTAAAATGTAAATAATACATATAACAGAAAGGAGGAGAGTTTTATGTTAGAAGCAACTACCTAGGTTCTAATGAAGTCCTGCCTGGAAAGTTTCTTCCTGCCTTAAATTTCCCCAAAATGTTTGATATTTTATCATGGAATAAAACCAGACCCATAGCTAGAAGAAAAGTGCACTCTGTGCTTGCCACCCATTTTACAAATAATAACGTTTTACTTTTCAACGGGATATACATACGTAATTATTAAACATACATGTTATATATACAAACACTATATATAAAAAGACCCTACTAACAAGCCAAAATAGCACATGATCCAAAATTTCATATAATCATGAACTAGTGGGCAATGTAATTAAAAATAAGCCAATGAAATATTTGATCTAAGAAAATCTGCATGTCTTTTTTTTAGCTAGAAAGTAACTTTAAGTCAAGTGAAGAACTCAAAGGCAACTCAGACAAATAACTGGCAAAATATAATCTGAGTAATCACTTGTCTTTTTAAACTAAGAGCTCTGTTCAAGGAGATTTATAAAGATAAAACATCCCATGAAGTAAAATCACTTCAAATTAAGAAGCAGGAAAAAAATTACTGTAAAAACACGAGCTAAGATGGGAATAACAGCAAGCAAATTTTACAGCCGTGAGTGGATGGTAAGTGACAGCTACAAAGTGGCTTTAACTGTTGGACAAAAGTCACTGGAGACAAAGCAAGATGAAAAAGAGCCCAATGTGTTCATACAATGGCTCACAAGAGGCTCCTGAAGGAAAGGGCAAAGGAGTCAGAAATACCTATTGGTAGCTGCGAATGCAAAAGGACAGCAGGGGTCCCTTGTAGGTGAAGTCAGTCACACAACAAAGGAGACAGGAAAAATATACAGTGTCTCAGAAAGAAACCAGCATACAGACAAAATGTAAAATGACAAGGATAATCAAGACGCCTCAATAGTCAGAATCAAGAGACGGAAACAACCAACTCAAATACATTTCTCTACAATGTATCCAGCTATGAAAAATCCTACTAAGAGTAACACTGACCATCAGTTTTAAGCTAAGAAAATTACAATTTTGAAAACATGAAAGAAATTAAATATTATAGAATCTCTTCTCTCCTTAGCCTGCTTAGTGACCTCTTGAGGCTTGCTGAAGAGAACATTTCTTTTTCTGCTTTTTTCACCTTCTAATAGAAATATGAACAGCAACCTCATATTACTCCCTTTATTTCCTGTCTGTTCACTGTTGCTCTCTAATGTAAAAAAACACTGCAAATCACGCACAGGCTAAACTTTAAAAAATTAAGGTGGGTATTTGTCAACCTGTTAATTTCTCTGCTAAACAAGCGCACAAAAAATCCACAACCCACGCAGCTAGGAATCTAATCACAACAGAAAGGGCAATGTAAGGAATCTATAGACCCATTCTTTAAAATCTATGAACAGGGAAAAGAAGACTCTATGAAGAAGGCTGCCCTTGCGAACTTTCTGAAGGCAGAAAAAAAGTGAAACAAAAGGTCTGAGAGGAAAATTAGAAGTAGCTTTCAAACTAACACCACACAAAACACCACTGTGTTAGGAGGCAAAAAGGGCAAGGGGGAAAGAAAAAGGGAAAGGAAAAAGGTAAAACAAAGGGAAAATGAAAGAAAAAAGGGGAAAAAATAGAAAAAAGCCAATCCAACAGCTTTGAGTGCTAGGATCTTTAACACTGCCAACTCATAAACTCATCAAACATTTTCCTCCCACCTACTATGTTTCCTTCTTTAATACTACAATCCTGAAAAGAAAAATGATTGCACTAAATTTGCATAACTGTGCAACACAAGAGATTTATGGGCATTTTTTAACAGCCAAATCAGTCAAACAAATTGTCTGCAGAACTGCAACAGCAAGCTGTTGGGGTTCTTACTGTTGGCAACAGCACAAGTGCATTGAGAGAATCAAATCTTTTATTGTAAAAATCAATCACAATTCCCATTCTGTTCCTCAATCCCTAAAAAAAACCCCAAAACCTGAGTGCTCCTAATTTAGCCTTCTCACTGAAGAATGAATACCATATAAAAAGGGAGCCGCCAGTTGGCCCAGAGCCAAAAAGAAAGCTTTCAGGCACAAAAATTGCTGAGAACAATGTTTGTTCTGCGCTCAAAAACTTTTTTAAATGCAACTCTGTACAGATAAGAGGCACATACCTGGAGACACGGTTAAGACTATACATTTATTATCATGGAGGATACAGCATTTTAAAAGGAGAAATAAATTAGAGATTAACACCTTTTTATGCAAGCTGCAAGGAGAATTCCTGGAGCAATTCAATTCAGCACAAGGAACAAGGACTCTTTCAAGAAGTCACCCTTTAACTGGGAAGGGCGCTTCTTTGCAGGGAGTCTGAACTGAGAAATACACAGCTCCTTGCTTTCTATTTATAGTCATTCAGGCAGTGAATAGTCTCATTCCAAATGCCACAAGGCATACTCACAACCTTTTATTCCAGAGACCTGATTTGTGTTACATTTCAAGAAGTCCAGCCCGATTAAAAATAAAAAAGGGGGGGAGGAGGGGGCGAGAGAGAGAGAGAGAAACGGCAACGCAACGCAAAACAGGAACATTTTCCCCCCCCAAGTTTTCCTTTATGAAGCTGGTGCTGGAAAGTGTGGAAAAGAGGGGGGTTATTTTAGAAACTTCCCTATGGGAAGGGAGAAAAGTTTGAGCTTTTGAAGCACATGCATTTTAACTCATTAACACTGAATACCAGTTGCCCTGCAATTTAGGCAAGTCTGGGGGAAGGAGGAAAAGGAGCAAGGGGTGAGAGCATTTCAATTACTTGGCTTTGAAGGACCCTTCTGAATGAGAAAGAGACAGAAAACACTTGTCAAATGCAAGTTCAAGTGAAAGCCACTTCTGTCAATGAAGTGTGCAGATGGCTGTGGGGGTTCCACTGATCCTTAACTGGGCCTTTATTATGTCTTTATTGCTCACAAAAAGGCAAGGGTCACCTTCAGTTTAGAATAAGTTAGCATCCTTTCCCACAGAATGACTCTGGTCAATCAAGCCAAGCAAAGGAAGTATTCCTTTGAGTGACTGCTATCCCATCAGCACACTGAAGAATTTCTAGAAGGGCTAAACAGACACAAAAACCTTTGGTCTCATCTACACTACTGACATTTACCAGAAAAATTTCCCACCATTGCAGGCAGTCTTGGGAGAACTAGGGTAGGCTGGTGGTGGCTGTCATGTATGTCTGGTTAGATTTCTTTCTCGTTAGAGCCAGAAGATATGAGTCTAAAAATGGTACTGACAGCTTTCAAAATTTTTCAAAATTTCATTCAAAAAAATTTCATGAAAAGAAAGTTCCACACCTGTTTTTTTAGTGTGTGTTCTTCAGAAACATGGGAACCCTACCAGGCCAGCCCATCATGTCAGGTCTCCTGTTTCTAACAGCATCCAGGTCCACTTGTTTCATAACCAAAGGTTGCAGGAATTTCTGCCGATAATCACGTGTGGTACTACCACATGCCCTCCCATTATTGCTCAAGACAATCCAGCTAGTGCTTTCCAACATTAGCTTCTGTGGTGCTGTGAAATACCGTCACCAGTGCAGAACCCTTAAAAAACCCAACAAAGCTGAAATAGAAGGTGGCTAGAATTTATCTTTGTGACACAAAACTCTGTATTCTTCATTTGAAAAAGCTCACACCTAAGGTCACTAAACACCAAGAAGGGTGCAGTGCCCCCAGTGGGTTCAAAGGATTATATATGAGAAGGAGAGTTCCAGAAACTGAAAGGTCAAATATCTCCAACACTTTCTTTCCAAAACAGAAATAGGAAAATAAGGGCAGGGGAAGAACGTTTTCCCAGCGAAAAGTTAGTTCTGAAACTACAGTGAGAAACCAACCTACCTGATACGGTACACTGTGCATGTTGACATAACTACCCCCAAAGTATCAGAGAAACAAGTCTCTCTCAACACTGCTATAAGACTACATTCATGGGATCACAACTCCTGGACAGCACAAATCACCTTCCCCCTAGGTCAGTGGCAAGCGATATGGCAAAGCTCAGTATTCTTCTCAGAAGACAACAGGAGAAAGTAGCAAAACAAAAGCAAAGCTTCAAGAAGGTTACTAGGTTAAAAACTCTCTTAACTATCCTACCCGCTAGTCTGACAAAGAAAATCCCAGTTACTCCAACTCCCACAGAAGCCACCTTTTCCTCAGCAACTGGAAAAAACATGCTTATTCTGTGCAAGACAAGCCACCAAGTTCTCATAAAAGGGGGGCCCACTTCCACACTTCATAGGTACAGAAGCCGTTGTACCACTAAATACAAAATCCCTCTTTTAAATATAGGAAGTTGATCCCAGCAAGGGAAGTAAAGCAGAATTCTCTCCCTAGCAAGCAGAAAAGGGTGATTTGATATCAGATAGCATAAAATAATTCTTCAGGGAAAAAGGAGAGCCATTGGAAAAGGGTGATTTGACATCAGATACACTGAAACAATTCTTCAGGGAGAAAGGAGTGCCTGAACATGTAAGCATTTTAGTTTAATACATCCTCAGGACTTCCTCTTGATAAATACAGCAAAAGCTGCACACACAGAAGTAATTCCTGAGCATTCCACAAAGACCAAATTTAGAAGCTGTCTGTTGGTTGCTTGTTTTTTAAGTTGTCACTTTAAAGAAAGGTAGTACACAACAATATAGTCCCTGGAGAATCAACAAGACTTAGAGGTCTTCATGACTATACAGCAACCCTAATAAATCATAAATGGTTGTAGATGAAAGTTCATACTGGTACATATTCTGCTGTGGAAAGACTCAAAGGAGTATTTAAACTGACAAATGCCAATAATTGTGGATTTTTCACTTCCAAGCTAATGGAATCAAGCTGGGCACAGAAAAATTTTCGGAGGATCCCTGATCAAGAGCATCCTATGGAGAGTCATTCAATCAAATAATTATTTGAGAGTTTTCTACTACTGCATTAAGTGGCATGACTTAACACAGGCCACATCATCTCCTGTATCCTCTACTTGAGACAAGAAACCCATGCTGAGACTGCTTCCACACAACGGGGTTTTGCTGCAAGGCTGGTTTTGCGCTACTTCTCTACAGACAAACATTGCTGGTTATTTCCGATGCTGAAGGCAAGGTCAACTAACGTGAACCTTGCACTTGGAACAGAGAGTACTGAACTTTTCGATGTTTCTTAGTTCCTGGAAACTGGAAAAAGCGGGGAGGAGGAGAGGTTAATCCAGTATCTCAGCACAATCCCTAAGAAAAAAATTCTCTTTACTACAGAAAAGATTCACCTTTATCGTGGAAAATCCATTTATTCTCAACAATATCCCAGACAGCAGTCTTCACTTCAGACGTGTAGCTGCCTTTTCCCTATGTATGGCCTAGATCATGAAGAAAAGAACTGGAGTCTTGAATTTGGTTTGAATCTATCTAGGAAATCTCAGCTTACATAACTAAGGATGTGCTCATGACACCACATGCTGCTGAGGATACATGGTACAATGCTTTTGGTCCAAGAGGTTTGCCTTGAGGACTGAAGCCTCCACACCCGTCTATCGGGCTGTTGCATTTCAGCCAAAAGGTGATAAAGACAAGACTAAGTGAGGCTGGGTTATCATCTACCTGCAGAGGTACTTCCTCCCCCGTCCCCCATCCCATCCCATCCCATCCCACCCAGAATGGCAGGAGTTTTAGTCAAGACTACTGAAGAACAGAAAATAATATGCATCTCCAGGAGTGCTACTGAACACAGGATGGGACTGGCCAAAGTTCGGATGTGTCCCTTACGCCAAACACTCTTCTCTACAACACTGTCATACCTTTGTCTTGTTCAGGGCTCAGATACAATTTCACCTGGTAGCTAACTCAGAATGGTGAAAAGGGACAGGCGGGAATTCACCTTTATAAGTTTATCTTTTTCCATTCGGTCAATGAGTCTCTCTGCTCTGTGAACACTTCCTTGCTACATAGATTGGGAGCACAAAGGTGCGTAACTTCTGTTCTGACCAGCTAAAGCATCTCCTTATGTGAACCTGGATCTGACTTTCTTCAGCAGCTCCCACACTTGGTAACAGTCCTCTTAAAAGTAAACAAAGCTCATGTGGTGTAAGGCATAAAACAAGATACTGAAATTCCTAATTAAGCAATAAGCAAAATACAGACAACTTCATCTTGTAATTAGAAGCGTGGAGCTAGAAGGCTCTATGCTCCCCAACAGGATACAGACACTGTGTGTTAGCAGGTAGAGGCTGGCTGTATTTCTGTGTTCCAGAAAGAGGTAGTCTCACACCAGGAAATCCTGAACCAGAACTCAGGGTTTACAAACGTGTAACACAGCCAGAAGAGTTTAAATTCATATGAAACCATTAGGATCTGAAATCACTCAGCGGTCTGACCTGCTGAACATTACAGATCATTGTATGTCACCTCAGCAGTCTCTGTTTCCTGCTACAGGTGGGTACAAGGCTGCACCAACTGCAACATCATTTCTATGGTAGCAGACAAGTTAAGAACAATCATTATAAATATGCCTGAGCAGAAAACTCTAAGCTCTTTTAGCAGAGGAAGCTGTGAGTCCACTAACATCCCTGCTGGTTTGAACTGAGGTGCTTATTCTTGACTCCAAATCTGGTGATAAGTCTGATGGTGCAAGCAGAACACAGCCAACAGGCAGATGAGAGAGCAGTGATTCCTGAAGAGGAGCAAATAACAGACTCTTTCACCACCTGCCAGGTTTCCTTCTTCTTCCTAAAGGTGCACATCCCCTTTTCACCTTGTCAGGCTTTATATAATTTTGCAGAATTAGTGAGAATCTGATTTATTCTTTATGCTACTCTCCACAGATATTTATGATTGTCATTGTTAAACCACTTAAGTCAGAGATACAGCTCTCTTCCCTCCCAGAAAGCCTGTGTTCCATCCCAGTGACGTCTCTCTGGGAAAAGCAATAATAACTAATTTATCATCAGTCTTAACATTAAGTCCAAGAACTGCCAGAACCCTGCAACAACATTTTAAGCTAGTCCTTCCTCCAAATTACTCTTCCTATCCATTCTAAAATGGCTATCTGGCTGCTGTTCAAAATTTTGTCCCCAGCTCACTAGTGCCATTCAGCGAGACCTGGATAGGCTGGAAAGTTGGGCAGAGAGGAACCTGATGAGGTTCAACAAAGCCAAATGCAGGGTCCTGCACCT
>Ga0065711_1042017_pt1 | contig 15718 bp, 7 predicted proteins | sample Hoacrofraction12_FD_59098 | JGI IMG/M metagenome (GOLD analysis project Ga0065711, IMG submission 59098) | Hoatzin crop microbial communities from Cojedes, Venezuela - Epithelial fraction 12 v2 (version 2) | ecosystem: Host-associated > Birds > Digestive system > Esophagus > Crop | place... | reverse complement strand
CCCCCCCCCTTAACTACAGCATTTCCTGTCTCTAGTCATATGCTCCAGGGCATTCTAATGAAGTATAAAACAGCTGCTTTTTGCAACCATTGGCTGCCTCTGGTCAATTAAGACTGCAGAAGTATTTAAATAAGCTCAGGTGTCTCTCCCAGTGCAGGCTGATGCTTGGAATGCAAAATCTGTGAGCCCTTCTGCCTGACTTAGAATTCAGTAGTGGGAATGGCAATGTGAAACGCAGTTAACAGGACGGCAGTCCCTGGGGCCGTTCGGATGGAAGGATTCTCATCGTAGCTGTACCCCTTGCACCATCGACTTCTGACAGCAGAGCCACTGTAGGTGACTGCTCCTGCCTTCCTCCCACCCCCCATCATAGATGTCTGCTTCCGTCACTGTGCTGAGACTCCTGCTTCTCTCTGTTGTGCTGGTCCAGTTGTTCGGAGTCACGCTGGAAATTTCAGGCATCATTTCACAGCGTGGAGTGTGCTTAGAGAACTACTCATCAAAGCCAACGGGGTGCTCACAGTCCCCTTCCAGACCTCACCAGTGCAGGTTCTGGAGCTTATTGAACTCTTCTATGCCAACTGAAGTTGCTAAAATGGCTAAAAAGTAGGGAGGTAAACGAACTACTAAGTAAGGATTTTAGAAGCATTGGAGCTGCCGTAAAGGAGTTGAGTGGGGCAACTGGAGTCGGGAGGGAAGGCAATGGAACCTTCACCTCTTGTTGATGGTAAGCTGTTGGCTCTTTGCTTGTTGTACAGTAGCAGTGAAGCTGGCTGAATTCGAATAGAATCATTTAGGGGGGGAAAAGACCCTTAAGACCATCGATTCCAACTGTAAACACTGCCCAGTCCACCACTAAACCATGTCCCTAAGTGCCACATCTGCATGTCTTTTAAATACCTGCAGGGAGGGTGACTGCACTACTTCCCTGGGCAGCCTGTTCCAGAGCTTGACAGCCCTTTTGGCGAAGAAATGTTTCCTAATATCTAATCTAAACCTTCCCTGGCACAGCCTGAGGCTGTTTCCTCTCTTTCTATCACGTGTTACTTGGGGGAAGTACAGCCTCCTTTCAGGCAGTTGTGGAGAGCGAGAAGGTCTCCCCTCAGCCTCCTCTCTTCCAAGCTGAACACCCCCAGTTCCCTCAGCCGCTCCCCATGGGACTTGTGCTCCAGACCCTGCACCAGCTTCATTGCCCTTCCCTGGACATGCTCCAGCACCTCAGTGTCTTTATTGTAGTGAGGGGCCAAAAAGTTAAATTATTCCCTCGCCCCTTTTTGAAGACCTTTTAAACATAGTGTTTCATTTTGGTCTATGGTATGGCACCAGAAGAAATTGTATTGGCACAGCTGAGAGGGAAGTGTCACAGAAGGTGAAGAATGAGTCAGAATGGGAGCAGAAAGGGAACCAGCTTCTGAAGGTAATGTTGTGGAACTTCATGTCCTTTATTCCTCAGCTGGCTCCAGTAGCTGTTTGGAATGTGCGTCAGACAGAGCTTGTTCAGTGTGCAGGATACTGGTTTGAATGGGAAAGCACAATTCTTCATCTCCGTAGGGTTTATTTATTCTCCTCCCTGGTAAAGGCCAATTTTCTTTTCCCTGGATGGCTTATTTTATAGGCAGTTATGCTATACGCATGACTTCTTTAGTTGCTTTTATGCTTATTTATGCTGGAAATTAAAAGAGCAAAACTATACTGCTCTTCTTGACAGCTAATTGGCATTTTCTCCTGTGAGATGACGCACACAGTCTGTGTCAGGATAACTTGAAGCTGTTGCCCTGTAGCTGGTGATGAGATTTCACACTGCTGCAGTGTACACGTGGAAGGGCAGTCCGGGTCCTGCCCCATCAAATGGTCTGAAATCTTCTGTCACAGTACGAACAGCTACGAACACATCAGCAACAGCTGTGGGCAGAGCAGCCCGGTCCCTTCAGCAGCAGCGTACGCCGAGTGTCAAATCTCACCCTGAAGTGGATGGATTTGCTGCTCACTAGCAACGTGGGCACAATACCAGAAAAATTCCTGGTGCGATGTGGATGCCTGGACTTCACCGAGCTGTTGGTATGTGCTAAGGTGTCGGAACAGAGCCCTTTACTCTCCTCGTGTTTAGTACTGTAGGCACCCAAACAAAAGAAATAAGGAGCGATGAATTTGATTACCAGTGAATGTCTGCCTCCAAACATGTATATATAAATGAAACATGATTAACTACAATAAACTCATTTACTGATTGGTTTATGAAACCTTAAAGTAAGCAGAAAAGTGAGCTGGTAAAGTTTCTGCACCCACCATAACATCTGGCGCTTCAGGCTGTGAGTCTGGAGGTTATTGTGCCCAGGGCACGCAGTGCTGTTTGTCGGGGACTGAGACACCGCGGGCAATGTTTGAGCTCGATGGGTTTGTTTAAATTCCTCCTCTTTAAGCACCAAAGAAGAATTTGCGTCTTGTTTCTTTCGCAGGGTGACCGCGAACAGCTCGTGTCCACGCTGGTATAGCTCACTGAAAGCCACGGGCTAGGCACACACCCCTGTGCTTTGGTTCATGGGGCTTGCCAGGCGCTGCTCGTAAGCCAAGCCGCCGCGCGCTGGAGCAGCGGCTGCCTTGCTGAAGGCGGGAGGCAGGACCAGTCAGCCCACTGGCGTACCGTCAGCTGCTCGAGTACCTCAGCGTGGACCTCTCCCTTTGTTCTGGCCACAATCAGGGATTTGATATTTCTGTATATTTGATAGCATTTTGTACAGCCCAATCGGAGTTTTCTTTCAGAAATGGCTACTTGCAACTGTTAAATTACTGTACTGTTCTTTTATGTCCCAAGTCTTGCATCAAACCACAGGCATTTGTTTCCTGTGCGTCTGCACCTAATAGGAAATATTGATGTGCTGGTTTTCTCGTTATGGCAGTTGTTTCACTAGAGGGGTTTTCTTTGGAATGAAAGTAGTCCGAAGAGTTAACAAAGCTCTGAAAAGGCCAGTAAAAACCGGGAAGAGGCCGTATGCCAGCCCTTCTGTCGGGAGGCAAAAGGTTTCTACAGGCAGACAGGTCGACTTTGGTGTTTTCATTCTTACAGCGACAAGACTCATAACAAATCTGTTAACTTCTGTGATCTCGTACTCCGAGTGATAGTGCTGTAAATCTGTCTTGCAGCTTTTAGTGTAACTTAGTCAAAGCCAAGCATTTTTAAAAATTATTTTATTTTTCTTCAGGGTCGATTTCGTACTTTTTTTTTTTTTTTAACATGATTTCTGCATTTACGGAGTCATTCTCTCGATGCTGCAGAGGTGGCAGCAGGCAGAGCAGCGAGCATCCCCCAGCGCTCTCCCCAGCCCCGCCGTGCTGGGGAGCTGGGGCTGCTCGGCACGGCTCGGTCTGCAGCAGCCCGCAGCTCCAGCTCGCCAGCCCTCGCATTACCCAGGCACAGGGCAAGGGTGGCTGTGGAGAGGCTCCACTGCTGCATACGCTGTTAGTTCGGACTAATTTGTAAGTGTTACAAATTTTGTAAACTTTTTAACATGCTAAAACTTGGTTATGAGGTAACATTTACAAGTAAAGGGTAATTTGTGTACCTGTTTTTGTATTTTGGTCTGATAATTTTTTTCATTGTTGTGCCCCGAGTCCAGATCACTGGGCAAATAGTTGTTAAACCTTTGAATTAAAACAAATAAATGCATTTTAATGGATACTGTAGAGTTTTGCTATCATTCTGATCATGCCAGGCACTGAGTCTGTCTTTCTTGCTTAAGACTTTTTAAAACCAGGTAAGAAAATGGAAATTGACTTTCTACTTCAATTTGTGATAGCGACAGTCAGAGTCACGGAGGGACTGTCGTATTAGCTAGCGAATGGTCAGAGCAGGTACGACTGGATGCTCCCGCGGGAAGCAGCCTGGACTGCTGGGTGTGCCCCACCTTGCCTGTCCCTGCGAGAACAAGGCTCACTGGCACTTCTGGAAGTGCTAAGCATTTACGTATGAGCTGTGCCCGTCCCCTGTCAACACACGGCAAGCCAGAGTCTACTGGCAGACCTCGCGGTGGGGCATACATCCTTTAATCGCTGTTTAAATGTTCCCTGTCCATGTCTTTCAGGTAAAGAGCTCCAGAAAGAGCATTACAGCGTTATGGGTGCTTTCCCTATGCTTCATCCACTGTTCCTGCCACAACTTTGCAGTGTCTTTTATTCCCTGTTCTATGGCGCTTTAGTAGAAGATCATAGAACACGTACAGAAGTTTTCAGCTCAAAACTTTGTTCGGAAAGCTCCTGTAATTAAGGTACTTGGACAATCTCACACCATAGCTGATGGCAGTCATTTTAAAGCACCGCAGAAATGTTTCTGGCTGTAATTAAAAATCCATTGAAATAGCCTGCACTAATGTTGTGACCCAGTAGGTCTCGGCCAAGCAGAAGCAGGAGTTTCATTGTGTAAGGTTCCTGGCAAACACTGTTCCTGGCAAAAGACTGCACTGGATGTGCCCAGCTGTATTTTCACATAGGCACTGTAGAAGTTTTACGTTTTCACTCAGCTGGGCAACAGAACCAATTCTCCAGCATAATTTCTCTTGACCAGTATAATACATAGGATGATGCAACAGCTTAAGTAGAAATCTAGTATGAAGTGCTTTATGGAAATCTGAGAGGAACTAAGCAAGCAATTTCCTTTTTCAGGCACCGCTAATTATCCTCTGCATCGCTCTATAACTGTAAGTCACCTTTCATTGTTTAATACCAACATACCTGTAAGAGTAAGCAAGTTTCCCCCTCTGAAACATCCTTAATCCTCCTCTTGTGCTAGTTTGATTTTTGTAGTGTGCTAACTACATAGCTGGCTAAAGTAGCAAGTGTGGGAGATGGTTGGTAGGCCATTTTAACTCGCTGTACAGCTCCATGGACTGTGAGTTTTAGGTACGCTTTACCCAATTCAGTCTCATGATACCAAATCCGTGAGATACTGAAATGACACTGGAAGCCATTTCCTCAGGCAGGTGTTCCCTTCAGAGGCAGTTTTTTTAATGTTCTAAAGCAAGGCTTCAAAGCAAGGGGAGTGATGGCTGCATCAACCTTCAACAGCTAAAGGTTATGGGGATTTTATTGGTTTGTTTTCAAAAGCTTTGCATCTACAGACAGGAGACCTATTAATATTGGTCACAGGCAAACAAACCCACATCTAAAATCAGATGTGTGAGCTTAGAAATCTCTCTGTCTTGGGAATTACCCTGAAGAGGGAAACTGCTCCCTTTAACTCAAGACTCGGTCCAAAATGTCTCTTGGTGCCCTAAGAATTTGGCTCAGGGAACAAAGTTCTCCAAGTCAGCTTTACCTGCCTGGGTACGTTGTTTGGTCACCGGCTGGACTGTGGCTTTGTTGTGTTCCTTCACAAATAAAACCTCTCTGGCAGCAGCACAGCTCGCCGCCGCCGATGCAGGGGTTTGCAGCTGCCTCGGTAAAGCTGCCAATGAACCAGAGGTTCTGGTCTGCGCTTCTCCCTGGAGCTGCTTCAGGAAAACAATTTAAAAATGGCCCCACTGTCTTGAGACTAAAAGCTTTTGGGGAAGGGGAGAAGACTTCTGCCCTGGCCCTCCACGCTTTGCAGGAACCCTGTAAGTCAGTGCGAACTCTACACTGTAATTTTTTTTTTTTTTTTTCCATAAAATTTGGTCAACATGACAGTCTGCACGTTAGCTCGATGTGACACGCAAGATAAAGCAATCCCTCATGGCAAAGGAATCCCAGAGGGTCTTTAAAATCACACCTTCTACTGCATGAGTAATATAAAGAAAGCATATTGAAATTATTTTAGGTGCCACTTCAAGATATTATTTGATTCTGTTGAATAATGTTGCTACAAGTAGCGTAGGCGATGTGTTGGCTCCACCAGTATAACTAGTTCTGCAACAATGTTCTGCTTCGAAAGACTGAAACCACTTCCACCTCTCAGAGAATGAGAAGCCCACGCCTGGACAAAATTCCATATTTAAAGTTAGATATAAAAAGGACAAAACTGAACTAACTAATAAAAATACTGCCAAAGCTTAAATACTGATAAATACCCTTAAATACTGATACAAATACTGGTGTAACGGATATAACCGCTGATTTAACTGGGAGTGTTTAGGGACTCGCTTCTGAAGGAGACCGAAAGCTGCCGTGCCTGCCCCCTGGCTGGTCCTGCGGTCGGCAGGACGGCCAGAGCTCACCCACCGCAGGCGAGCGCTTCCAGCACCTCAGCAGCCTTCAGCTGTAACACAGAGTGCAAACGCTGAAATAAAAATCATTGACCAAGCTGCACAATTAAGCAGAGAAACATAAAAAGAAATGGTGATTTTTTTTCCTTGTTTTATTGGGTAAATGATTTAAAAGGTAATAACAATAGTGTTAAAACTACTACAATATCTTTCCACAGCCATATCTCACAGACCCACAGATAACCACCTATATTTTTTTTTCCTTTTTCCTCATTTTTCTCCTTTTAAGCCATATTTATATTAAAATGCCCATTTCAAAAGTTTCTTCACACTAATAGCAATTAAATGTGGAAGGAAGGAGGATCTAGTTAGAAAGGCGGGGAGGGTCAGGTAATCGGTGATATTCTTGTACTCAGTCAAGTTCCCGAGGAAGGAGGGAGAAGACGGAGGCCTTAGGAGCTACTCCAGGTAGCTCCGGGCCCATCATGTGTCACCATCGCGTTAAAGATAACTCCAGATGCTGGTGAACCACGTAATATTTTTTTTTTGTAACATATAAAACACTAAAATAACTTAGAAACTAGATCCAAATATCTTGTAAAGAATCAACTTTGATATACAAAAACAGTCGTAAGTTGTTACAAAAGTTTCAAACAAAAGTTTGTTTTCTCAGTGCGTTTATGTACCAGCACAATTACTGGGTCCAGAGCAAAGAAAGAGGTTTTTATTTTTTATTTTTTTTCTTTAACAGTAATAAAAAACGAGGAAAACATATCTTTGTATATAAAGAATCATTGCTGGTCTTAAGAATAAATGTAACCAGAAACCCTTAAATCGGAGAGGCACACTTTGGGTTTCTCTTTTTTTTTTTTTTTAAATCTTTTTTTTCTTTTTTTTTTTTTTTAAACATAAAAGGAAAGTCACCAGTTTATTTCAACAGGGGAGATATTCAGACTCCCCAAATAAACTTAATTCAATTAACATCACTAGCAAAAAATCAGTTAGAAACTGTACAAAAATAAAAAAGTGAACACATTTCCTCCTGCAGGGCTTTTGGAAGGACTGGAAGGCAGGCGTCAGGAGCAGCATCTGGGCATGGCTGGAGGCTTCTTTGGTTCGATCTGACACACACAGGAGATGTAACCTACTCCAGACAACAATTTTCAAAACCCGCACAGTTGAAGACAAGTAAAGAGGTCCGTATACAAACGCCGGGTGTGCACGTGGATCGGGCCGCCGGGATTTCATAGTGTGTGCGCGTATCTGAGGTCGGAACCGGAGCGTGCCCTGCCCCGGCCGCGGCAGCAGCGGGGCCGCGATGCTGAGGGTCAGTGCTACAGCAGCCGCGGCAGAAGGACGGCCGCTCGGAGCATGGCTACATGTCAAGTCTACGGCTGGCTTGCCTCAGTTTACAGAACGGGGTTTTTAGGAACATTAAGCAAAAGAATTAAAAAAAAAAAACAAACCACCCAACAACCTCTTTGATGAGTAAGGCAAACTGAGTAGTGCTCATAAAACAAATTAGCATTCCAACTTAAGAACCCGTGAAATTAGCTATGTGGTTGTACCCTACCTTCTTATAAAGTACCCCAAATTAAAAAGAAAAATTAAAAATCCGTATCTGAACCCAGCAATCTCTCTCAAAGGGTACTAAACGTTAACTCCCCTCTGTGCGAGCACTTGTTGGGCAGCTTGAAGCGAACAGACCTCTTCTGTCCCAGCGCCTGTCACAGTGAACCGCTCGTTTTGTGCAAACCAACCCACGACTGTGCAGCAACAATCTGTAGCGTTTCCAGCACGCGCGTGCTGAGGAGGTAGGTGCCCTGGAACCACTGCAGAGACACTGATTATTCCAATCTTTTCCAAAAAATCTCATACAACCTGATTGACCACAGACTCTGTAACAGGTTTTTTTAATTAGTGATACAAAACTCTGGTCCAGAAGGGTCTGGCATGAACTCACCTCAAAAGCACACCTTTACAGTTTGTAGAACACCCTTTCTACTATATTTTTTAAGCAACAGCTACTGAGAGATAGACAAAAATGCGTTGTGCATTATGCTGTGTACAAAAAGGAGACAAAACTATCCTTTTCTCCCCCAAGCCATGGTGGGAAGTATTGCTGACCTTGTCCTTAAAAACCTGCAGGATTGCTTATTCATCAGTATATCATTATTACACTGGTAAGAAATTCTGTATAACATCTGCATATATCGAAGATTTTTTAAAAAATCTGATATGATTTTTAGATCCGCATGACCAGTCACGTGACCTGCTTGAGGTTGATTAGCACCTTTCAATACATATATATTTTTATATATAATAGATCTTTTTAAAAAACTTCTAACAAGGAGCTCACACAGAAGCATGAGCATGCTGTAACGAGATGACAGATAGAGATGGGGTTGGATGACTTCTCTTTTTTTTTTTGCAGCAGAATGATTCGGTTTGTGCTCAGTTTCCCTATAAGGGCAAGAAAAAAACCAACACAACTCTGTCAGGTAGCCACTTGTTCACCGTTTCCACTTGAAGACTAAGCCACCGAAAAGCGGTCCCCAAGTAGAAACCAGACAACAGTATCATCCAAAATAGCCTCTGTATAAACATCTATTAATTGTAGCAGCTTCTGGCTGGCGTCTCTTGGCTCCTGAAATTTCAGGCCCTCTGCTTAGAAATTAAGGCATCGCAACTGAAAATGTTAATATTTGGACATCAAATGCTGTGGATGAAGGAATTCCAAAGACCTTCTAACAAGAACCTCTGCAGAAATGACGTGGCAAAGCTAACCTCACGTAAGGGATGAGCATTAATTTATCCATATCTGGTTTTGAAACCCTACTGAAACATTTTTAATAATCCAATTCTTTTTTAAAAATCTGAATTTTCATTTATTCTATCTATTTGAATTTTATGTATCTATGTATTTCTGGACATTCATTATTCAAAATAACTGGAATTTCTGCTTACTGTGGTTTCCTCACTCATATGAGGAAGGTCTTTCCTGTAACAGACGGTGTGTGTTGTCCCCCAGAATACGCACCGAACTACGACAGGTACTGCTGGGCGTTCTGCAGGCGCACGAGCCAGGAGCTAGCTCCTACCATACACTGGGCTTGCCAATATACCACACGTACCTTTTACTAAATCCTATTTTTACAGCAGGAAAAAGTTCCAATCAGTTTTCTTTCTTCTACCGTGTGGAGGGGTATCAGAATTATTAGACAGTATTTACAGCTCTCAAGCACTATTCCTGTAATAGATGAAAACACGTAAAATTATGGCATACTTGTCCTGTGCTCTTTCACAACAGTCTTTTTTTTTTTCTTTTTTAAACAATAGTTAATTTTATCTAACTATTCGTGACCTGATAAAACTCAACAAGTTCAAAAGCAGAAGAAAGAACAAAACAAGGATTTTTCTCTTCCAAAATAGGTTTGCTATAAAAAAGAAAAATCATCTCACTTTAGAAAAATCCCCCAAAACCCGATGCCAGAGCAGACTCCATATAGTTTGCCAGAACGTCGGGCATATTAGCTGGATTTGTTTCTATGGATTTTATATATAAGTATATAGTTATGTCATAGTCAAAGGCACTAAAATTTAAATCCATTTTCTTCCTAACATGCCATCTGCTACTCACCAACCTGTTTTAGAAACAACTGTCACTCCTAAACTGAGCTCATCAGAGAGGCATCGTCTCAGTGCACGTGCATCACTGTGACGGGGCCGGCCGGCCCTCGATGCCCAGCGCAGAGCGGGTGACGACGGGACCTGGTGGCCTGCCGGACTGTGTCACGCCCGATCAGGCGGGCCACTTGCTGCTGAAAACGCCGCCGTGTTAGCCTCACCTCTCCCTGTCCGCGCAATCGCTTCTCTTTTGTGTGCCAGCCTCGACACTCTGGCTGCGCGTGCTGGCTCGGAAGGTCGTGTACATAGCTACATGAAATCCTCACCGTGGGGCTGGGATATTGTACGCACGACATTATGAAGAACGTTATGAAAATGCAATTCGTTGTCTACTGTAATACCTGAAGCTGATATGTTTCATTCCCTGTCACACCTATTCATGCAAAAGCCACGAATGCCTTTCTGCTAAGCAGAGCATCCCGAACTGTAATCCTTAAACTTCCTTCCATCCACAGTCACAGAAAGCCTTGATTGATATAATTCAATGTTAATGAAGTAGAAATTTAAAACTTCATAAAAAAACCCAAGGGCTATAGAAGCTGCAAAAAAATCTGCAGTGACTCCGTAATAAAAAAAGTATGGGATCTTTGTAGTAATGCAGTTTTCCCTCCCGTTGCCATGATGAGCTTCACCAGCTAAGAAGCCTCAACATGGCAACGGAAACTATCATCATAAAATGGTACAGTAATAGAGATAGCTAGACCAAGAAGGGGCAGGGTCTCCTGGGAAGAGGTCTGCAGAGAGGTCCAGTGACTGGTCATGCGGCTCAGTGTCAGGAATAATGGTTGTACGGTGGAAGGGGGTGCCCAATACCATTTTGGAAGTGATGATGCTGACGATGGGCAAGGTATTCTGTGTAGCTCATCGTCATCTTCTCACTGCGGTACCTAGAAAAGAGCAGAGAAGCAAATTCAAGAACTGTCACCAGGGAGCTGTAAGTAGCACTAGAAATACAGCACTAGGGGTGTGTTTAATGGTAACAGCTCTGTTCTCCTGGTGTTGGGAACAAGACGAACTTCAGTTGCGCAAGGGCAGGGAGGGAACCGCTGTAGCTGTGAGAGTCATTCTTGAATCACATGACAAATAAGTGCTTATGAAAAATACTTTACGCAACCAGAACTGTTAACAATTGTTGCCTACTATGTTGCTCGAAGTAGAGCGAATAGAAACTCATGCTGATATATTGAGAATGTCCCAGATCTTCAGCCAACTCTCTACATAAAACCTAGGACAAAAACTGTACACAAACACTACAGATTTTTGGGCTGTTTTTAAACAATCTGTATTGATTGTCTGCCAAATTCTGCTTTTAAAATGATCCCAGCTACATTAAAAGGAATTACATTCTTTTTAGGCTAGAATCATAGCCTATCTCAAGGTGGAAGGGTGCCATACGGATCATCGAGTCCAACTCCCTGCTCCTCGCAGGACTACCTAAAACTAAACCATATGGCTAAGAGCATCGTCCAGACGCCCCTCGAACTCTGACAGGCTTGGTGCCGTGACCACTTCTCTGCGGAGCCTGTCCCAGTGACCGACCACCCTCTCAGTGAAGAACCTCTTCCTGATGCCCAGTGTGAACTTCCCCTGACACAGCTTCATTCCATCTCCTACCGCTGGCCAACCAGAGCAAGCAGATCAGCACTTTCCCCTCTGCTGCCCGCCTTGAGGAAGGTGTAGGCTGCCATGAGGTCCCCTCTCAGCCTTCTCTTCTCCAAGCTGAACCAGCCAAATGACCTCTGCCACTCCGTGGAAGTGCTGCCCTTGAGACCCTTCACCATGTTGGTTTCCCTCCTCTGGACACACTCTAAGAGTCTGATGCCCTTCACGTACTGAGGCACCCAAAGCTGCTCCCAGTGCTCGAGGTGGGGCCACACCAGTGCAGTGCTGAGTGGCACTGTCCCCTGCCCCGACCAGCTGGCGATGCTGGGCTTGAGGCTTGACCCCACATCTCCTGCCTTCCCTTGGTCAGCTAGGTGGGTGACCTTGGCATAAAAGGACATCAAGTTGGTTAAGCAGGACTTTTCCCCTCGTGAACCTGTGCTCGCTATGACCAATGACCGCGTTGCCCCTCAAGTGTTTTTCAGTAACTCCCAGAACAACCTTCTCCTTAACTTCACCAGGCACTGAGTGAGACTGGCAGGCCTGCAGTTACCAGGGCCTTCCTTCTCACCCTTCCTGAAAAATGGGACAACATTTGCCAGCTTCCAGTCGGTTGGGACCTCTCCGGACTCCCAAGACTGTTGAAAAATAATGGAGAGAGGTCCCACGATGACACCGGCCAGCTGTATGCAACTAAAAGCAGAATCCAGGCCCTGACAACCAATCTTTTGGGTATGCTTGCATCAGCGCTGTCTGATGACAGGGAACACACTGCCACGTTTACACTTAGGTGTAGGAGTGTAAAATCTACACAAACCCAACACACTTTCACAAATGTCACTTAGAAAGACCTTGCGTAAGAGATCTGACAGATGAGGTCTGGTGAGCCCAGCTGCAGCGATTTAACGCATTGCCACCTCACCTTGCTATCGTGTTCTCCTTCGGAGTTGTTCTGGTTGTTCTCTGCTCTTTTTAGGTCTGAAAAATCCCCGCTCAGCCACTGGCCCTCACAACCCAGCGAGATCAAGCTGCTGCGGAGCTGGGCGTGTTTCGGAGCACGGCAGGTGCCCCCACTCCACACGAGGGTGTTCGTTAATGAGGTCCTCGTTTAACGAGCGCCGCTGGTCCCTGCTGAGGGACAAGCTGCAGCTCTTGCACGGATGCGAATGGTCCGCGGCACTGCGCCCGCCGAGTCAGGGGTCGGTGAACGAACTCCCCCGCCGCTACGCAACTAAGCCACAAGCCTGGCAGTTCCCGAGGGTGGCTGGGAGTGGGCAAAGCAGCGCGAAGGCAGTGCGACCACCATCGCATCTGCTCGTTTAACCAGAGGGGAGGGAAAACGCCGTTCCTGGCCTCAGGCACTCCAGACCCCTAGCACTGGCACACGTCTTTCAGCTTTTTTTTTTATTCTCTTCTTCAAGACACGGCCAGAGCTGCTGGGTATTAACCTGGAGATAGTTAGCAATGGACTAGTTTTGATCAGCTTAAAGCTTTATTCACACACAGGGCATTTCCTTTAATTCAGAGACTTGAAGTTAGAAGCACTTATTCCACTCTTCCAACAGCTGTTTAACTGCATGACAAGAAGTTCTTAAAACCAGGCTCTGGAAGAGGCCTGGCTTCACCGCGGCAGACCCCTCAAGCACCACCTGCGCCAATCCAAACCGCCAACGGCAAGCGAGCCTCGGTAACAACAGCCCTGACCAAACTGGGACAAGCGAGAGCGAATACACTGCTAAAATTTTTCAGAGTTATGAAAGAAAATACGCAGGTACCCTGATATGTATGTAGCCTGACATTTAACAACAGCCTTCTCTTTCCTGCTCAGTGCCACTACTCCCCATGCAAGGCACGGATATTCGCAAAAGTCCGTACTGCTATTGGGAAAAGAAAGAAATCATTAATAATATAACCAGGAAAGCTTACTGTTAACATCTGAAATCAGCACTTACCAGAAATGAACTCATCACAGTATTACAAAAAAGGGGTTTATCGGTAGTATCCCATGATGCATACCTGGTTAGCTTTATTGTTTTCCTGAATTCATTAGTAATTGGAGCTTTGTAGCCTCCTTTCCTCAATAAGGAATCTATGGTTTGAATGTGGTCCCATCCTGTTGAATTTCACAGTAGTAAAAATTAGTGAGAAACAGTAAGAATAGATGTTGCAAAAATACAGTACATTATGTAGTGCTATATTGATAATAAACATGCTCTGCTGCAGTTCTGTATAAAACAGAGATCATTATTCCCTGCTTAACAACAGCTGAAGGGCATATGACGTGCAGGATTTCTTTACATACAAAGCTCGCTCTACAAACAATGTACATTTTTCTCTCGAAGCTGAAATATTTTGAAGGTGGACCCCTATATCCAGGTGTCCTAGATTGGAGGCGAGACACAAAATTAATCTCTGCTGAAACGTTCGGGTACGATTGTGCATCACAATCACGTTATACATTATAAATGGCTATCGCAGTCTGAAAAATTAAATTGCCATGTAAAATAAAATTTAAAAGAATTATGAGTTGAGCATGTGCAGAGAACTTCAGAGATTAGACTTCTCCATAAATATCACTTAAATTTACAGTGGTACTTCTGATTTCAGAACTACTGTAATATATTATAGGTGGCTGGGTAATAAAGAAAAGTGATGGATTAAAAATACAGATTCACTATTGTTCTCAATAAAATCTTCACGCTATTCAAAACTCCTATTTACTGATTTAAAAAAGCCTAATACTTTAATTAGCTGTTAGACACGTTCTTTCCAAAAGATGCAATTAGACAAGTCACATTGTTACATGAAAAAGAAAAAAGGTAGTTTTTGGGAACATAAAAAACCACAGATGGGTAGTTTGGGGCACTTTACAGAGTCAGACTGCCACGCATGGGCTTCTAACAGCATTTAGAAATTTAAACACAACACCCCACCCCCAATTCCTGAATTTAAAAAAGCTTGTGTCAGTGACCACCAAAACAGGATGATCTTGCCAAAACCACACCTCTCTACCTAGCCAACCTTCCATTACAATGGCAAAAAAATGGTCTTGGAAAGCCTCTAAGCTTTTAGGTGACTACTTGGAAACAGAGTTATCAGTCAAAGATGGTCCTCAGTAAAGGTTTCATCCTATTCCTTAACAGACCAACTCCAATATAAAAAGGCCAAAAAAAAGGAGCCGCAATGCGAGCTGCCCACGACTGTGACACACTGGCAGGCTCAGGAAACCCCACCGGGAGCAGTCAGGGTCGGCTGCTTAGTCCAGAAGGTTGCTATTCAATCCAACCTACGTCAGCTTGTTCAGCTCACAGGCTTGTCTGTGCCTCTGTTAAGACAAACTTTAACAACATTATTTTGGGCTTTCATATTGAAAGCAATTCCCTTCCATCCATTGGAAAACCCAGGCAGCCAGCGGCAGGAATTACGGACCAGCAGAAAGTACCTAACTGAAAAAAACCACCTCAACCACTGCAAATTTAGGAGTAAATCAGCTGTGAAGAGAACTGACCAGACACGCCATCCATTAACAGCGCTGGTGCATGTCACTAACATCACAGCGTAACGACGGCAGGGAAACGGGCAGCTTTTACAAACCGCCAGGCTGGCTGACAGCCTGTGCCACCCCTCCGTGGTTTATTTTCCCACAGCTACGCTGCCTTCAGGACTTGTTTAAAAACCAGCTACAGCTGACTGAATCCCTGTAAGGGGACGGCTACAGGCACGCAACTGGCGTTTTACAGAAGAGTCTTCTTACAATTAAATATCGCTCCATCATCTGACATCAGTGCAAGGTCAAATACTGCATTTTAGATTTATATGCATGTTTAAATTCTCCACCAGATCATGCAAAATAAAGTGCAACAATGACCTTGCTCCTTTGCAACCTCCGGTAAGTAGGTGGCGGTGCGTTTTGATCCTTTTTCATTGATGAATTCTATTCTAATGCCATGTACACCCACCTGCAAGAAATCGGCAGCTTCATTAGTACATTGAAAGAAAAAATAGGCAAGAGATTTCTAGCATGATAAAACCCCAAACGCGAACCCTTTCGGTGGTGAATACCCTTCACAGAATCACAGAATCCCAGAATGGTCAGGGTTGGAAGGGCCCTCTGTGGGTCACCCAGTCCAACCCCCTGCCCAAGCAGGGTCACCCAGAGCAGGATGCACAGGACCTTGTCCAGGCGGGTCTGGAATATCTCCAGAGAAGGAGACTCCACAGCCTCCCTGGGCAGCCTGGGCCAGGGCTCCGTCACC
>Ga0065711_1042016_pt1 | contig 15718 bp, 14 predicted proteins | sample Hoacrofraction12_FD_59098 | JGI IMG/M metagenome (GOLD analysis project Ga0065711, IMG submission 59098) | Hoatzin crop microbial communities from Cojedes, Venezuela - Epithelial fraction 12 v2 (version 2) | ecosystem: Host-associated > Birds > Digestive system > Esophagus > Crop | place... | reverse complement strand
CCCCCCTTCCTTCTTGCCTGAATTAGAAGCTCCAGGAATGTGCTAATTGGCAGCGGCCTCTTCAGAAAGGTAAGAGGTAATTGTTATTTGCTTTTCGAGGTGTCTTGCCTGCTCAGCTCCTTCTGGAAAAGGAGGGTGATGTTAGAAGAAGCTTGTCTACATAGAGTTTAGGCAAATCTGCTGGTTAAAGTGAATTGCCCTTCTAACAGTGTGATGCAAACAGAAGCTTTGTGGGCTTCTCGCTCTACTTCTATGTACAGGATACAGTCCCTTGGGAAAAACTAGAAGACAAGATGCATTTTGAATGCTTCAAGAGACAAAAATTATGTAACTGTTGTACTGCAGACTGATTAACTAAATCTTTGTCCAAGTATCAGCTTAGATGAGAAGACAATGAGTTAGGTCTGGAGAAGCTGAGCTGAAGAATTGTGTTTCAAAAAGTACTTCTTTTATTATTATCGTACATGTACATCTAATCAGATGAATATAGATTTTTGGTTGTTTAGGTGTGTGTGATTATTTTTTTTAACCTGATTGTCTTTTCTGGGGTGCTGCATGGTTTCATGGCTGGTTGTGCCACTGACAGATAAGATGGGGACCAACTGGAGCCCCAGCTCTAGCTCCGAGTGGTGTGTTTTGGGAAGAGTTGGAAACAGATGGCAATTCTTCACCTTTACAGACTTTTTAAAGTTTTGGGTAGAAGTGCAAAATGTGGTGGGTAAGAGTTCAAATGCAGTGCCTTTTTTGTAATACTTCTAAGCAATTGAATTCTGTAGTTTTCTGGTGATGTGATCCGCATGTAATCTATGTCTGTCTTGCACTTCAAGACATTCAATTTATGTGTTGGGATATATAAAGTACAAAAAAATTAGTGCTGTGATTTGTGGAGCATCCTGAGCTGCATGGTTAAGCTCAAGTCAACTTGCTATACAAATGACATATATATTTTAGTACCAAAACTCAATGTTTAGATTTGTGTTTGCTTGGGAACTGGCTGCAGTGCTTTGAGATGTCATTTCCAATTCCATCTTTGACAGATGTTAATGCTCCTTGTAGTGGAGGCAATATCTGCTGTCTAGACCTCAGCCGTTCCAGTTCACAGCTGATGTCTTAACCAGCTCTGAGAAGGGGTTTATGCTAACTTGCTAGGCTCTGAATTGGGGAGGCCAATATAAATTGTTCTGCCAGATTTGCTCTGTGGTGCTAACCTTTGTGGAGGGTTTGGGAAGACAGTGTGATGCAGTAATGTCTTAAATTGCCCCAGTGAGATTTGTCAGAGTTCATTTGTCAAACCCCTCAGACTGACTAAGTGCACGAACTTATCAAGGCTAAGCTGCAGACGGGTAGCGTGCCTTGGGACGTTCTCTTTCTCATTCTCTATCTCATTCTTGATGGTGCAGGGGCAAGCTAAGTCTTTATTGAAATGGCCACTACCAGCTGCCTGGCTGCCTTCTGCAATAAAGCTAATGACCTAATGGGCAAATGTTTCTTGGAGACCTTCAGCTGAAGCAGAGACAAGGAGAAACGTACAGACCAGCTAAAGGGTTCTCGAGGAGTCTGCAATTCCCCAGGGCTCCTGCTATGTAATTACCTGTCTATCGCTTTGTCTCCTATCTTTTAATGCAGGAGGAGTGTCAGACTCCAGGCCGCTAATCTTTGTTACTATGGCAAGGCTGGCTACACTCTTCTTGCACTTCAAAAATGGCAATCGCCGGTCCCCAGCTGATTCCCTGCATCTAACTTGAAAATGGATGATAGCTTTTCCCCTTGGTGCCAGACTAAATAACGCAGCTGCCTGCGCTGTAGCAGGCAGGCCTTGCCTCCGCTGCTGACGCTGTGGCGTGCTGAGAGGAGGAGCCTGCCGAAGCTGCCCTGTGGCCTCTGAACCTGTTTTCTCCCAGACAAGGGAAGGCTCTGTAAAATTCCTTTGAAACGCAGAAGTTTGGGGCACACGGAGACATGGGAGGCTTGGCTGAGTTGCAGGTGTGGAGGAAAGCCGCTGTTAAGATCCGTAGCTCCAGCCGAGTTTTTGTACGGTTTCTGAATGCCTTCAAACTCCCTGGGCTGGGGGACTGAGGGAAGCACAAGCTTTGCAAGCTGTTTTGCAGGATCATGGCCATCAGTTATTGTCATTATCTCCCTCCAAGCAGGCTGAGGGAGCTGGGCTTGTTCGACCTGGAGAAGGCTGCGAGGGGACCTAATATATGCTTATATCTGAAGGGTGGGTGTCAGGAGGATGGGGCCAAACTCTTTTCAGTGGTGCCCAGCGGCGGGACAAGGGGCAATGGGCACAAACTGAAGCAGAGGAAGTTCCAGCTGAACGTGAGGAAGAACTTCCCTCTGAGGGTGACGGAGCCCTGGAACAGGCTGCCCAGGGAGGTTGTGGAGTCTCCTTCTCTGGAGATATTCAAGACCTTCCTGGATGCGGTCCTGTACAGCCTGCTGTGGGTGACCCTGCTTTGGCAGGGGGGTTTGGACTGGGTGACCCACAGAGGTCCCTTCCAACCCCTACCATTCTGTGATTCTGTCTTAGGCAGGGATGTGCAGCTCTGCACATGCCAAGTGCCTCTGCTCGGTTCGTAGGGTCAGCCAAGAGGCTGCGCACAGCCCGCTGCTGTTTCTCTCTGGCTGGATGCATCGGTTTGCCCCTCTAGCATGGCACTGGGAATTTGGAGGGGATTCCCTGCCTGCTGCTCCCCTCCGCCTTCTCCTGCCAATGCTTCCCGAGTTGCAACATGTCAGATGGACCATCCCTCCGAAGCCACATTTGGGAACGGCTCCAGCACGAAACCACCCTGTCTCTGGGCTCCTTCCCATCCTCGCGAGGAGAGGGAAGCTGTCCCCGTGTTGGACAGGGGCCTTTTCCAGCCACCGCAGCGACTTGCACACCCAGGAAATCTGCGTTGCTGAACTCCTTTATGGTACCTCTGTAAAACATGCTTTAACTGTCTGCAAATGTGTGGTATTTAAGCAGCGGAGTCTGTATTATCAAATGCAGTCATGCAGACTGTGTTCCTCAGGGTGAAAAGCTTTGGGAGGAGAGGCTAGATGTGATAGTGAAATTAAAATTAGATAGAGAACCAAAGCAAAAAGAAATCTGCCCTGTGTCTTGGGACTAGAGCAGGTTTGGGAAGGGTGGAGGATGGGGAAGCATATTCCCCTTCCCAGGCTGGGAATGTGGAAGGGAGATGGAAAGGAGGGGAGAGGCAGGGCAGGGACCACTCAACAGAAGATCAGGCTAGTGGTCCACAGCTGTGTTTTGTTTGCTCCTTTAATGCTATGCTTTCCTCCCCTGTTTCCTCTAACTACATTTAGGCAAAGGTAATTTTCTTATTTTTTGTTCCTTGAAAGAGCAGTTGTAACTCTGTTCAGATTGTTTCAGACGCTGTGTTTCTTCGTGCATCTAGAATGATGATTTTGCCCTGATTTTTGGAAGAACTTTTATTTCACTCATTATTTCCCACTGTTTTCCTCTCTCTCATTTGTGTCAACCTGAATGGTCGCTAAAGGACAGCTGATACTGCTGTGAGCTAACATTTCAGGTGGGTGACAGGGTGGATGTTAAGCAGTGTGCCTGTAATAACTTACTTGTCAATGGGAAGCTTACCCTGTTTATTTGTATTTCTCTTTTCATATATAAATCAAGTTCATAGCTCTTGAGCCTTTGTAGAGCATTTCAACAAGGTGTTTGTTTCAAGTATTGGATTCCCCCCTCCGCCCCCAAATCCTTTGAGATAAGTTTGGGGTTAGGATTTCTCACTCAGGGACTGTATTCAGTAAAATAAATTGTCTGTCAAAGGTATATTGCACCTTCTGAGAGGATGACAGGTTCTTCCAGAGTCCTCAGTTTGCAAAGCCTTAACCATCTCCCAGTTTAAATCAGGACTTTACCACTGCCTAAGGCCTTGAAGTACTCAAATTTGTGTTAACAATGAGCCTGTGCTCTCTGGCTTTTTAATGAAACCTTTGATACTTCTCTGATTTTCATTTCATGAAGGTTACAGGTTTTAATTTTTTATTCTGATGTGGAGAAGATTTAAATCTCAAAAAATTTTATTGGAGAAGAAAAAGAATTTCCATCCCAGCAGTGCATCTTTCAGGTCATTTGTGTGTTTAGAACCTGTTTACTATGTAGCATGTTTAAAAAAATAAAAATTACCAAAAAATCTGAAAGCTGGATGCTTATTTTGTACCCTCAAAAGATTGTCTTAAACAACACAAACACACAGAAAATGGGGAATTCGAAGTTGAAATTAGCTTGTTCTTGGATTCTTTCTTATACGAGGTCTGAGAAGTATTAAGAAGTGGGTTAAAAATCTGGCGTATCTAGGCACAAGAAGCTATGTTACAATGGTACCAAGAGCTGTGGTGTTTTTTTGTTTTTTTTAACTTTCTTATCCTTTCAGTTGCCTGAGTCAGCCCTTTTCAGGGGGCAGACTTCCCAGGTCCCATGAAGTGAATAGGGTTTGCGGGGAGAGGTGGTGAAAAGATTGGGAGGGCTTGCCTGGGGGCATTTGTATCTGTATGGAGGGCTCCAAGGTATTGTCTTCCCCATGTGGTGTAGCTATGGCAATCACCATTTTTTTGTCGCTGGTTAAAACCCTGCAGTTCTTTAGCGTTTGCAGAGCTCGCTCCGAGTTGCTTGGCTTTCCTCCAGCGTCAGCAGTTATGGTCTGCCTGCCTTAGTTGTCCTTAGTGCGGTGAAGTTCTCGGTACTCCTCGTGATCTTTGTGTTTGAGGTGTACAGACCTACTTCTGAACAGAAAACTGAGTTTGCTTATTTAGGAGCAAGTCCTACGTGGAGTGGCGTGTTTCCTTGTGCTGGGGCCTCCTTCCCTGCTCCACCATCCCAATGGACTGCGGTTGGGTCACTGGTCAGCTCCTCTTTGCATCCGCTGCTGGGGGTTGGAGGGATGCTTCTGGAGGGCAGATGTCTGCCCACTGTTACTCCTGGTGTGTGAATTGCCCTGAGCATTGGGGTGCCTTGTTACTCTCTCTGGAGCTTTGCAGGCCTGCCAGGAGGAGCTCTGGCTTGAGTGGGAGTACGAACTGACAGTCTGCAGGAAAGAGTTTTTGGAAAAAGCCTGTGGTTCTAATCCATAATTAGTGACTGAGAGGAACGAAGTGTAGCGCACGGGTATGAGTGTAGGTGGCAGGTTTTGGTATTTTGCTTTTGCTTGTATTACTTGTTAGACCCTCAGAAAGCAAGCTGGAAGGCCCAAATCAGATTTGAATGTTGTCATTGAAGTTAGCGATGGAAAAAGACCTGGTTTGTTACCTGATTTCCGTACGAGTGATGACTGTTCTCTTCTGTTAGGGAACGACCCATCTGGGTGTGTACTGCTCCATCCTTCAGCTATGCAAAAATACTTGTGAATTTCTTACATATTTCAACAATTTGCCCATTCAGATCAATAATAAAAACCAAACCAGCAGAATTTTTCTTCCCTGAAACAAGTATTTTGAAGTATGAACCCGAAATCATGAGCTGATGTCTCAAAACCACGTTTCCCGGTTTTGTTTCTGTCTCTTCCACTGTGTCTGGTATACGCGTGGTTTGAGGTCTACAACACGTGGTGCTGCCTGGGGCACTGGGAGGACTGGGTGGTGGTGCCAGTATCGCCGATCCAGCCTCATCCCTTGTGGGCTTACCCCGTGGGAAGACTCCGGTGCAGTGAGCCTGAGCATTACAGTAGAGAGCTGCGCTAGCATCTTGTCAGCTGGAGGACAATAAGGTGTTTGATCCTGTGGGAAGCCTTGTTTTGTAAAGAAATTTTGCCTAGAATATTCTGTGCAGATTTGAACTGACTGGGTAAATTTGTCCTGGGAAGTGCTTTGTAACATGTGGTCTGAAACATGTTTGATCGAGTGCTGATGGCCTTTAAAAGCCAGGTGAAGTGCATCAGTGACTCATGGTCACTTACTGCCCTGCTGTGTGATGTAAACCAGACCTTCCTTTGGTGCCTGCCCATGTACAGCCTTGTCTGGCTGCACTGTGAATTCCAGGCTTCTGCCTAGACTCTATAGTTCATAACCTTAACGCTCTCCTCTCTTGAAAGAGGCATCTTGAATTGCTTGTAACATAAATACAAAGTTCATAGTCACTTTGGTGATATTCTCCCTATGATTTACCCTGATTCAACAGAGATTTAATCTAAATGTTAGGGTGACCCAGGAACTTTTATTTCCACTTCCCCTCAACAACTTCTCCCCCACTCCTCCCTCAAACTATGAACTATGATCTCTGTGTCCTCTCTGTGGGCATTGTTGCAAAAGAACGGATGCTTAACTTGACAAGGAATATAAAGGAAGAAAAAGGGAAGGTGGGTGGTTTGTGCAGTTTTTGGGTTGGTTTTACTGTTTTACTTCCCAAACACCTTTAGGTATTTGTGACGTTCTTAAGATCAATTGAATAGAGATGAAAATTGGGTATATGAAGTGAAACACTGTTTGCCTGCAAAATGAGCAGCTATGATACATTTCAGTCTTCAAGATGCTTGGCTAAAGAATGGTAACATACGTTTTTTGCTGCTAGAAATTGAGATTTTTTGGCGGTAATATGCAACTGTGAAGTCTGTAGGCATATACTGTAGCAGAAGCTGTCTTTATTCATATACAGCACATGGCATTTGGCTTGGGAGAAAGTTCTTTACTCTCTAAGAAAGTCAGGTTTTTGATGGAACTGATTGCTGTTTGTGCTTCGTATTTAAAATTATTTTATTATGGAAAGACAAATGAGTTTGTGTTAATGATACTGTTGTTTTCCCCCTGATCCCGGCAACCCAGTGTATTTCCCTGGCTCGCTGCTCTTTCCATGCTGTTTCTTTCCAAGCTTGTGATCGTAATTACAGGGAGAAGTAGATGATATCCATCTGTATATTCTAGCAGCGAAGTTGAGCCTTGGAGGAGTTTTGGACTGTGGGCACTTTCCTTCCTCGCCTCTCTAAAAGCGTTTGTGGTGTGCTGGAAGGGTACTGGGGGTGTCAGTCCGAATGGCCTAATAAGACCCTGTTGGTGTAGGGAGAATGGAGAATAAAGGGGAAAAGATGGAAGCGTGCGAGTGGTGGTTCACTGGTGTCACGTTAATAGAATCCTCAAGTGAAGTGCTCATTCATTTTAACCGGAGGTTAATTAATCAGACGGAGTAGATAAAATGATAAGCTGCTTTTAATGAAGTGAAGCAGCTTTATTAGCAGTAAGCAAAATGCAAAATATTTGGTCTCTGGCACATGTGGTTTTTATGAGGACTGTGGTTTGCCACCAGCTTTGGAGCGCGCTAGCCTTTTTCTTGCTGCACGCTGCAGGCCGTGCGCTCTGCGTGTTTCTGCGCGTGGCCAGTTCAGAATGCAGGAGATCGAATCAGATCAGAAGCAGGTAGAACATTTTAGAAACGGAAGAAGAAATGTTCCTTTGCAGATCTTTCTCTGTGCCGGAGACCGGCATTTGCCAGCTTTCATACTTCGAATGCCGTTGTTTCCCTTTGGAGAGAACAGGCTTTATGCATACACCGCAAGCCAGCAAGCAAAAACCCTGTGTGGATTTGCGAGAGAGTGGTGCCCTTTGCAAGGCAGCAATGTGATACCGCCTGGTAACTGCTCACACAGCCCCAACCCAATCAGTAGTTATCTACCAATTTGCAATTTAGGAACAGAAGCGCACGGGGAGCAGAGATGGCATGTCACCGGCTATTAAACCGGAGCAGGCTTGCTTACTCTTGTTGGAATGATCTTCTGCTCTCAGCAGCGCGTCTGTGCCGTTGTGGTGTTGCGCAGCAGTTCCTCTGAAAAGCTGTAGAAGCCGTCAGACGTGCTACGATGTGCAGGGCAATGCGGGGCTGTAATGGGAAATACCTAAAAAGTCATAGATTAAGTGAATGAACGGTCATGTATAAAGAGGGAAGCTTTGTGGAATGATGAAATCATTTACTTTGGGCTAAATTAAATTAGCATAAATGTCCGCATTGAGGCTTGAAATTAACTGCACTTATGACTATGTATAAAGATACTTTTTAAAGTAAACTCAAATTAGCAATTTGTTCATAAAAGTCACCTCACAGCAAACTCCTCGCCAAAGAGTGATGCAAGAAGGTGACTGTAGTTCTGTGGACTTGGAGACGTTGAGCTGGTAGATGGTGTGATTTGAGGATGGGATGCTGGCAAGTAAATTGTCTTCCCCCACCAGCCTTTCCTTAGAAAACTGCGCTTCCCACCGCCATTCAAGTGTAAATCCCTTTGCAACAAAGGGGAGGCTGGCAGCTCCACCGGTTCAAGAGTATAAGTGATCTCGCATGCTTCAGTTGAAAGGTTGAATCCCTGAAATGGAGAATGCTGCTATAGAAGGAACCTCTCAAAAGGCTGATGAGAATGGCAGGGGGAAAAGCTGTTGAGATCCTTGAAAGCACGCTGGCAATTTTTGTCTTTACCATAAAATGACCTCGAGAGGAGCCTGACAAAGGGAACGCTGCTGTTCAGGTGAGGTTGCAATCACCAGCTCTAGGAGCCGGATTTTACTCGCCGTCCCCCTTAGGAACACAGCATGCTGCTCTACTTGCCAGCACTGTATGTGGTGCCAATGTTTTGTCTACAGTATGCATCGAGTCCCTTTTAGTTTTCCTGTTTGGATTTTTCTTTCTAACAACTTTGTGTTGCGAGTCTCAAAGCTTCAGAAGTGTAACTTCTGGGTATGCAAATAAGAATACGAAATCTTGGACCTTGTCTGTATACTGAAAGGATGAGGTTAATGTAGCACCTTCTGAAAAACGTGTAAATATTTGACTGGCTACTCGGCAACACAGCTGAACTGCTTTGAGTTAATGCTTAACGTGAGAGCGGTCCTGAAGTGCATGGCTTAGATGATGGACCAAGGGTCATGGTGTGAGCTGTGTAGTTTCCCGTGAAGACATCTGTGCTCCTTGTCCTCTGGGATGGCCACCTGCCCAGATCTGCAGGCAGGAGGAGGTGTGGGATGGCTGTGAAGAAGTCCGTGCTCCTCGTCCTCTGGGACGGCCACCTGCCCAGATCTGCAGGCAGGAGGGTGTGTGGGATAGCTGTGAAGACGTCCGTGCTCCTCGTCCTCTGGGACGGTCACCAGCCCAGATCTGTAGGCAGGAGGAGGTGTGGGATGGCTGTGTCCAACTCGGGCAGTCAGACCAGTGCGTTCAGTTGGCGGTGAAATTGGTTTGGGCTGTCCCGCCTGACTTTCTCTGCCCTGATGCTTTTGCTGGTCTAGCAACCTCTGACTTTGAAGTGAGGGTGAGCATCCAAGACTCTAATCTGAGGCTTTCTGTGATTACATCCGAATTTGGAAGGAGGTTTTTGTGGATGTAGAAAAGCGGCACCAGTAGGCAGCTGTTAGTAACTGGTCACTGGGGAGCAGCAGCCTAGACATCAGCGTCAAATCTGGACCTGAGCATATTGGGAATGTAAGAAATTGTAGGTTCTGATACCTGATGTACCTTGATGATTTAAAAATACCCCCTTTTTGTATTGCAGCAGTGTTCTGGATGAAATGCTTTCTAGTGTTGGAAACTTAGCACGAAGATAACATGGGAAGATGTTTGCAGCTTTATGAACAAGCTGAATGAAAAAATCTCCTCCTTTGATTTAGGTGAACCTAACCAGTGCAAGAGAGGTTTTCCTTTCCTGGTGTAAAGGTTGCTCTTTCATAACATTGTACCACCTCAGTCCTTGCAAGTGGCAAGAGCCTTGAACGTCAGTGCAAGTGGGAGAAGATCCTTGAAGAGAACCTCAGTATCGTAATGGAGCCGAAGCATCCTTTAAAACGAAGTGCTTTATATTTTTAACTAGCTACTGATTGTTTAGCTGTAATGACTGTGCCCAGCGCTGCTGTTGGTTGAGGATCCTAGCAACCTATAGTCTGACGTCTGATTTAGAGGCAAGCATAGCATAATCCAGTAATTGCAGAAAGCAGCAGTGCTGCCTCACCTACTGCTCCATCAGATGGAAATGAGCAAAACTTGGATTATTGAAAAATTAACTTGTTACGTGGCATTAAAAATCTATAGCTGTTTCTATAGCTGTGGGGTTTTTGAACTGCTGTTTAAAAAAAAAGTCATTTTGTTAATTTCTGGCAGTAGTTTAGTAGGGAGTATACTTAGAGTATTTACCCAATCTAGACAGCTACAGACAGCTTTAAAAATACCCACAGCCTGTTTCCAGAGGAACTGCTTGCCGGTATTGGCATTGGTAAATTTAGAAAGGAAGAAAAGAACGAAGCATGTAGCTGTCTCCAGAGCAAATACAGCAGATGATTAGTGTAGCTGAATGGTGTAGTTGAGAGTGGTGGTATCTAGTCATGTGACGTTGTGCTGGGTTTTGGTGACTGCTCAAATTTTTTTGGCTCTTGGGATTCCCTGAGTGTCTCGCTCTAGGCCTGGCATAGAAGACTCTCTGCCTGCGGTGAGGGCTCAAATTTAAGTTGTTTGATAGTCTTACATAAGTCCCCAGATTCTTGGATGAAAAGAAATGAGAATAGTTGCATATGACGGTTGCAGAATCTAGTTTTGATTCCCCCACCCCATTAGTATAAGGTATCTGAGAAAGGATACGTCCTTTGGTCCCCATACACTTAGTGCACCTTAATTAACTAACTACTTTATACCAACAACTTGGTAGCAAGGGTCTTTTAATTTTTTGTGAATTATTTGAGGTTGAATTAGTGTGACACCTGCCTAATAACGGATTTCTGAGAAGCGAATCTTTGCATATGATTAAGTGTTTCAGATATAAATTCAAAGCTGCACAAGTGCTACTGGAATAGTAGTGGTGATGTGCAGCTGAATTTGGTGGTTCATCTTGATTTTGAAACCATTCCTCACATACAATGTGTATGGTTTTGGTTGGGTTGGTTGGTTGGTTTTTTTTTTTACGTGCTGAGAAGTTACTTTGTATAGCCGTTTATAGAGAGTTTGGTAGTCTCCATCTTCTTGTCAGTAAGCCAAAAAAGTGATTTTGTGGCAGGTACTTTCTTATTCTTGAAGATTAATTTTGAAAATAAAATATTACTAGATTTTATCTCCTTTGACGATAATGTCACGGGAGAAAATGAGTCTTCAAAAAGGCACATGTGCTGGGAAAAGTCTGTTCTACCTCGCATCCTAGTAAGGGGGTTTGCCTTCAAACTAGGCACTCCCTAGGAAGGGCTCAGCAAGTTTGAGTGCCATGCTCCTAACCCAAACAAGCCACAGTGGAAGACAGTGGAGATGACAGCAACCTGGTCTAGTGGAAGGTGTCCCTGCCTATGGCGTGGGGGGTTGAACAAGATGATCTTTAAGGTCCCTTCCAACCCAAACTGTTCTATGATTCTGTGACGGCGTTTGAGAAAATGGTGTTTTGTCCTGATGCTATGTGGCTGGTGATCAGAGCACCTCAAACCTAATTCCTGCACCACCACCTTCTAAGATGTGCTAGTGGGCAGACATCTCTGTGGCCACTGAGCACAGCCCCAGCTGGCAGGTGTTAGTTTAGGTCCTTTTATAGCAGGACACAGTGCTGGAAAACAATATCCTTCTTTACAACCTATTATCAGATGGGGGAATTGAGATCTAGGCAGTCGTTCTTCTGAAGGGCCGCGGCTTATCTTGAGCTCAACCTAGATTCAAATGAAGTCTAGCGTTTGCTTCCTGCAAGCGTTCGGCAGATGCCATTGTAAAATGAAGGAGTCTGTTGGGCCACTACAAATGTCAGCCCTGTATTTCTAGCTGAACACATGGATGCACAGAAAAGCAAAGTTATTTCCCTGCAGTCCCCTGGCAAGTAAATGGCATAGCTGGGAATAGAACGGAGATTTCCTGATGTCCGTTCCCCTCTTATAATTACCAAACAGCACTTTCTTCTTCTTCATTGTAAACGTGAATCAACCCAAATGGCATGCGCAATTAGCTTTTTTTTCAGCAAAGCGGAGGGGGAAGAGGGGAGGAGGAGGGGACCGAAGCAATGAAGGGGGAGGGGAAAGTCATTCAGGGACAACTGTACCTGCTGGGGCACGATTTAATAACCGCGCTGAGCGGAAGGAGCGGCCCGGGCTGCAGATGCGTTGTTATCTGCAGAGTCCCCGAGCTGGGAGAGCGCCGCAAAAGGTTTAATGCAAATCGAGACCTCTGCCATTGTGTGAGACAGATTAGGGCTCATTTGCATTCTTTCTCCTATAATAATTACCTAGCAAGGAGTGCCTGTTACCATTAGCTTCATTCTGTTTGCCTGTGATAACGCCATCAGCAATCTCTTCTCCATGGATTATGGACGCTGTGAGGAAGGGCAGTGGGCCAAAGAAATAAAAATAAATCTGTTGGAGAGAGTGGTAGAAAAATGTGAATACTGAAAAAATAAAATGCGGATAATTGTAGTAATATCCATTAAACATAGCTGGAGAAATACTGAGAGCTGAAGAGTAAAAGTCAATATTAATCCATAATATTGATGAGATGTATGGTTTCAAATATTGGTTTAGAAAAGCCAGCGCAGGATTTTAACTGAGCTTTATTGGTGAGGCTTCAGTAGTTTTGTCCTGTTTTTGGAATTGGTTCAAATTGTCCTAAAATTAGCACAAGTAGAAATCGGTGTTTTCGAGATACGAATGTGAACAGTCTAAAACTGATGTGGTGCATCAGAAATTCAAGTAAATGCAGCAAACTTAGTGCAGCTTTGGATCCTGGAACACAAGCAAAGCTATTTCCCTGACTTAGAAATAAAAGCAGATATTTGGGGTTTTTTTCTGTGGTTGGTTGGTTGTTGAAGACGGGAGGAGTTAAATAGGAGGAAAGAAATGCAATTCCATGTGGAAGGCTGAGGGTGCTGAAATCAGCTGCTCCCTCTACATGCTAACTGCATGTAGAACAAACATGAAATCCTGGTGATGAACAGTTGCTGTTCTTGCTGTTTGTTCTCCTCCCCTTGGTTTCTGCCCTCTGCGCACTGCCCAGTAAGCTGCTGGGGTCACTCCAGGAGAGGCGGAGATCTCCGAGGTCTTGGGTCCGGCTCTGGTTCCTTGTGGCAGCCAAGCTCTGGCACCAGGCGCCCACCTTGAAGCCCCAGCCTTGAGCCTGCATGGGGGCATCAGCTGCTGGGGGTAGACCTGATGCCCCGGTTCAAGGCGTTGTTGTGGGTGATGCCACGGGAGGTCCTCTTTGCGTCACGGTAGTGCAGGGTCGAGGTGGGACTCGGTTTGGAAGAAGAGAACAAGTCCAATACTCCGCATGCACATCGATGTCAGGGAGGGAGCAGCGTGTGCCTGGCAGCCTCTGTTTTGGAGCAGATCCCCCTGCCGGTCTTTTTATGGTGAGGTGATTCTATCTTTCACGGTGGTGGGGTGGGGAAGCAGGAAACCAAATCAAAGCAACCCTGGCTTTAATCTGTGAGCAGCGCTCTTAAATGTATTCAAATATATGTAAGCTTATTTCTCATCTGGAGCCGGCTATCAAAATGATGAGTCACATAGTTGGGTGGTTTTGGTTTTTAAAGTGATGTTTGAGGGCATGCTACCATATTCAGCTTGTCATCAACGTGGAAGCAGAAGAATGCCAGGGATGATGCTTGAGAAGTTGGTCCTGGCTCTCCGGGGGTAGAGTGGGACTGGGAGGGGTTGTGTTGGGGAGCTGTTGGGCAGCTGATGGACTACCAGGAAGAAGCTTTGGTTACAGTGGCTGCCACCATTGCTGCCCGCTAAGGAGTTGGGACGGTCCTGTATTGCCTGTAAAACTTGACACAACTCTTCCGAGTTTAGAGATCCGCATGTGTGTGAGTGTACTTGGTATACAACCAAGTTTCCTGGCAGTTTCCCCTTGCTGTTAGATTTACATTTCACAAAGGTTCCGTTCTTTTTTTTTCTCCCCCTTTCTGCATAATGATAGAAATTATTTGTTTCTCAATGAGAAAGCAAGGGGTAATTATTTCTCTGTGAAATCCTATACAGTTGAAATACAAAGCTAGAAAGGTCCCTTGCATTCTACACAGTTATCATGCCCGTCTGTTCTGGTACTGGGCTCTGTACAATAAACATGTGTTCAGTAATAAAGGAAAATATTCAAGGATGAGCAAGGTTGACATTTTGCATGTACTCAGACCTTTCCCAACCAGGGGTGGACTGCAAATGGAGGCGCAGGTCTGCAAACACATAACCCGTCTGGCCTTTTCTGAAATCGGTTTTGCATGCTTGTTTTGTTTTTGTTTATTTGAGGATTTTCTTTAGCTGTGAGCTATTTAGCAACGCTTAAAAATGTCAAGATATACGGATGGGGCTAAGCGCTGCCTGCAACGAGCTTGGTAGATATTTGGTGTTAACCAGAAGTTATATCGCTCTAAACGATTAGAGGGAATGACGGGGAACTGGAAATGTTGACATATTTCTGAAGTCTGATTTTTTTTTTTTTCCCCACCTTTTTGTTTTGCCCACTATAATAATGATAAAGATCACAAACATGACAGGTCCACAAACGTAAAGGGAAATGAAATGTAAAAAAAAAAAAGTTTGGAAGCACACATTTCTTAAAGAAAACAGGTACTTGTAATTCTGAGTACATACTGAAGGATGCCAGTATGTTTTATTTAAATGCAGCAGCTTAAATCTTTTGTTCATCTTCAGACCTTTTTCTAGGAAGAGGAAATACAATTTGGTGCATGGCTAGTTCTACATAAATCATTTACAAGTTGTGCCATCATTACATAGGGATAAAACTGCGGTTGGTATAATTGGAAAGGTCTAATGACTATATAGTTTGTGGAGAAGGACAGGGAAGTTTTGAAGTGCTATCATGGAAAATAATGATTATGTGCGTCTAAATGTAGGCTAAACCAGAGCAACATATTTTATTGTGTGAATAATTGGAGATAACAGTTAAAAAAAAAATGTGACTACTTAAGAGATTCTGCAGTACACTGTGTGAAGCTGTGTGTTTATATATACATAGGCGCACACAATTTGAAATTTAAAAAATGATGGAAAGATAACATAGCTTCTTACGAGGATTGTATTATTACTGCAAATTATTTTTCTCCATATGGCTCTCCTTTAATAATCAATTTAGGGTAGTGGCCACACGTATTTTCAATCTTCTATTTTGATTTTGTAGCGATGCATTGCAAGTCATTTGTATTCCAAGCAGTATTTAGCTTTTTTTTGCTTTCTTTCTTTAACCCACCATATGTATGGGTATGTTACTGATACCGAGGCCTCCGTAATCCAGAAGTGCATCAGAAATTAGTTTTCAAATCCCCTGCCTCACTTAGGGTGGCTTTTGGAGCCCTTTGTTCAAGATCCCTTAAAGGCACATGAACAGATGTGGTTTTGTTGGAGGAAATGTCACCGTGTTCAGCTGGCTCTCCTCAAGTGACGAGGTGCCGGAAGCCTCTGCGCTGTGCGAGCTCCGTGGCGCCCGGGCTGCTGTTTCTTATCGCCCGAACTGTAGGCAGTGGCCGGTCGCACCTGGGAGCAGGGAGGTGTTCCCTGGGCTATACGAGCTGGTCTGAGTTGTTTTTTAGTACTGCTGCCTTTGACTGTAAATTTAAGCTTACCTTGTCGTTTTGGTGAAAGGCATGTCATGTCCTCTACGCCTCTGCAGACACTGAAGTACCTGTTGGGAGGAAGGCGAATGTGTTGGGCAGGTAAGCCCCCCTAGGAAATGGACGTCCCAACTTGCCAGCATACTGCATCTGGGACCAGCACGTTGCCAAAAGAATGATTTAATTAAAAAAAAAAAAAAAAA
>Ga0065711_1042015_pt1 | contig 15718 bp, 11 predicted proteins | sample Hoacrofraction12_FD_59098 | JGI IMG/M metagenome (GOLD analysis project Ga0065711, IMG submission 59098) | Hoatzin crop microbial communities from Cojedes, Venezuela - Epithelial fraction 12 v2 (version 2) | ecosystem: Host-associated > Birds > Digestive system > Esophagus > Crop | place... | reverse complement strand
GGGGGGGAAGCCATGCGTTTCAATTTGATGGGTCTATTTTACTAACAGCAAAGATCCGGACCTCTTATGGATCTTCTGTTTAGCAGTATAAAATTGATGTGGAATATCTGCAAAAAAAACTCAAGAGAGGCAGAAAATATATAGTAGCAGAATAAGGAGTTTCCAGAAAAGATTTCTGGTATTTTTGGTTGATTTCCTGTTTTGTCCTCTTTTCCGCAACTTCAGTTGCAGAAGAGTTACTCAGAAATAAGAACAAGAAAATGCTCTCAAAACACTCAAGTGATCGTTCTGAGGGGGAAGAACAGCAGTAATTCAATTCCACATTTTAAAGAGCCAACACTAAGTAATCAGCTTGTCTTGTGCCCCCCCCTGTGTAGGCGAAGCAAAAATATATGACTGACATTAAAGTAGGTTACTGTCCTGGAGTTACAAAAATGACAGAGAAGGAAGAGAAAAGTGGAGTCCATGTAAGATGAAGACGTTGTCAATCCACACACGGGGATAAGTATTTTTGTAGACCCTCTTTTTTTTCTTTTTTTTTTTTTTTAATTTTCCAAATACACAAGACAGCCCCAGCTTTCATTTTGAAGAGGCAGTTTCTAGCCTCAGAGCCACTCCTTCCCCCTGCAAGGGTGAGGAAATAAAACTAACAAATGCCCCGATAAATTTTATCAAGAGTCAAACCGAGAGAGGCTACAGAGAACATCATTAACAAAACTGCGCCATTTCAAGAACAGCAGACTGCTTAGTGACTTCAAACACCAGGAACAGCTCACACTATCAAGAAGATTCAAAATAAAAAGCCCCACTGGGTTTTCATACCCCAGCTTACAGCACTTTCCCTGCTCATATACTGGTTGTTAAATAGCCCTGCTGAAAAAACCCCCCATCTTTGTTTTCCTTAAAAAAACCTCCTCCTTTTCTACCAAGCCCGCGCATCCTCCAGGATAACTCAGCTGACTGCAGTCTGCAAGGCTGCAGCTTGAATTTGGGTGCCATGAGAAGAAATCCCTTTAAAAAGGAAAAATTCCCATAAAACGAGTGGTTAGAAAAAAGGTAAGGGTATAAAAGTATGACTCATAAGTGCTTCACCTTGCTGGTCTGTGCTATAGTTAGAAAGGGAGACAGGGGGTTTTGGAGAGGCCAGCTCTTAAAAATAGGTGGGAGGGTAGGCTGGAACGCTGTCTGACCTCACGGGTCTGCAGGAAGCTTGCAGCACGAGTGTTGCAAGTGCACTGCTGCCTCCCTTATTCCCCATCTCTGTATATCCCTTTCGCAGCCTAGACGATTTATTTTCTTTTGTCTAAAGAAAGCGTTTTCAAGGTGTTTTGAAGTCAGGTGCGCAAATGAAGAAGCAGGCAAATGAAAACTCACAGGAAGGACTGCTCTTGGGTCTGACAGCCTGTAGGGTGTTGCTTTTTGATACGGCAATGTTTAAACAAGGCCAGGATGCAAGAGGAGGTTGAAAAGGACTTGGCATACTTGACTGATGTCTACCTTTACACTATACCAGATAAAGGGTTATGAGAAATATATGTTCTTATTCGTAAGAATGAGTCATTTTCTAACTGACTCAGATTAGTAAGAAGCTTCCTCGATTGACATGTGTCTTCATGACTTCTGAAATGTTTGTCAGTGACTGCCTCCAGAGAAAGGCTTCAGGGAAATCGGTTTTCAAACTGTGTCTGTGGCTCTACGTCTGGCTGTGCACACATGTATGTGGGTGTATCAACAACTAAGAAAAGCAGGCACAGGGTGTTTTGTTGGTTTATTCACAGAAAAGAGTCGATACTTTTGTTATAGACGCTCATGCTCAAATCAAATTGAGAAGCCAATTTTTCATTAATCAAAGTGAATTTATTAGCAAGCGATAAAAGAGCAAAACAGCGCTGGACGACCGAGGAGTCAGTACTCCACCAACAGCTCACACCGACAGCGGATGCAACCCCCCTTTTTATAGGGTTCCTATTTCCTGCGTACGTGGCCCCTGGTATCTTCTGCGTTGTGTCTGCGCTTGCGCGACTGGTTGCTAGGTGGTCATCGTCTGCCTCTCGGTGGTCGTTGGGATGAAGGCCGAAGTCTCTCAGGCGTCCTGCTGTCTGCTCATCCCCCAAGCCATTGCTCATTCATCACCCAAGCCATTCCTTTGCTTATCAGCAGGTAGGCTATTCCCTTACTTATCAGCAAATGGTTGTTCACTCCTCTGGATGTCTGCGGCTCCAGCTTAAGTTGCAAAAGAAACTCTAACACCCACATGTGATTTCATGAACAAAGTTAACCCATTCATCACAGGGCTTCTCCTCTTTATCCATCAGCCGGTTTGAGAACAAATTTTAAATGTATACATTTATTACACTTTCACTGAGTCTTTTTGCTGGCTTGCGTATTGAAAAAGTTTGGAAGCTGCAAGTGCTCCAAGCTAATCCGATCTTCCTTTCTTGTTCCCAGGTGGGCCAGGATTTTAGAAAAAAAATTGGAAATACAATTCATTTGTGGAAAGGTCCCATAGGAATAAAGTGACAGCAGGAAGAGCTAATGGAGATGTATGCAGACAGCTGGCAGCATAGTGGCTTCGTATTCTGCCTGTTAGATGTTTGGTGCTGAGCTCAAGGGTTTTAAAGAACCTTTTATTCCTAGCCAGGCATCTGAGGTGTGCATGATGCCAATTCATAATCATGTTTTTCCTCTGATGGCAGTTTCTCCCATGGTGCCAGTCCATCAGCACACATGCTTTGTGTGAGGGGTAGTCATGCTGCTGAGGAACTTCAGGAGGAGAGTGAGTCATGTGTGAAAGGCAAAGATGGATCCAAAAATGAGTATTGCACTTACATCACAAGCTTACATCAACTTCTCTTTCCTCTTGATTAGTGTATTCATAGCTGAGAAGTATTCAACACAGAAGTAGTGCACATGAATTGGTAGTAATCCCCTGCACATCAAGGGAGGCCTCTTGTGTATTTGAATGCTGACACCAGAAATGCACTGTGGATCACCACTTTGCACACTAGGCTTGTGGTGAGTGCTACTCTCTTTTATTAAATTACATGGAGAAGAAAGGAAAAGTTTTCAGGCATCAGGGCTTCAACAACAATTGCTGGGTTAAATGCATGTTAAGAACTCTCACTCTGGGGTTTGTGTGCTGTGTATAATTAACAGGTGTAGTTACCTGAAACACAGGCAGCAAAGATAATCATATGGAAAAGGTATACATATAGGAAAGAACAATTTCTAAAAGCAAATATCAATTTACCGTGGATCATAAATAAAATATTCACTTCCACCACTTGGTATTCATGGCAGACGAGTGGTAGCTGGTGTTACCAGGAGCATTTCCCCTCTTCGACTTACTCTGCTTGCCCAAGGGGGCCATGAATAACAAAGGTAAGGGAAAAACAATAACCAAATGAGACTATATTCCCCTGCTTTATACAGCTATAGCTGTGTGTGAATGCCAGTGTTTTTAGAAAGAACAGCCATTCCCCAAATGTTTTTGTGAAAAACAGAATCAAAGTGTAGTTTGTGTTGGAAGGGACCCCTGGAGCTTCTCTAGTCCAGCCTCCTGCCTAGCCCCAGGTGACTTTCACAGTAAAAGCAGGATGCTCATGGCCATGTCCAGTCAAGTTTTGAACAGCGCCAAGGATGGAGATTTCACAGCCTCTCTTGTGAACCTCGAAGAGCCTGACTCTGCCTTCTCACCCACGAAGTAGAGGAGGACACAGGCAGATCTCCCCAGAAATATCTACAAACTGGGTTTGCTCAGCCTCTCCTCATACACTGTATGCTCAAGGCCCCTAACCATCTTGGTGTCCCTTCACTGGTCTCTAGCCAGTTGGTCAATGGCTTGTCCATCCATTTATGTCGAACAGGAGGAGTGCAAACCTGGCCCCAGGTCTGGATTGCTCAGAGCAGGTGTATGAAGCTTTGTAGTCAGGAGAGGATTAACCTTCCTGCAAATGTTTCAGTTGGCCTCATTTGAGGTGTTACAGGTGCTGTACTCAGCTGGTTGCATTCAGACAGCCCTGCTAAACCTGTAAGGTCACACCAGGGCATTTACAGGACCTAACCTGATTTTAATTTGTGCCTCTGCTGTGCATATTGTGTGAGGAAGTTCTGGTTAGAGGTGTAGCTTTCCTGTCCCCTGCTAAACTTGGGGTGGGGCCTGCAATTGAGTTTTAGGTCAAAGGCAGTTTATAAAGTGATTATCTCACAAACTTCCTTTGCATTGACCAAATTAAAAAAACCCCAACACCCTCTAATAATTCCCTCTTTGATCTATATGCATTATACTTTTATTCATAATGCATATTTTCCCCTTTATTGTCTCCATTTGCTGGAAACCTTTGCCCAAACTTGGGCCTGGGTCTCTCCCAGCGTTAGCTCAAAATGCTTCTACCTCCATTTCTTGGAAGTGCAAGAGAGGAGTGTGTTTGGGTGCAGGAGAGAGAGTCAGAGCTGAGGGTCTTGCAGCTGCTGTCATCAGGGAGGTGAGGGCTCTCAGCCATTCCTCACGGTGCTGCACTTCGGCATTTGGCACATTCATTGGTATCTGGTGCTTTGCTTTGCATAAAAGGAGACGTCAAATGATTCATCTAGGACTTTCTGGGCTGGCCTGCTCATTTTTTGAATTTTTTGCAGCACTGTGTAGCAATTCAGCAAGCTGTGAAGCTACGAAGGTTCTGGAGGCTTGAAAAGCCATGTTGTGTTTATTCTTGAATGAGAAGTTCAGTTTTGCCTGCCTGATTTACTATGCTAGCAAAATAAACCATCTGATTAATAAATTGTGTCATAAACTGGGCTGAAATGTAATGAGGCAGCCCTTAACTAGTTTTCCGTAGAGAAAGATCTAGAATTAGCCTAACAACTTAAACATAATACACTTTTAAACTGTATGGCCGTGGGGAGTGAACTAGTCTGGAAAGGGAAGGTGAGAATGCGTCTTTCCACAAAGAATGAATCAAAGCTTTCCAGAATTCAGTCTGAAATTATCTATGTCAGTCCCGAAATTGTCACTACACTGTTTGCTGTTTCATTATATTCACAGGTAAGACATAAGAATCTCAAACGTTTCTCGGGAACGGTTTTCCTCTGGAGTACATCCAATTCTTCCCTTTTCCATCCGCTGCATCTTGACACCAGGGAGTAAAAAAGAGTGCTGTCTTCTTTTTTTGAAGCCTTCTGGTTTCAAAATTTGTCCATGTGTGAGTGTGCGTATCTGTCACTGACATCTACTGACCAAGTTAAGAAACACAGCTTTATGAGGTGGGAACTGCTTTCAGCTGTGCATTTTAATGGTAAAAGCAACAGCAGATAGCAAAATTTGGAGCTTCCTCTTGTTCAGTGGCCCTGAATCCAGATCCATAGTGTGGTGTTAGGGCATTTCTCCCAAGAAAGCCAAGCAGAAACTCCACTGCCAGCATCACCGAAGCGTTGCTGCCTAGTTCCCTGTGGTCATCCCTGTACATTTGTACCTAATTTTCCAGACCTCAGAGGCTACAGGTCCACGTAGATGAGCTTTGCTTACTGCAGGGGTGCAAGTTCATGCCAGGGACAGCATGGAAAGCCAGGCTGCGTCCCTGCGGAGCTGGGCGGGAGCAGGCGTGACCTGGGAGGCAATTCAATCCCAAGGCTGCACTGGCAAAACTTGCATGAGCTGATACCAGCAGAGAAGTATCTGATCCAGTTTTAGCTGCATACATGTTTCATGCTTGTGTGCTGTTAAATTAAATAGGTTGTGGAGGAAGCTGGACATGCAGGGAGCAAAACTCTCTCCAAGGTTCTCTGGTTAAAGACCTGTGAAAGTCAATAATATCACAAGATTGGTCATCAAAGCCCATTAACCTGTCTCTGACTGAAGAGTGTACCAAACATTTCACAAGAAGAGTTAAGAAAACATGTAGTACACCAGTGGGCCTGTAACATGCCTATCTGTTAATGAGTCTCACCTGTTCCAAAGCACAAATGTTGAAGTTTTTTCTTTTAAAGCCTCTGTGGAAGTTGTGAAAGTTCCTCCAGGTGTCTAATACTTTGTTAATTATCTGCTCAGTAGAAAATTAAACATGATATTAGACACCTGTAGGAACTTTTTTTTTGTTAATCTTTAAGTCTACTGCCTGTCACTTCATTGTGTTATAAGAAACAAGAAAAAATAAGCCCCCAAGCCACATTTACTATATGATCTATTATTTTTAATAGCTTGAATCATCTGATTCCTTCTTCTGTCAAGAGTTTACCAGACCTCTCTCTATTCATAAAGCCTGCTATTAATTTATTTCTTCTATTTCCTTCAAGGCAATTCTGGAGCCAAAAATAAATAAATAAACAAACAAACAAATAATTACATTCTAGTCCTTGTTAAGACCAGTGGGCAGACATGCTTATGCCAGGCTCAGCCAAAGCACTTTCCAAAGCACAAAGACCGCAAGCGATAAAGACCCATCCCTAGGTACATGGTGCTGAAGAGCCAAGTCCTGTTTGCTGTGGGTCAGCAAACTCCTGAAAGGAGTGCACCCACCCAAAAAAGCCCTTGGGCACTGAGCTTCCTGGAATTGAGTAAGCAAGACATTCCCCAGTGTAGAATTAAGTAACTATGTGCATATATACCTATTTTGAAATGAAGAAGTCTAGGTCAAAGAATAAATATCTCATGCTACAGTCAAACTATGTCTGCAAAAAACCAATAACTCCCACGATGCTTTGTCTTTGACTTCTTTTACTATTTAGAGATAAGATCACCAGACCAAAAACATCTGGAAAGATGAGGAAGAGGTTTGTGCGATTACAAGGCATCATGTTTGCAAAACTATTTCTAGACTCCATCTGTATAAGCAATACACCTTAGTTTGCATTTTAGGACTGTTACTGCACAATGCTTTGAAAATGGGTTTGGGATTTTCTTGGGGAAGAGGGAGAAAGGATTGAAAATTTTGAACGTGTCTGTCAGAAGTGAGTAAGGAGAGCACCATGCTTGGGCAAATGGCTTCAGGTGTAGATAAGAAACCCTCTTGTCTGAAGTCCAAATCAATGGTGCCATGCTGCTGTGGATATCACAGAGCAATCTTAAACTCCAGACCTGTATTTCTCATTTAATTTGCACAATAAAGGTATGGTTTACATCCATCATGTCATTCTACCAGTGGGAAAGGGAGAGCTTCCTACACAGTGATGAGTAATCCCAACCCCTGGCCGACCTGTCTGAGTTGCACAGAAAATCTTTTCCCCCCATTTAAAAGGATTTCAGCCTCATCTGTGCTCACCACGACTAATTTGCGTCCTTGAAGGGTGGCCATTTGGGGTTGGGGGGGATGCCCAGGACTTTCCCTGTTAATTTAGATTATGGTAGCTAGGCATAGCTGATACTTAATGAGATGTATGCTGATGTCCGATGGCAAAAAAACCCCCACATATAAATGCACATACACTTCACTACAGATTAGAAAACCAGCAGGACAGGGAGCAGAGGGCTGGGCAGAAATTTCTGCTCCAAACAATCCCTAAAAAGTGGACCTGGTAATTTGTTTGTGGAAGGCTGGCCAGCCACTATGAGGAAAAATACAATGATCTGTTCTCTGTGTAGTAATTCCCCTACCAAACCTTTATTTTACTTGTCCTTGTAGTGATAGTGATGGATTATAATGATGCCACCTACACTAAAATACAATTGTGTACGTAATTATTGGAGATATTGAATTACAAGAGCTCTTGGTCGGTGCCCTCATCATCATCAGAAGTGGCTTCTGATTCATTGACTTTTTTCCTGCCAACAGCTTGAGTGCAACACACTGAGATGAAGGAATAAAGGAGAAACCTAGTGTCTTTCACAGAGGGACTGCTCTTAGCCATGGCTCTATCAGTCACTGATATGACACAGTGCAACAGCATGTGAATGAACAAGATTTAACAATATAAAGAAATTTGGGCACAAGCAGGTTCATGGAGCATGAGAGGTGAAAGTGCTTCCCCTGGGATTTCCTGTTACCCAGTTTCCAGTCAGAGGAGTGGGGTCCTCTGCTGCGGGCTGTGCTGGGAGAGGGCATGGTGCAGGGGAAGCACCCCACTCAGTTGCCTTTGCTCTAGGAGCCTCTGTGGCAGACGTGGCTGCTCAGGGGCTGCTGGGAGGCACACTCCAAGCAGGCCAGCACTGAGGACAGGACATCACAGGGAGCAGCACAGCATCGCTTGCCCACTTTCCCAGGTCTCTGGAGGAGCTGAGCCCATTGGGAGAGGTCAGGCTGAATGGACTGTTTAAATCAGAGGCGAAGTGGGCTGTCTATCCCAACTCTGGTCTGGGTAACGAATGTTAACGAATGTGACAGTAGTCACATATGATATCAAATGCCATTCTTTGGAGTCCTTGACACCAGATCACTCCACTGTACAGGACACTATACCCCCCTTGCTTTCTGGCTGCAGGTGTGGGAGCTTGTGCAGCAGCACTCCTGCTGGGTCCCTGTCTGCTTCAGTCAATGGTCAGAACCTGCTCTTCCACAGAGCTGCACAAATCTGTGCAAAATTGACTGCCTTAAAATGGCTAATCCAGCTCCAGAATGATCTGGGATAACAATGAACAAGGTGGATAATTGCCTAGTATGTATAGGCAATATACGGGTATTGCCTAGTATATCTTAGCCATATTGTGTTCATTTTGTCTGCAGATACGTCAGCTCATGTGAATTTCTTCTAAGTTCAGAGCACTTGTCAGAAGCAGTCAAGATCACAGGATTTTCCTGCTTCCAGGCAGCAGAGTGCTCTCACCATTTCCTTGGTTCGTAATAGTGGCAAGAAATCCTCCAGGCACGGACAAATCATAAAGCCAGTCTCCACTGGTATCGTTATTCCTCTGATGGTTCTTCCAGGAGCTTGTTCCTGTTGGCTTCAGTCACGCTGGTGAGAGAAATGTTAGTGCTGTTCCTCCAGGTCTTAAGGTCCTGGACCCTAAGAAGGCTGGCAGTTTCTGTGCTGCTGAAAGCTGACCATGGTATTATGACCACTGACCATGCTTATTTAATAGACTTCATTATTTGTTATATCTTTTTCTCAAAATTCCCAGTAATCCTTATTGAAGCTATTTTCAGGCTTTACCTGCCCGTATTTGTTGCCTGTGTTCGAAGCTATGCAAGCCTCTCCTCTAAACAAAGTGTAGACTGAACACCTCCCTGGAGGGGATCTGAGGAGTCTGCTGGAACACTGAAAAATAAACATTTCCTACAAACCTATTCTTTGGTTACATGCTGCATTGCTCTTTAATCCTGACTTTTCCTGGACCGCAGCTGCATCCCAGCCTGGTGGATAAGCTATGCTGTACTCGCTCACTTCAAAGTTACCAGGGGTGCTGGAAGGATGCTGACAAGAAGTGAGGTCAGGACAGTTTCTAGGAGACTCAGGAGTGTTTCCAGCTTCCTCATTGTGGAGAAAATGGTTTCTGTTGGCTCTCAGCCTTTGAGACCCCATTCATTTTCACCAAGGCTGTGCTGGCTGCTGAAAACCACCATGAAGGGACAGATGTTAAAGTGTGCGGTAAGGACTGTGGAAGTTCGTGCATTACCAGTTGGCTTCTTAACAGCTTCAACCTTAAATTGTTCAAAAGATGCTTTGAAGTAATTTACTGAGAACCTGTTGGCACCCTGAATCATTAAGAACAAATTAAAAGCAACATAAAAATGAGTGAGTCTTTTGTATCCACACCAAAGGGCCATGAATCTAAAGAAAAATCATATGAATGATGTGCACACAACTTTTTTCTGGAGTAGTTTTCATGCAAGGAAAGTGCTTGCTGCACGTCTACAAGGACTACCACTAGGTGGTGGCAACCATGCAATTTTTTGGTTGGTTGGGGTTTTTTTTCTTTGAAAAGAAGTCATAATTTTCTGTGTTCATGACACCACGCGAGCAGTTTGTTAGATGACGATGAAACACCCGCCAGGCTTCAGATGTGAAATGGAGTGAAGACTTACTTGATTATTGCACTTACAAAACTAATTCTGGTTAAAGAACCACTTCCATATTCTGCAGTCTTTACTATTCCAGTTCTTGAATGCATGAAGCCTTCCGAGACTCACTTGCTAAGGTCAATGCATTTCTCCCACAATATAAAAGCTGTGTTCTATTTTATGATATCAGATAAAACGTCCGACAAAAGAAACAACCTCATATAACAAATGCAGTTTTAAAAAGTAGAGACTTTTTTCAAGCTTGAGGCAAATTTTTCCATGTCCCACGCACTTCATATTTTTGTAATTGCAGGGTATATTGCATTAACATTCAATTGCTTTATTATCGGGAATCTTATGTTACTGTGTGTGCAATGATTACTCAATGCTGTGATTTACTGGACCCAGGGGGACTTCCACCACAACTAATCAACCACTAGACAAAAGTTATATGCTAGGAAAACAGCAGTCTTCTCAGGTGTTACCTTCTTGCCCTTTTCCTCCATTTTTTCTTCAGCTCGGTTCCAGTGAAACCAAGCTTCAAAAAAATGAGCAAAAGTCAGGGCTGAGTTTGAGACCTCAAAAATCTGAGCTACTGGTCAGAAATGGACTTGAAGCAGCAATGAGTCAGGCCCGTATTTTGTGTGCTTGACAGCAAAGCCCAAGCAGCCACGCTGTTCCTAGACATGACTAAGAACAGCTGTGCAAATGGGTCGCTGCGTTGCGCTGAGGTGCCAGAATATTCTGTTTAATGCTTCCCATTAGTAAAAAAATCCATCCAGAAGAGGTCAAGAAGCTATAAAAGAAGCAAAGCTTCTCCTCTCTGATGCATTCTTTGTGGTCTGTTTTTACAGAAATCTCTCTTAGTTCAAACTGTCCTGTGATTAATTGTTCGGGGAAGGTTAGCCAGCCTTCCCGGCCGTGGAGAAGTAATCACGCCACTCAGTCAGCACAACAAATTGATAAGGTGCTGTGCAAAGTGCTCTTTTGTCTGCTGGCAGCCTGGGCCCCAAGCCTGTGTCAAATGCGCTTGGAGAACGCCACAGGAATTCAGCTGAGTGTAAATATCTGCCACAGAACACCTCCCAGTAACGTCAAAGCAAACTTACTCAAAGGAAACGAGCTCTTCCTGTAAATACCACCAAAAAAAGCCATTTTATTAGCTAATGGTGGTATTAAACATTATTTTCTTAGAACATTTACACCACAGCTAGTAACAAATAAGCCAGAGTACGCTGAAGCTTTATCATATGTCATTGCATTTGCCAGGTAAATCAGGGTTTTGCTAACAACAGCAGCTCTACAAGCTGACAGAGAGTTTGCAGGTTCAACAGCCATGGAGGGCCAGCCCCATGCCACAAGTCCAGGGGAGATAAGAGGTTGTGGGGCCATAGCACCTGGGTATGGGTGGGCAGCATGGGACCCCTTAGCAGGGTGCCTGCACCCCTATGGGGGTGAAGTCAAGCAGCGCAGCAGGGCTGGTGCCTGCTTGCTTGTGCCAATCCTGCTCTGTTTCACCCATCCTGGAGCTGCTCAGGCTGATGAGGTGGGCAGAGAAGTCCCCCTCTCTCCTGCTTTTTTAGAGAAAGTGCCCCTTTCGCTCTTAGCTCACAGCGCTGTCGGACGAGCTGCTGCAGAAAGCAATTCATTCAGCTCAAACCACCGTGTGTCACTTTGTTCTGACTCCGACTAGCACGGAAAGTAGAAAGCATGGGTTTAATTACCTGGTCTCTGTAGATTTTGTTCAAAACCATCCGATCCAGGCTTTAACTCATTGAGCACTTAATGATGTTGGTAGGCAAGAGGTGAGGGTTTGAAAACCCCAAACCTGTCTCACTGCTTTACAAGGGAATCTGAATCTGTATTCAGGTTTTCGAAGACAAAAGCGAGAGAGTTTGATTTTGCCTGTTAATCGTTTCACACAGCCGCCATTCACACTGTTGATGGAAAAGGATAGTTATTCCTTGCAAAATACTCACTCCCTGCTTCTGGCATTTCAGGAACACAGATTGCAGCATCCTTCCTGGAGACCTCTGCTTCGGATGCTCCCTGGCACCCGGATGTTTGGAATCATTAGGAAAGGAAAATCGAAGAAAACAGAGATCATCATGGTGTCCCTGTATGGGTCCATGGCGTACCTTGAATGCTGTGTACCATTCTTTTCCTCTCAGTTTGGAAAAGACATGGTAGAACCTAAAGGGTCAGAAACGCAACAAGGATGGTCACTTAAGTGGAAGGACTAAGTGAGGCAGGACTCCTAAGCCTGGAAAAGCAGTGCCCAAAGGCGCATATGACAGATGTTTAGATGTGCTTTGGCAGGGTGAGAAATCGCTTCTCGCTGTTGCTTTAATGCAAGCTAATGGGCATCACCTCAGACTGTCAGAGGGGGTTCAGAACAAACAAACAGCTGTGAGAAAGACTGAGAGAGCTGGTACTGTTTCGCCTAGCCAAGAAAAGGCCCGTGGTAGGGGGCAACCTGTCAAAGTGTGTAAATGCCTGAAGAGAGGGTGCAAAGAGGACAGAGCTAGGCTTCTTTCAGTGGTGCCCAGTGACAGCACCAGGGCAATGTGCCCAAACTGAAACACAGGAGGTGAACATCAGGAAACACTTTTTCATTATGAGGATGACCAAGCATTAGAACAGGTTGCCCAGGGATGTTGTGGAGTCTCCATCCTTAGAGATGTTCAAAAGCCATCCGGACCCAAGCCTGGGCAACTGGCTCTAGGTGGCCCTACTTGAGCAGTGGGGTTGGACAGGATGACCTCTGCAGGTTACTTCCAACCTCAACCAATCTATGATTCTGTGAACCTTCACAAAAATATACTTAAGCTGTCATTCCTCACTGCAGCATCTGGTGGATGCTATCAATGTACACATATTCAAAAAGTGTTTGGACAAATTAATAGAACAAAAGTCTACCAAAGGCTGGAGTCGTGAGACCACACCTCTGCCTCAGAAGGCCTTTGGATAGCAAAATGTAGAGGCTGGTAGAGCTTCCTGGGGGAGTGTATCATTACCTGCTCCCTACTCACCCTTCCTTGGCCACCTTTTGGGACATTTTTCTGTGAAAAAGAGCCAGTGTACTACTGGGTGATAAACAGGCAGCATGCATCCATCTCCCAGCTCAGCAAAACCTGTTAACAGCAAGTTGTCACAGCAAGCTTCTGTGGTATTATGCTGTTAAGAAGAATTACCACATTTGGTCATAACTAAACCTCCTCTAACCTGCTGAGTTAAAGGAACATTTGGTCTGATTGAGTACATATGACCTTTTGTTCTTATATGGTGTCCTTATGTTTTGTTACTCAAAGCTCCTGGCTGCCCAAGCTATGCCCAAACTCACAGCAGGAAGGGATAAACAGAAAAGCAGATTGAGCAGACACTGCAAGCCCTTACCGAATGCTGTGGTCAGTGGGACAAAACCTGAACACCATCTGACACCACAGTCAAAGGACAAACAATGATCCACAGGGATAGGAGTAGGGGTGCAGGATTGTAGCAGCAAGGAGCTAGTTGTACTGATACGTGACAGTCATAAGCCCGACATGGGAAGAAGTCAGAGATTTGTAGAGCCTGCTCTTTAAAAAGAAGTCTGGAAAACTGGGGTGATTGAACCAGCATGACAAAAACTGACACAGTGCTAGAGAAAATGGGGAGCCTAAGGAAAACTTAAATCTGTTCAGTTTATTGAAGTGTGACTTTAAAAGGCAGACAAGTAGTTTCTGAGTAAATAATAGTCAAAGATTACATTAAAGTGCTCCTTAATCTGACAAAGTCAGAACAAAAGCTGTTAGCTAGCATTAAAGAAACACACATTCAAGTGAGAAATAGAACAAGGATGCCTGGTGATGACAGTGATTACCTGCAGAAGCAAACTGCCTCAACAGCCATGGTGCTCACGCCAGTAGACTGAAGGTACTGGTAGGGAGATTTGGCCCAAGCATTCTTCCACTTTGTCACTGCGGGGGACTGTGTACTCCTTCCTTGCAGGCTTGGGAAAACAGGCCGGAGATATCTTCAGCCTTACTGTGGTCTGACACATTTGACTTCTCCCAGGTATATCGTTTCTGTTACCTGTAACTCATATTTTTGTTTGTGTTGCCTTAGTCCAAGGTCACTGGGTCTTCCCAAAGATGAAGCTAATTGTTTTCCTTTCTACCGCTTTTCTCCCCAGATCAAAAAAAAAAAAAAGGTGCAAATCTTATTCTTTTCATGCCCTGAAACTATGTTACAGAGGTTTTGTGGATGAAAACAAAGTGAATACAACCACTGTGCCTATGTGTGTCTGTCCTTTTCTTCCTTCTCTCTCCTTAATAATCTTTGAATCCTTTGGCTACCATCAACCACAAAGGGTAGAGGTTTCAAGAATAATTAAGATGCTACAAGTTTTGTGAAAATAAGTATCTAAGTGGAAGAGAGAGACTTTATGGGTATTTTTACTGAGGAAAGAGTTGTAGTGTAAGTCTACATTTTTTTCAGTCAGTAGAGAACCTGCATAAGAGAGTGCCTGTATAAATAAATACCCAATACCACCTGGAAATCTTACATCCTTGGACACCAAAGTCAAGTAACTAAAACCATAAAATCCTTATGAAAGGAGGTGTCATTAGTTTTGTTGCTCAGGAAATTGCTTGTTTCTCTGTGAAATCCTGTCTCTCAAAAACAGCAATAATCTAGATTATTGCTACAATTCTACAATCTTTGATCATGTCAAGAAGACTTTTTCTATGTACTCATTCATATTTGATGTATGTATAAAAGTCTTTTTCTACATACTCATTCATATTTGATGTATATATAAAACCAGCTCTTCTGTAAAGTGGTAGAGAGCATAGCTTTCTGATAAAAGGCAAGTTTTTACATACTTCGTTCTAAACTCCGTGCCTTTATAAGCAGATTTGTTGACTAGAACTTCTGCGATGTTTTCTGCTTCCCAACCAGAAGAATAGGCTTCCTGGTCCCCTTTCTTTGTGACAAGACGACTCAAGCAATGCAAAAGTATACTGAAAGCCCCAGAACCACCTGCACTAGGTTTTATCTGGTGCAGGAGACAACAGGAGCAGACTCTTACCAGCATGTGTGGTTTGCTAGTTGAACCAGCTCAGGCTCAGTGTCTACGAGAAGGTCAGCCACTGAGGCCATGCATAGTTTAGGCTAAACTGGGGGTCTTTTTCATAATAAGGGAAATCTGCACTTACAAGATCAAAGAATTGGACAAGACTGTGCAGTCTTAACCCTTTTCTCTAGGATCTGAAAGGGGCTATTGAAACACACCACAAAAATTCTCTGTTTCAGGTTGAGTGATCATTTTTTCAAATGAGTATCTGTCCTTTCCTGTGCTGCTCCACTGCAGACTGTTCACCAGTTTCTGTCCAATAAGTGTCACTGGTTTTGATCTAGTGGTTTACCTCCTCCAGTCCCTGTTTTCCTGGGGTTATAGGACACACAAGAACTGGTCCCTCAGGACTGATCAGGAGAACTCCAGAGAGCCCCCTCCCTCAGTCCCATTCATCACTCATACTAAAGAGCCCATTTTCAGAGAGACTCCTCTAGCATGGTACATCCTGGAAGAAAATATTTGTGTATTATGAATTAGTTAAAGTTGGCACATAAATTGCTTTTGCAACATTAGCTACCATTTACCATTGCTTTCTAATATTTTAAAGCTTGTTCGCTTCCTTTCCTTTCCTTTCCTTTCCTTTCCTTTCCTTTCCTTTCCTTTCCTTTCCTTTCCTTTCCTTTCCTTTCCTTTCCTTTCCTTTCCTTTCCTTTCCTTTCCTTTCCTTTCCTTT
>Ga0065711_1042014_pt1 | contig 15719 bp, 9 predicted proteins | sample Hoacrofraction12_FD_59098 | JGI IMG/M metagenome (GOLD analysis project Ga0065711, IMG submission 59098) | Hoatzin crop microbial communities from Cojedes, Venezuela - Epithelial fraction 12 v2 (version 2) | ecosystem: Host-associated > Birds > Digestive system > Esophagus > Crop | place... | reverse complement strand
CCCCCCCCCCAATTCTTGAAAAAAGAGGAGAAATCCAGAATTTTAAAAAAACTTAGTAGAAGCCACACATCACATTTCTATTCCCTACATGTGATTTGCAACACTGACACTGTACGGAAAAGTGAGAGGGGCAAAGCACATTTTCCAGATCCACAGAGTAGGTGGGATACAGAGACGATGGTGAAACCTGCAATCTCTCCATTTGTATTTTTTTCAGATAAGTAAGAGAAGAAAAGCTTTCCATAAAAATAGAAAAAAAAGGGAAGTTTACAAAAAACCAGAACAAATGTAGACAAAAATTTGAAGATACACTGTACCTGTTTAGCTAAGGGAAATCTTTAGCTGCTTGTTTACACAAAATATAACACCTGTTTTGAGCTAATAGTGTTCTAGAAGAGCATTATTCTTACCAATATACAGAATTTTACAGCTTTATGAAGTCTGATTACTTGATCCCAAAGTTCCAGATTCCCACTGACGAGTAAGCTCAATAATGGAAGCCAAGTCCTGCTGACTCTAGAAGCTCCCATATTCTCCTCTTAAAGCCTCTGTATTTCTAAAAAGAGGGAAAAGTAAGAAAAATTAAGTAAACCTCATTAGGAAAAACACCCTGCAGTTTAATTGAAATGGCAAATGCAAAGTTAAAAAAAAAATTAATTAAAAAGCCACACATCATGGAAGATAAAACAGTACAATAAATATATATATATATCAGTTTTTAAAATAGTCGTATCTTAAAAACATGTAACAACTCTCAGGAAAATGGCAGACAATACTAATAGAGACATTCTGTTTAAATATTTGGTATTTTAATTTACAAACATGCACTTTCTCTTCTGTATTTATTTCAGAAAAACATGGGTTCGTGCTGTAGAGTTCTGGTATTAGTATTCTCTTTTTATTGTTCCTTTGGAAAGAAAAGTGTATGGTTTTGGCTCTTCATTCTTCTTCCTTAAGTTACTGCACACAGCCAGGCTCTGTGTCCAGAGGGAGCAGATCACTGCGCAGAATTTTCTACCCCGATGCTGTTCTGGGAAAACAGGAAGTTGGCTGTGTTGATTCGGACTCAACCTTTTAAAAAACCCACTTTATCGCATCCACTTTTGGCCACAAACAACTAGAATGCCTTCACTGATGCTTTATCTTCTCTTGATCTCCTGTTCTTTTTGAAGTTACTGTGCTTTCAGTGCGATGTTTGCTTCCAAGGGTTTTTCTTCCCATTCTGATCATGTAAACTGGTAAAGAGCGAGACAATCCTCCCTACCACACAGCCCCGCTGCTTTCTGCTGACAGGCGTGTGACAGGTACAATTACTGTGCTGTCAAGAGCACAGAAAGTATACTTGTTATTTTACCAACAGTAAGACTCCTGAGATCTGAAAAACTAATCAATTCTTCAAATGTTAACAATGAAGGTCTTGCACTTTGCATCTTTTAGATGATGGCTCTTCCGTCTTCAGGGCGTCTGGATGACTGGAGTCAGATTTGCCCTTATCCAGGACAACAGTTATACCAGATAGAAGGTACCCGCCACCTCCGCTCATCGTCAGTTTTGGATGGCTTCGATCTGGTAAGACCTTTAAAAAAACAGAACCCAAAACAAACACAAAAACAAGCAGCTGTAAAAAGTCACTCTATATGTGCACATCAGATTGTGTAATTTCACCTTACAGAATAAGATGTAATTTTTTTTTTCCAGCCACCACAACAAACAGCTATTTGGAAAGGGTATTTATCTTTAAAGGGCAAAGTATCTGCATACCAAAAACCAGTTCTAGAAATACCTAAGAACACAGGCTACTGCCTTACCAATTACTACTTCATGGTGTTTCCAGCAAAATTACGCAGTCAAGGTTTGGGACACATGAAAGTCTCACTGATGCGTTCAGAACTGGTGTACTTTGCAAGGGACCATGGCTGGTCTAACACGACAGCGTTAAGTAATCCAGTCCTTTCCAGTTCTGTCACCATAATCTTTACGTAGCTACTCTTAAGGTAAGACATAGCAATGAACCATCACTTTCAGCTACATTAGGCTTCTCTGTAGATTCTTTCTCTTCAGCTATGCTTCCTCTTTGCTTTGTCTGCCATCACAGGTCTAAGCCGACTGAAGTGTGTCCAGGAGATGGTGCAGTACTGTTCCCAGCTGCAGCTGGACATAGCAACCCTCGCCAAGCCTAATGCGTGTGAACGTCTTCATCTATCAATCTCCTAATCACTTTAGTTCCAGGAAATGTGTTATTTGAAGACACTGACTTGTTAAGTCACCACCATTCTTAACAGTACAAATTCTTTTTCAGCTATCAAACCAACTGGAAATGAATAAACACTTGTAATATTTTGCTGCATCTCTCTTATGGGACGTTAGCTTGTCCCTCACTTTACGCTAGCCACTAATGCAGCACAACTATTAAATCTGTCAGTGTGCTACAACTATGTTAGCAAATATTTAAATTAAATACTTTGTAAGAAGAAAATAAAGTATTTCCATTTGAAATTGTTGCAATGAAGCATTAAAACTCTTCAGAATATTTTCCTACTGCTCTCAGGTAAAACAAATGCATGGGCTTATGCACAGTTTCAGTAAGTCCAAAAGCCGTATTTTCAGAGAGTGTTTTGCTGCCCAGTACCCGTGCTGTTTTGACAGCCACTTACTGTAATCCTTACCTGGTAGTTGCGTAGCCAGGTTTCAGAGAGCTTTAGGTTAATAACACCGCCTCTTTCCCTCAGCTTTGTGTAACACTCTAACAATGGCTTAAAAAAAACAAACAGTAGGTTATACAGCAGCATAGTCTCAAACTTGAGCTAGAACAACTAAAGTAACATACTTGATTTACCTCTTTATACTGGCAGTAGACAACAAAAGGCCTTGAAGGAGCAACAAATTCCAACAAAGAAAGTAACAGCGGAGCAGGGTGAAACTTGCTGGCTACAATTAAGCTGCAAAAGAAATTTCACAGGCATTAGTTTTCTGCTTCTAAAACCTATTCATCAAGTGACAGTTTTTCCTACTTAGCATGGCTATCAATTATAGCTTAAATGTTGCTAATCAGCATGTTTTCATGGCTCTAACAACTCCCCAAATATGAAAACAAATCACGATTTCCTACTCGCACAATTAAGAGGATAAAACACTTGTTCCCTAAAGCACAGTATGTTAAACACGTTGCAGAAGCACTCATTTCAGCTGTGCTGAGCTCCACAGTAATTCTTGCGACCCAAGAATTTGCATGCTGGTTTCCCTACCCTAAGACCATTGTCCAAATATAATTTAAATTCTGTGACTGCTAATTGTTCCTTAGAATGTAACCTCAGTCGTGATTCTTTGGACTGGGTAATCTTCGTTAAATACAGTTTTATATTAAAAAGTTATTATTTAAAGAGAAAACAATCCCTTGTTACGCATAACTAAAAATCTTTCAAAAAGAAATTATGTCCTTGCCAACTTAGAGGCGCTTCATATTTTATTCTTCATCCTCATTTTAGTATCACATTATAACTCATGTTTACAGATGCTTAAGATTCTCTACTGGTATCTAGAGTTCTTATGAAAAAAAAAAAAATCGCTGCTAAACTATACTGCAAGAAATGGTTAAGATTCAATGAGTTAACAAGTTATGCAGAAAGAATGGCTAATTAAACTGCTTCTGTAGTATACAGTTACTACATGAAAAGACCCATCAATTAATTCACATTTGTTCTCCAGGGGACTGTACAGCACTGGAGATACCGTCAAACTTACCTAACAAAATGGAGATAAAAACTGACGTTCAATTTTCTAAACACAAGAGAGACAAAGAGGCAAGACAATTCTTTTACAGTGGTTTCCATTTCAGGTTTCTGCTGGCCATGGCCTCGCAGGCTACAGATTTAACCCTAATTCCAAACCTCACAAAATTTGTGCTCAGTAATTAACCAAGTGGACCATAAATAAAGATGACTCCAGACTGTGCCTCAGAAGGCTTGGAGTGCTACACTGACACTGCAAGGAGCTCTGCCAGACAACAGGAAGGTAAGTGAGAGATGAGAGAGACTGTGAAAAAATCAAATTCTGTTCTCTCATATGGCAGCACATATTGCTGTCAGCAGGTAGTCTGGCCAGTCGCAAAATTAACGTCATGGGTGAGAGGGGAGGAGGAGGAGGTAGAGCAAGGTCAGGAAGGGTAGAGGGGTGTGTGTGGTCTAATTCCAAACACATGGAGTGTCTGTAAACCAATTTCTGCTTTCATTGTATCAAAAAAATTTAGTAATCTGTCTTAAAGTCATCTTTAGAAGAATACCAAATCCCTAATGAATGTTTTCCTTTTTCACCCTCAAAGACCTGTGACAGACTTCAACTCTCATAAATGGCATTGAACAAACAGGTCTACTAGAAGGACTGTTTTACCACATAGCAGCACAGAAGACATAAATTTTATTAAAATTGTATCTTCTACATTAAATAGTAAATATTGTAAAATTCAGGACCTCAAGAAGTAATTCTCCCAAAGTTGGTGCCCATCTTTACCTAACGACCAGTTTTAATTTGCTCTGACAGTAAGTCCTGATCTTTCTCCCCACCTCCAATGTTAACAAGCTTTTACATATTCTTTCCCTGATTCTCTCTTGCAAAACAAAACCAAACCAAACCCTAACTTCCCTGCCTGCTTCTACTCGCGTGCCAGGTCATTGCTTTGAAGTATTTCTTTATTCCATGCCAATTCTTCCTGGCATAGCAGTGTGTGTACCCTGTGGTTCTTGATCTCAAACAAACGGTGGGCTATAGAAGAGGCAGATGACTACAGACAGGTGATCCTGACTGAGCCATCTGGGACAGTGCCTTCAGGCAACCATACACTTCTTTTTCCCGCCATCATGCCAAAGACTTCCTAGGGCAAGAAATCACTCATCCCTTCAAGTATATAATTTGTTACAGCTTTCATGCATTATAAAGGACAAAAGAAGTGTATGAGTGATTGAAAACAAATGAAGGAGACAAATACTAAATACGCTTCCTTGAATTCAAACTTAATCAACAACTAAATATACTATTTTATCCTACAGGAAGAATCAATTAAAGTCAAATATTAATTTTTGCTTTGCCAGACCACACATAGGGTGGAGAAGACAGCGGTAAAACCGTAACAAAACACTACCACTATTTAGGCAGCTTAATGGTCATCCACAGGCGTCACCAGTGATGCTGCTGCTGCTGCCAAACACATGTGCAGTACTTTTTACAAACCTCCTTTACCTTTGTATTGCTTCAGAGATCACGGAATAACCTGTCTCTGCATCTTTACAGAAAAGGCTAATTCTACTGCTTAAATGTGCTCGATGAGATACATACTACAATATGAATGAGCATGAGTTAAAACAATTCATAATAATAAAAACAAAAATTATAGACATGCATTTAAACATAACCAATAAATGTGTATTAAAATTTATCCAAGCAGAATGGCTTTATTCCCAGTGAGCCAATACTCTTTGAAGGAAAAAAATAATGTGGATGTTATTAACTTAACTAAATTAATGTTACTTGATTAACTCAAATCACTTCAGCGTTTGCTAAGAACATAATGAAAAAGTGCCAACCAACAAATGCTCTTACACTATTGTGGGGCTGAATTTCTATGAATATATTTATCATATTTGTTTTAAACTTCTGATGTTAAATCTTCATGTTAAATTGTTCCTTGGGAACAGTCGATACTGGCTAAAGCAGGTAAAATGAAGGTACATGTCTTTTCCTGTGTAAAAAAGAAATGAGTTTCTAAAAATAACCAAACTCCAAAACAAACTTAGTTCCAATTTAATAAACTTAAAACCTCAGGTTCTGCTTTGCCAGTTTGAATCCTGTGATTTTTATCAGCAGTTGTTTTGTATTAAATTCTACCAGGATTCTGTTTCTCTTTGGACAGAATATATATTTAAAAAAAAGTTTACTCATAGCTCATCAGGAAACTGACTTTTAGATCACGAAATTTCAAACCATTTAAATAACAGAAAAAATCTCAACCAAGTAAGAACCAAACAAGACTCAAGGCACACCTGGCCTGTTTGCTTGTAACTATTAAGAAAACAATCAAGGTATTTTTAAAACACAGCTTGTACTAGTTTCAAAGGAAATTATTTTCTGTAGATGTGTCTTCAAACAGAAGACCTTTCTGACTACAAACTCACCCATCAGCATTCTTCTCTCTCAACAAAGCAGCAGTTTCTATTAGCTTTTTCCTTCTCTCCCATTGTTTTCTTTGCTTTTCCCGAACCTTTGAACAACAAAACAAATAGTTTACACTTTAACTGGTAATTATATATTGGATCACTATTGCACAGACTGAATTTTCATTTTTTGCGTCTTAGATGGCTTAATCCAAAACAAAAGACAACTTCCAAAGTTCCACTTTTAACACCTGAATAAGCTGTATTTCAGCATGTCTGATTCAGACGGCAGAATTTTAAGTATTTAGATATTGTCAAACTTCAGTAGCCACAACGAATATTCTTACATTTTCTTTATTTTCTTTTTCTTTGTTCTCTTTCAATTCTAAATCTTCAGCATTAATGTCCATTGTTTCTTGCTCCTCTGTTTGGTTGATCTCCATAGCTGCTTCAGTAGTAGATTCCTCTTCCGTTTCCTGTAGGGAAGTCTGCTTCTCATCAGTCAATCCATTGCTTTCTTCTGCCACTAGCGTGTTATCTTCAGGTTCTGATGGCAGAGTCTCTGTAGAAAATGTCCCAGAGAGGAGACTATCTACTTTGCTGAGAGGAAATTCATGAAGATTATCAAAAAAAAGTTTCGGAAATCCAAAACAACTGGTAGCAGCTCTCACAGGTCCTCCTCCTGGATACATCTGAATAATGGATCCATAGCCTACAAGAGCAAAAGAATTAAAAATAGACTGGAAAGCCCGAATTTCTTAAATTGCTTAAATTTTCCAAATTTCTAAAATGCTTAAAGTATTCATTTAATAATAGGTGAGTAAACTGCCTGCTCTTAATCTAATCTAACCTTCATCAAATTTAACAGGCTGCTGAAGTATGCCTCAAGGTAGAAAATCTTCATTGGAAAGACAAGTTACTGCAACTCAAAAGCACAAGGTAACTCAAAGATTATGCATCTATTAAACATGTATCTAGGATTAGCACAGAACATATAAGCAGTGACACATTGTTAGAAAAGCTAATTTAACACAAATTTTCTACAGTGTTTGTTACTTATAAAGTGGTTTTGTTAAAAAATGAAAGCTAATTTAAAAGCATTAATAGGCAAAGAATTTTTTCAGTGCTGCAGGCTGTCCAAATTCCAGTGTTACTGTTTTCTGCCATTCTCTTTCCTGAACTTCCCAGGTGCCTGTGAAGAATCTGCATACAATCTCCTTACAGCCTTTTCTGAACACAATGTCATTATGCTAAGACAGAAACTAAAACAGATCTACATACAGGGATACCAACTTGAAATTTCATATTTTTTTTGAATAGTTAAAAATAAATCCAACTGAAATATGCAAAATACAACTTTCTCCAATAGAAAAACAAGTGTATCTCTGACTATCAGAGACAGTAATAAGTGGATTTTAAAAACTGAGAGTATTTTGAAGTCCTGAAGTATCACAGAGATGTGTATTTCTTAAGTTTCAGGGAAGCTCTCAGTCTGCGAGTTACTAAAGCTACCATGTTGCTTACCTCCCATTCGCTCCATCACCGCACCCAGCACAAGGCCTGCACATGTTTCCATAACAATCATCTTGTTGCCAGCACGGATGTTTCCCAAAGTCAACATCTGAGCAAGGGTGTCATATCGCAAGTGGCTAGAAGACAGAGGATTTTAAGAAATAAAAGTAGATTTCTTACAGTTAGAAAACATAGAATGGTAAGGGTTCGAAGGGACCTTAAAGATCATCTAGTTCCAACCTCCCTGCCATGAGCAGGGACATCAGGACCAGGTTGCTCAGAGCTCCATCCAACCTGGCCTTAAACATTCCCAGGGAGGGGCAGCCACAGCTTCTCTAGGCAACCTATTCCAGTGTTTCACCACCCTCATGGTGAAGAATTTCTTCCTACTATCTAATCTAAATCTGCCCTCTTTTAGTTTACAGCCATTCCCCCTTGTCCTATCACTACACACACTTGTGAAACGCCCTTCTCCATCCTTCCTGTAGGCCCCTCCAGGGACTGGCAGCTGCTCTAAGGTCACCCCGGAGCCTTCTCTTCTGCAGGCTGAACAGCTCCAACTCCCTCAGCCTGTCCTCACAGGAGAGGTACTCCATCCCTCTGATCATCTTCGTGGCCCTCCTCTGGACCCGCTCCAACACATCCATGTCCTTCCTATGTTGGGGGCTCCACAGCTGGACGCAGGACTCCCCAGGTAGGGTCTCACGAGAGCAGAGTAAAGGGGCAGAATCACCTCCCTTGAGCTGCTGGCCACACTTCTCTTGATGCAGCCCAGGACACGGTTGGCTTTCTGGGCTGCAAGTGCACATTGCCGGCTCATGTTGAGCTTCTCGTCCACCAGTACCCCCAAGTCCTTCTCCTCAGGGCTACTCTCGAGCCACTCTCCGACCAGCCTGTACTTGTGTTTGGGATTACCCTAACCCACGTGCAGGACCCTGTGTATTACTTGTATATTATATTAATACTGTGTATTAGCTCAGGAGCCTGTCGAAAAAAGTTGCATTACAGGCAGATTTTCAGGAATACATCAGTAGCCTTCAGAGTCACCATGTGGAAACTTATAATTAACCATCTGGTAATAAAGAAGCACTAGAACCAGAGAAATTAGCAGGGAATGGGTGTTTAGGCTTACGAAGAAAATAGCAAAAGTAGAATATGAAGCAGAGTGCACATAATAAAGTGCACACCTCATGCTGTGCCAGTCAGACAAAATATTTTTTAAACTTCTTTTCCATTTTTTGTTGTTCTAACATGTCAGTTTCGTAAAGAGCAAGTGGTATTTGAATGCATTTCCTAATCCAGTAATGTACCCTCAGTGACTTTCATCTGTTTCGCAGCAGCACACACCACCTGCAATCCAGGATCAGAACCTAACTCTGATGACTGCAGCACCCGTGCTGACAAGACTCAGTGACAGCCAAGGAAATTACAACTAATCTTAACAGACAAATAAAGCCAAGCAGAGGAGATGGGGGGAAAAAAAGGGGAGAAAAGTTTGAGAAGCCTTAGAGAACATAAATTTGAGGTCTCAGCATATTAGATCTACTATTACTACTTTAAAAACAAGAAATTAGTCCATCTTAAACAACATCTGTAACAATGTATCATTTAAGTACGTGAAAATCAAACGCAGCTAGATCTCTGTCGTTGCTGGCCCCCCCATTCCCACACCCCAGCATTCACCATAGGTTTAAAAATCTTTAAATTCTAGAGACTTCTGATTGAAGAAGATTTTGAATCCCTAACATATTAAAGACAAACATTCCTGCTTCTGGTAGATGGCTTATTATTTTGATTACTGAGCCAAAACACAGAGATGATACGCCACTGACTAAAACCAGCCAAGAAATATCTCTGAAAACGCAAAGAGCATCTGTTTGCATAGCTAATTAGCAAGACGGTGGTGGCAGGGAAATGGTAAAAGCTGATGTCACATGCAAAAGTTTTCCCCTTTGCTGCAATAGCATATTGATTCATTTTCTACATGACATTATTTTTAATTAATTTACAATCTTTCCATTAACAGGAAAAAAAAAGAAGGAATGTGATAAGTACTCTGGTATAACACAGGTATTTTGAAAAATATCTTTCTGTTACAATTTGAAAAAAGAAACAAAACGAAAACTTACTTTATTTTTCCAGGTTCCCTTGCATAATACATTGTTGACAGAATGCGAGTGGATGGTTTTACAATTGTAATTACTGCCTCATATCTGTAAGAAACACATAATAATAGTCTTATTTCAAACTCAACAAATTAGAGATCTACTAAGTATTTTCCACATTTTAAAATTCACTTACTTTTTTTTCTTCTTCTTTATGTATTTATCTTGAGCAAATTCTGTTTTGTCTCTGAAGGTTGTACTGTTCTCTATTAACTGTTGAACTATTTCCTTGGAAGAGATAATTTATTTTTATTATAGCTGGTATTTATTTCTCATTCATTTCATGCATAATATTTTTTAAACAAACACTGAAAATATTTTCTTCCAGTAGAAGCATGTGTACCATTAACTTCTACTGACATTAATGCCAAAGTAAATTTCTCTTAATCAACATAACAAGTGAGGCACTACCCTGAGTAGGTTCAGGAATTTGATCATATACTTTTGTGTCTAAGTGTTCTTTAACTACATAATGCCAGCATAAAGATGATAAAACTGAACATGCTTATCCTGGAAACGGGGTATTTTGTGGGGAAGGAATCTGTTAGGTGCCAGAACTAACTCATGAGAGAGGGCAGACTCGTATGGCCAGTAATGAAGAAAAAGGACGATTGTTCCTTTCAGCATCAGCAAGTTGTTACTTCAGCCCTTACTGTGAAGCCTCAGTACCTACGTATTCTTATCCCATGCTGAATGTGAATAAGACTACCCTGCTTTCTCTAAGTGATTAGCTACTTTTAATTATCCTGTATTTAGAATGAGGCAGAGTTATGTTTATCAGCAGTTTCTATGAACAGCTGACATATATTCTGTCAGTCTAACGTTCCCCATAGTAACTGGATTACATGACAGTACCCTAAATCCTGTGTGAAGCTATACAGGCAAAAATACTCTACAAAACCAGAACAAACCAAGCTGTCATACGTAATATTTACTTTAATCCAACTCCGTCTTTGGGTCTCTTGTCTGACTAGCATCTCTACCTCTGAGGGTATCTTTTTTCCCCTCTTGTGCTAGTTCTTCCCCTATACTTTGGCTATTTATCAGACATGTCCCTTACCCCACTTAGTATCTTCTGCCTCCCAAATCGTGCTAGATTCCTGTACCAGCTTTCTGCACGATATCAAACTCTTTAGTATTCACAATTTCCTACAACACTCCCCCGCCTTCTTCCTTCTCTAGCTCCCAGGTTTTCCCAGAATTCCAGTTTTTCTTTCCTGGTCTCCTTGTTCTAATCTCCTCCCTTTGCCAATCCAGCTCTTCTTCCTCGTACTTTCAGGTTCCAGCTGGAGGAATCATTCAGGTCTCCAACAAAAAAAAAAAAGCTTTCATTGCTCAGGGTTTGTCTCCATTCATGCAATACAAGAAGAAATGCTGCACAGTGCTATTTTGGTTGTTGCGATCAAAGTCGTTTCACTGCTAAAACTGTAAGTCTCTGTTAAACATGTAAGAAGAGCAGTACTATAACGTGGCCTCACAGGAGTTTGGAGAGGGTGGTGGTGGGGAATGACAAAATGAGTTCTTTTCAACGTGGACAACGCATCTCCCACTGCGCTTTAAGAACCTGCTCCAAAATACAGCGGTTGCAACTACTTCTCATTTTCTATGGCTGTTTTTCAAGCCATTATTTCTTAGAAGTCCTTCAAACACTTAAAATGTACTATTAATGGCATGAAACAGCATATCATTCTTTTTTTGCTTTATTCTTGGAAAAAGTTACATGCAGTGCCTGGGTTGTTTGGTTTTGGGTTTTTTTTTTTCAGTAAAAACTACAGCAAGGAAACTAGGGAATATTTCTGTAGGGTAAGCAAAACAAGCCCAACGGAAGCTGCGGCACTATGCAGTGCCCTGAAAGTACACGCCACTTCGTGTCTGCGTCCTAACACCATCCCTCAGGACCTCAGAAGGATTTGGGAAGTGATGGGAAATCAAACCCCATTAACACTGAGGTGGTTTTATTTCAATCATCTCTAAATTGAGCCTGTGTCAGAAAGATGTGTCATTCCCAAACATGAATTCAAATTTTACCAGGCATTTGTGGAAGAATAATACCTATTGCTGCTAATACAACACAGTCTAAAATGAACATCCAGCTACAGTTCAGAAGCCAGAGTTAACAAAGTAGGATATTTTAATAACCTAAAATAATAGTATGGTAGATGTATGGCACAGACATGCTGAGGACATACAGAAAAGCCAGAGCAATCTTCTGCCATGGATAATGAGAACAAACAGAAAATGTCAAAGCGATCAGACTGGTTAGTACATTCTTCTCAAAGAGATAACACCACGAGGAGCACAACCATGGAAACAGAAGAAATACCATTCTGAACTCCTTGGATCCATCCATTATTAAGCTGGCAAAAGCAGAACAACAAGATGCAAGCAGGAGATGAACTTGATGTAAGCATGAGCAATTTCTTATTTTCATTAGAAAAAGCAAAACAAAGATGAGAGAGAATTTTGACTGGTAACATGTGCCGAACAGAACTGGCTGAAATGGTTTTTTAACATTTAAGATGGCCTCACTTCTCGTTGACAAAGTGCAGGGTAAAATCCAATCCCTTATTCTAACAGAACAGAACTGATCTCTCAGCTTTCGGGGTGCAGATAAAACCCAGGCATCACATGTGTTTGGCAGGTACTGCCTAGAGGCACACTGATAGTACATTTGTTACATGGTGCTATTTGTTAATACTTTGGTGTTTATCCACAGTCCTTTCCTATACATTTGATAGTTTAATTATTGCATGATTTCAGTATGTCTGTAGTATAGAAATAATATTTTGAATCTTATAAACAAACAAAACTAAGAGGTGATTACGTAAGCTATATTTCTTTAATGATTTTAGTATTTCTGTCTGTTATGACTTCTGATGCTGTAAAAATTCATGCTTCACTCTCTGTTAACAAAGTTGCCAACCTTACATGAAGTTTTCTCTGCAAACAGCCTTTGCATTTTTGTAAAAACAGATCTTTAGGAAAAACGTGACTTGAGCAGAAGAACAAAGAAAAAGCACTGAAGTCTATGCACCAATAAAAAGAAGAGCCTATTTCATAAACTAAAATATAACCATCAAGGTAGCACAGAAATGACACCAAAACCTTATTTTTACCTGTCCTTTAATACCCTTGTCCTTCAAAGCCTTTATGTCATCATGAGTCAGTTTTTGAGACTTTCCATCGTCAACTATGTTACGATTATCTGTACCTGCTTCTTTTGTGTCTAAAGGAAAAGGATATAGATTTGTAAAATCTAGCTCTAAATATCTTTAAGTTGGAGAAACATGATTTTAGTTTCACAAAAGCAGACTTCTCAGAATTAAACCCACATGCTTCACTCACAGCCTTGCAAAGTATTGCCTAAGCAATCAATAAAATGTAGTATGTAAAATACACCTTAGTACATATATTCACCCAAACTAAGGTTCAAATTTTATCCCATATTAAAAAGCTGATTTGTTACAGGACTAGTGAAACAGCAGATCAAGACAAAACCATGCACTGTTATGACAGAAAGAATGTAAGTAACATCAAATTAACAAATGATTAATAGAAAGCTTTTCCATCATCTTTGGTATTATCAAAGAAACAAATTCATTGGAACTCGTTTTTCCAACCAGACAATGCTCTAATACCTGTGGTAGTCTCTTCCATGTCTTGCTTTGGCTGGAGGTTTCCACCACTGGTTACTTCAAATGTAGTTCCATAAATGTGTCCGATGGCATTATCCAGATAGAACCACTGCTTCTCAAAAATAATTTTTCTGAAATAATTTAAAAAATAATTATATTAAAAGCATTATTTTTACTATGTCTGAAACCCACAATAGTTGACAGTAAACAATAGCTTCATATATGCCATTTTTATCTATATCCTTGAAGAAAACCAAGACAAATATAAAATGTGAAATGCTAATTACCGTTAGCCACAAAACCACATTAAACTGAAGCTCACTGAGAAAAGAACAAAGAACTTAAATCGAGCGAACAGTAAGAATTTTTTTTCCAGTTCAAAAGAATTCTGAAAGGCAGATAAAACAAGGATATAGCACCTGAATCGTATAGTACTATTTTTGACAGAGAAAGTCAGAACAAGGCAAGGAATTAAATTAATCTAAAGTATCTTAAATCTCAGATGGGTTATGCAGATTAGTGCAAAAAGATGAGCATGAACCTGTATTTTGCAGAGTTCCTTAGAAATAACATTTGCCAAAGGACTATGAAGAAAACAGACAGCCGAGTGTCATGTAGTCCTAGAAATGAGTAATACAGAAAGAAAAAAAAAATTTATTATCCCTTTCATTTTGACTGCACTAAGGGAGGTTTGCAGTTTTTCTTCTTCACACAAAAAAGGACCCAAAAAGCCTTTAACTTTCAGGCTGACCTACAAAGGTTTCCTTGCTGACCAGAGAAATACCAGTCTTGCCAAATGAAATGGGTACCAGTGTCTATGCCACACTCACATTTCAAACAAAACTTACCAATATGAGCTCTTACTATGCTGATTAATCAGACACATCACTAATTATGAAGCTAAGGAAAAAGGTTGAGTTCTTTGTCATTTCGAGTTTTCTACTGACTGAAGTGTGCAATTCATGCGTATGTTTTACATATGGCACTATTTGTATCATATCCCCAAATACAATTTAAATAAAGCATAAGAATAAAAACTTGCCAGAGACATTTATTACCAAACCCTCTTAATAAAAAAATTAACAGCATTATACTTGCTCACTTCAAGTCTGTTAATCCCTGCCAACCCAGATTTTAAAAGACTAATAAAAGATTATAAAAGACTTTAAATGACTGGAAAGGATTTAGACAAAAAATTGTGTGCATGTGCTCAAATTTCATGTTGATGACCATTCTAAACAGACTATCCAACCGCAGCTAATGTCACGTTCTTAGAGCGTCCTTACCCTCATCAGATTATAGAAAAGGAAAAATTAATGCAAAAGTTATTTAATTTCCTGTAGCAATATTTACTCTTTGACTTTTTTATTCCTTCTTTTATGATAGGAGTTTTAAACAAAAAACGAAAAGAGATAATGAACTGATCTTGGCAGTGCTTTGCAGGCTAACAGAATAACTGCTTGATTTTGGTGCCAGGTTCTAGTGGTGAGCATTAAGCCTGTCAATAACCAGTATTCCCAAATTCTTAGGTCTGCGCTATGCCATTTTTAAACCAGTCTCATTCGAGTGTAGTACCTTGAAGTCTCCATGCTACCGAATCAGATGTCTGGCCACATTACCCAACACTGACTTCTACACATTGGTCTATAAAATTGTCTGCTGCAAGGGGAAGAGACCAGGCTGTGTCCACTGATTACAGTATTTCCTGCTGGGGTGCAGGCACTTCTTGCTATGCCAGTTGGCCTAGGAAAAAGAAATAGGAGACCTTTCATAGCATCCTCTCCAAAGCAGTCACTGTCTAGAACTGACAGCTACCATCTTCCTACAGACTAACACCGATGAGAACACTAAAACCAGTCCCTACCGTTGACAAGGCAATGCTGCATCTCGCAGAAATTACAAGCCGCAGCGAGAGAAGTGTGACGCCTACATGCTTCTCAGGCTGCTGCGCCTTTTCTCCTCTTCGGTCGGCACCGGTTTGACAACGACAGCACAAAACCACCTTAGGATCCCTCAAACTCTTACAAGAAACGCAGCGAGGAAATCTCCTGGGTTTTTATAGGAGGAACCGAGGCAGCATTAAAATCTTTCCCGCTGCCTGTCACACCGGCCTAGCGAGGCCGTCACTTCCGACTGGCACGTCAGGAAAGCATCGGCCGCCCCGAGACCCCTCTTCCCTCAGGCGGGGCCGCGCCGACGACCGCCGGAGCCGCCTCACAGGTGGGCGAGGAGAGGGGAAAGCGCAAACCTCGACCGGGGGGGGG
>Ga0065711_1042013_pt1 | contig 15719 bp, 7 predicted proteins | sample Hoacrofraction12_FD_59098 | JGI IMG/M metagenome (GOLD analysis project Ga0065711, IMG submission 59098) | Hoatzin crop microbial communities from Cojedes, Venezuela - Epithelial fraction 12 v2 (version 2) | ecosystem: Host-associated > Birds > Digestive system > Esophagus > Crop | place... | reverse complement strand
TCTCCTTCTCTGGAGATATTCCAGCCCCGCCTGGACGCGGTCCTGTGCAGCCTGCTCTGGGTGACCCTGCTTGGGCAGGGGGTTGGACTGGGTGACCCACAGAGGTCCCTGCCAACCCTGAACATTCTGTGATTCTGTGAGTCTGTACAGGGTTCGGTGGGGCCTTCTGTTTTTATCTTATTTATTTTTCACCAGGGGTGGTGCGGGCCATCAGACACTACTCCTTGTTCAAGTCAAACCTCCCTTTTGTTAATATTTCCGTGCTTGACACATGGAGTCTGACCATTGACAAGCCCAGCCAGGCCATGGAGCCACGATGGCCGGCATTCGCACCAAGGAAATCAGAAACCACTTGTGCACAATAAGGTTGTTATGGTTTCTGTAATCAAGATAAGAGTGATTGTACTCACCAGTAGCTGTCTGCAGTAGACATCTGCGTCCGAACTGGCTGCAGAAACAATCCTCACTGAGGGAGAGAGGTGGGAATTTCTGGATTGTGACTCTTCTGGAGTATTTTAGTCCTATATATTATCAGATAGTGCAGGAGAAAAGGAGTCTGAAGCTGTTGGAGGCTCTACAGTACGGCCACTGACATCCCCAGTGCACTCCAGTCCACACTTCTGGTCACCAAAGTCCCATGCTTGCTTAGATGCCTTTGATTTGCTCAAGAAGGCAGAATTTGGAAGAAATAAACAATATCTTCCTGAACCTCAGCTCAAGGAAGTAAATAAATCTCAGTAGAGAGAGTCAAATATTAACAATGTGATTGAGAAAAGTCCCCCAGCTTTAGAGGGCTAGTTCTCGTGCAGGAAATGTAAAAGAAAAAAAATAAATAAAATCTCAAAATCAAAGTAAAAGGTCACTGAGAAACACGGAAGAGTACTAGGCAGAAAGACTTGTGCTCACTTGGAGGGAGAACACGCCCAGCACTTGACACAGCTTGCTACATAACAAGGCCAGCAGCAAAGAAATGTCCTTCTCAATCACAGCAGGCACTGAAGGTGCCTGCAAAGTCTGTGTCAAAACGTTATTTGCGCTTGGAAAGACAGAGCAGGGCTTTTTGCTTTAGATCCAAACCTTTGATATAGCAGGAGGACAACAGAAAATAAATCATAGCAGTTTCTGGGCATTCCTTGATTACTGTGAGCTCAAGGTTTATTTACATATGGAAATAAATGAACACGTAACCCTGAAAGGTCAATTCTTCAGTTTGTCCTCTGAATATAGGGGACGTCTTTTAGCTTGTAGCAATTTTATACCAATTTAACTCTCCTTCTTTCAGGAAATTTTTCTCTGATTTATAGTGCTGTAAAGAGGAAACATCAAGTCCAAGATCTCTTTATGAGACAGGGACAAAGGCTCATACTCTGTGTAAAAAACGTGTTCATGTGTTTACTCTATTTAAGGGTGCAGTTGCATTGAAATCAGAGGGAAAATACTTCTAAATAAAAATTAAGATTATAAAGAAATGCTTCTAGGAGGTGTGAAAATTTTGTCAGAGGGGAACTAGAAGTGTGTTTAAAGCATCTAAGTTCTATAGTTTAGTCAAGAACACTTTATTTTTAATATCCTTATTTAACAGAAGTTCACAATTGCTCAAAAGAAATACCTTAGCTCAAATACAACATGCAAATTTACTACAGGAAGCATTTCATTAAATTACAGACCAAGACCAGAAGACCAGCCTGACTGGCAATACCACTGTCTCACCAAAACTGTGTGGCTCTTTTGGGCTCTTCGCAGTGTTAGTTAGTGACAGACAAAAGGGGAAAAAATTCTCTTTGAAAAATTTATCCCAAGTTTTCAATTAAAATTTTCAGAAGGTTGTTGGTCATTTTATCAACGCTGTTTGTAATTTTAGAGCCAAGTACCAGTTCTCTTTTCGATAATAATTTCAATAACAATCCTTTGCATTTAAGTTAGGAGCTTCTTTACTACCATGACACATTCAGGTACGATATTCTCTCTCATTCTGGCAATAAGCCAATACTGCATCTTCTGCACCCTTTCCATCTCATTTCCTGAAGTTCCTGTCAATCTTTTCATATACACTGGGAGCAAAAACCTCTGTCATCTTCCGTGAACTGTTCCACTCAAAAATACAAGGGAAATTCAGCTAGTAGGCACTGCATCATGTCCACACACTGGCATTAAACTAGTTCTGAAGGTGAGGTGCGCAGTATCATGTAAGCTTCCCAAAATATCTGCCAAGGTGTTTCTAAATTTCCTTGGGGATTCTTTCGTTGTCACTAGATTAGGTTGTAATGAAAAGACTTGTATAAAAAAATTGGTCATAAGAATAAGTGCTGAAGTTTTCAACATCTATTAATACGTTCACTGAAAACTTGGTAGAATGAACCCTGCTTTTGCAAAGTGAGAGAAGTTGTTCAGACGAAAGGAATGCTTCTAAAATCAGCTGTGGGAAATGTAGTCTGATTAATGTACCAAGGAGCAAAATCTTCAGGTCAATACAGAGACCACTCAAGAAGAGGGTCACAAATGAAATTCTAGACAAGATGGAACGTCAAACGAGAAATTTCAAAAGCAGTGTCTATGAAACAAGTAGCTGATAAATCATGTTGTCTGTTTTTTAATCTGACCATATTTCTGTTAGTCAGTTCATTTCTATTAAAGGTATGGACCTCAGGGTAAATCAGCAGCAGCTCCATCAATCTCACTAGAGTAATATCATTGTAAAATACGCCTGAAATCTGAATCATATTCAATATCTGCTGGGTAAGCATTAATCAGTTCATACCACTAATTTCTTGTGCAAAGCCACACATCATCTGCCATTTCTGATAAAACCATTGCTAAGGGAATGATGAGAACTTCAGTATTGCTCCACTAAGCCTGTAGCAGAAAGCCAAACAAAAGGTACAAGAGAAGTCAGGGCAGGAAAACCCTGGATGATGCAAGGGGCAGAATGTCCTTTGAGAAATACCCTCTTCAGGTTTTTCAAATATCACTCCAAATAAATTATGATGTCAGAATAGAAGATAAGCCAGAATGAACATTGTGAATAGAAGTGGTAAAAGATTCGATTTTTTTTTTTTTCATATGTTGTTAAGAATTTTGAAAAGAAGAGTAAACAGCCCTTTCACTACTTGGAAATGACATATCATCACCACTAACATTGGGGAGGCTTCAGAGCTCCCACAGCAGATAAGGTGAACATATAACTAGTTTATCAAAAGTTCTAGCGCAGCTTTAATACACTGCTTGCTGTAACTGGAGTCAGAACTGTAAAACCACCTAGGTATAGGCGGAGGTAGGGAGGTATAATCAGTTTTATAGACTAGTTTAAACTTATTCTTCTGAATTTGTCATTTTGAAGCCTAACTCCAATATTCTTCTAAAGTCCAGCTGACTTCTTTAGCTCCACTGCCTTTTAACACTTGGGTACTTAAATCACATTTGTGGGTGGATTCATTTATCTATGATGCTTGGCAGCTGTTGAATAGTTACTTCTACTCTGCTACCATCCTTGACTTTGAACATCCAGCTATAACCTGACTTGAGGGTCTAATCACCAAGCAAAGCACATTCCTTTCCAAAACCTGTTTGGAGAGCCTTTGTTTCCCTCCCCCCCCCCTCCCGTGCTGCTCTCTGCAGAGGCATCTTCCCAGCAAGGCCATCCTCTCACTGAATCATCCTCATGGAGATTGAAAGATTGCTTTTGTCCCCAGAACTGACAACTCTGACCTGCAGGGAGCAGTGACATGATTAGCAGGTGATTTCCCAAAGATCTTTGGTTTCCCATAATTGCAGAGTCTGCTCATGCTATTAGGTTTAGAAGGCAAAAACTAATGTCGAAGGGGTTTAATTTTATTTAATGAATACAAGTACTGATTTCATAGTGAATGAGGCTCTTCATAGCAAGTTATTGGATTAAAATAAAAGATAATATAGCTTAAGCAAAGGCATGCACTTCCATTTCCACTAGCATTCCCAAGACAGATCTTTGCTTTTCTGGTTCCTTCATGTAGATTCTAAATAAAAACTGAAGAGCTGAAGAACTGACAGGAAAGGCAATGGGAGTTTGCATACACAATGTTTTTTCTGGCTGATCTCGTATCACATCAGTAGCTCACAAACTAATTTGATTTAATTCTTGATAAAGTTCCGGGAGGTGAAACTCGCCTGTTCACAGTCCGGAGCATGCAGCTCTGTCTGGTACAGAGCAATTCTTCCTGCCCGAGAATAATGCACCTGTGTCGCAACTGAAACAAAAGTACTCACAGGTGAATCAGGTCACATGGACCCAAACTCAAATGGTAATCCATAACATAACAGAAACTGGGTGATCACTATGTTAATTCTTGTTGCTACAACGATTTTATTCCCAGTATTTTGTTAAATACTTCCTTCATTTAATCTCATTGCTCCTGGTTCTACCACAAGACACCAGTGAAATAACCCTCATGGTCATGGTGCACTCAAGCGACACCCACAGCCCATCATCCCCTTCCTGTAGGAGAACTTTGTTCAAACTATACCACCAAAGCTATATCAATCTTTTTCTTTTGATCCAGCAACATGATCTCGATTTCTGTTCCTTTTCTCTTCATTCTTGTTCTCTGCTGCGCTTACACTCAATTAACATTTCTCAGGCAACACATTGTGCAGAAATGGAACCCAGGTGCTTCGTGTCATGAAGTCAGAGTTGTATTGAGGGGGAGGGTTCCTTTCCTGCTCCAAGTTATGCTGGAGAGATTGTAATGGCCTTGCTGCCACACCACATAGAAAACTTGCATTAAGGAAGGTTATGGAGAAGAATCGCCATGTTAAACCAAGATATCAACACTTAGTCTGCTACCTGCCCTATGGCGGTGGTCAATATTGTGGCTGTGATTGTCAGCTTTGGGCGATCTGCCTAGTGCCTGGGTGTATAACCACACAGCTCCAGCTGCTTCAAAACCAGTCTCCCTTCACTTGTGTGATATTGTTCTTACAGTGATGAAGACGTGGGGTGCTCCAGATTTTCACAGGCTGGCTATGGTCGTTTAGGCTGTGTTTCATTTTCAGCATCAGCATCGTTCTATGACAATGACCTAATGCAGCTGATGAGGTCCAGAAGTGAAAACTCTGGCATCTATAGCTGTTGCTGCCTCAGTTGCTCACAGCACTTCCCACATCTCCAGTCAAACTGGAGGCAACCTCAAGGAAGCTTCAGGAAACGAGAAATTAGATTTTCCCCCCATAGCAACACTCCCCTCCTCACCTGGCTTTGCAGAGCCATTAACCACCTCTGTGTGGAGGCTGTCCTAGCCAGGCTAGTGCTCCTTCATCTGGTCACCTCTTAATGCTTTTAATGGCTTTAAGGTATTACTTACATAAAGCAAGCTGATTAGCCCTTATGGACTAATGTTGTTCTGTGAGCTTCTGTCTCCAGCTTTTTATTTTTATTTCAGTCAATATAGATACAGGGCAATTGTCCCAACAACGCATTTGGAATACGAGTACTGCCTTCAGGCAGCTTCTGCCCAGCCATCGGGTCACTTGGCTGCAAGGCTCCTACAGAAATGCTCCTTTCCAGGTTTATCCCCACCAGTTCACAACTGTCTCTGCAAAGTTCTTCAAGTTAACAAACAAGGATAAATAAGAGGTTTTGTGCAAAAGGAAGATAAAGCACTGCATAAAATCAGTTCAGATAGTCTTCCTTAAGCGCAAGACTAAATAAGAATATCCTTAAGCTTTTTGTATTCCTGTATATCATGCCTAATTCTCGTAACTAGCTGTTTTGCTGCAGTTTGTATCAGACAAGCAAGACGAGTCTAGGGCAGCAGACGGCTCTCGGTGTGTCCAGGTGAGGAAAGAAGGAATACTTGATGTTATTCCTCATTTCCTGCACATATAACAATTTCATCTTGTCAAGAGCTCAAAGCAATTTTCATTGAAACGGATTTCCAAAATGCATTTTAGCATGCATTTTGCCCGTTTTGGCTATCTTTATTTAGGCATTAAGCATACAGCAATTTTAATACTATCCAGAGTCTCAAGATCGATGCATGACAGAGGTTGGGGAAATCCGTATTATTCATCTGCCACGATGGGATGGCTCTCAGCTCCTGTGTATTAATCAGTTTACATACATTTAAGGTATTACTCTGCTTCCTTGTCAATGTTATAAAAGCAGCAGAATATTCTACCAGAAAATGAGGAAACATTTTGTGCCCTGGACTTTTCCATTTTGTAAATCCTTTTTGCAGGCATGGTTATAATATTTGTCATTTATTCAAAAAGCAGGATTGTTTTCAAGAACTCTGTGACTGTTACACTGCATTTATATGTCATTTAAAGCTGGAAAGAAACACAACTTGTGTTACATTTTATACCACGTAACTCAGAACACAAGAGGCATCTCACGATGAGACAAATGGATTGCTAACATCATATGGGATTGTCCTTCATTTCAGTCGAAATCCCTGCTGTTGAAATACAGGATGTTTTCTGTTTCAAATTGTTAATATTTGTTGATTTAACCAACACATCTCAGACTCCCTGGGAGAAAGGCAAAGGAGTCCTGGTGCTACTGGCTTGAGTTATGTTGTTCATTCCCATCTCTTCTGCTGTTAAGATGATCCTCAGCTGGTCCAGGCTGACTCATTTATGTACTAGGAACACTTATCAGGCTGGTGGGTGTACTTCATAACTACTCTACTAATGATGAAAAGGACGAGGGCACTCCTCCCACTTAGGTATAAAAATGGTAGTTATAAGTATCAAACTCATGAAAAGTATTACAAAATAGTACTTTGGTGCTCAGCACAGAAAACAATGATGGATCTGAATTCTCTTCTTTCAGAAGTATCTACCACTTCTGATTCACAAAGCAATCTGGAGCAAAGATTTTTTTTCACAAAAAAAGCAATATAAAATCTCTGAAAATGAGCTTAATACAAAACCTCACCAGTTATGTTTCAGGATACTAATTTAGCCCGGAGTCTCAGGGACTTCTGCACTGTCCAGGGATTTTCCCAATGGAAAGAATGAGGGTACGGTTTTGTTTTTTCCCCAAACAGAGAAAGCAGGGACACTGGACCTGGGTAGGAATCTTCCGGAGCTGCAACACTGGTGCGATAACACAGCATCTCAGGGTGAAAGCAGCAAATTACTTGGAGACAAGAAACTCCTCAGGGTGCTCTGAAGGTGCAGGTCTTGTACCTGCCTGGCTAGGCAGCGTCTGCCTGATGATTGAGGCCAAATTACACACAGAGCTGAGTGTATTTGCTGTATTTCACTGGGGGCAGAACATTTCCAGAGATGCTGATTCCACTTCACATCTTCATACACTAACAAAGTTTAAACAAACACAGGAAAACAATCAAGAAGTTCTTCTGAATTCCTGAAGTTATCATCCTGTTTTCTAAATCTGATCCTGATGCCCTTTGAGCAACAATTTGAGTGTATGAGCCACAGAAGCCCTTTCTCTTTTCTATCCATCCACTTCCATTTTCTGTACATCTCCCTGCACTGAACAGACCAGGTCATGTGGGTTTTTTCCCATCAGATTGAACCATGCAATAACTCTGGAGATAATCTGCAGAAGTGCAGGTTCCTTTCACAAATAGCTCACATATGGTGAGTAAACCATTGGGGAAATTAATTAGGGTGATATGTAACAGAGATGGTTCATCGTTACTAATTAATCTGAAGAAAAAAAAAGTAGATCTAATTTTTGGATGGTGTAAATATTTACATCCCTGTCGGTGTCAATAGTTATGTCTGAACTGGGTTACCTAACGTTTTAATTTTACCTATCATGCCATTCCTGATGAGCTGATAGGCTTGCAAGTGTTGGCATATAAACGTATTTTCAGGTACGTTCTTAGTTCCTGAGAAAATAAACTCCTTCATTAGACTTCAAAGTCTTCTCCTTCTATCTCTTAAAAAAGTTAGTTTAGTTACTTTCTATTGAAAGGCCTCCCTTATACAAAAAACTTTAGATCAGTTTGCTCCAAAGACTGCTCTCAGCAGTGCTGGGGCCAGTAAGCGCATTTCGCAGAGCTCCGGTGTGCCCGGAGTCAGCATCGTGCACTGTGGAATGTCCTTTGGGCTTCCTTGCCTGGAGATGACAGAGGAAAGACTTTCAGGACCTTTTCACCACGCAGGCAGACCTGCTCTGCAAGCATGAAGAGGTCCAAGGACCACAGACATACAAAAAAACCTCAAAACCCAGCACTAAAAAAAAAAAAAAATTATGAACTGATAAAATGGGTTCATCTGCTGGGTCCTAAATAGAAATGTGTAGCCTTAGGAAAAGCCACTCAGGTTTCAAGGGACATAGAGATCATTTATTGCTTCATGCCTTTAAGTAAAAAGTGTTTTATGGTGTCTGCCTCTTTCCACCTAGTATTTCATAGTGGGAACTGGGCGACAGCTGATATTTACAGGTATTAACTAGATCATGAAAGCAATGGTTCTTGATCCCTCTCTTTGAAATCTGATGGAATTCACAGTAACTTAATTAGAAACATGGAGAAATACGATCAGAAGAGGCAGTTGGCCTCCAAAAATATTGTGACAAAATGACTTATTTTATTAAATGTCGTAAGCCAAAAAGAATTTCTGAAAAGGAACAATACTGAGATTTAGGAGATGCGTTTATGTTCCTTGCTCTGCTGTAGCTTCCTGTGACCTGGGTCAAGACATAAAGTCTGTGTTCCTAATGCTGTAAGACGGGTAATGATCCGCTCACTCCTCTGCAACGTCTCTCCTCGCCCAGCGTGTTGCACACTCACTAGGACATTTGCTTACTTCCCAATGTACAGCTCATATAATTCAGCAGGTGCCTGGCATCAGATGCTGGCTGCAGGGCTCCTGCCACTGACTTTATGGAGATAATACACTAAGTCTTTTAGTAGCTGAAGGATGTGAAGGAGGTGAAAAAGCATTAGTGGGTGGAAAAAGAGTTGGGACATGTGCAGATGCTGCATTTACTGGCCCCAGTGAGGATACAGCCCCCAGCAGAGTCATCAACCTGCTGCATCCAGGGAGCTGGAAAGCTCACACTGTCCTGATCTTACCCTAAAAATTCATTACTGGCCAGGTCAAGAACAGGATGCTGGGGTAGATGTGGCTCTGATCCAACCCCAAATGATCTTGGGTTCCCTCTCATCCTAACATAGGGCTGCTGGAGGAGCATGCCTCTATTGCTTGTTTAGTGGGGATTGTCTCAAAGAAGCATTGCAAAGGCAGGAGAACATATGGACAGCCCTTGGCCAAGGGTCACGGAAGGGTCTGCAGATGCCTTAGCACCCAGGGAGAGGCAGTAGTGGTGATGGCGATCCAAGCAGCAACGTTGCCTTCCTCTTAGCTGATGGGCTGGGCTGCTGATTGAGTACAGACCAATGCAACCTCTGAGTACGAAGCCTTGTCAGCAGAATCAGGCCAATTAAAACTGAGGATGAATGGCAATTACTTCTGATGCCCCTTTCCATGACTTCAGAGGCCTCTTATAGGGACCTTTTAAGAAAGGGGACCTCCAGGTAGGAAGTAATACTTTGGAAGTGTCAATGCTCTTGGAAATAAAAAAATCTTAGAGGAAAAAAGAATCACTTTAATTGAATGTTTGTAATGGCTCCAGATGCAGATTAAAATGACTGCCCTAAATTAAGGCCAAGGGCAATTAGGAAGGCAGATCTAAGGGGCAGTAATACTGTTACACAGTCAGCAACACGCAAGTGGTCAGTGCACAACTGTAGGTTAGGAGAGATTCACGTCAGAGAGGGCCTTGTTAGCTTTATGTTTGCAGGTGCTCTCGAACATCTGCCTGTTCTGGTGAGGTGCTTCCTGTTTCCTGCTGCACACAGCGTTTAGAAAACTGTATTGAAATTCATTTCTTACTTGAGGCTGTTGCAGTGAACTCTTGAAGGAATGAACCCAAATATCAATTACACCTTTTGTCCTCGCATGCACAACATCGCAGTGCTGTGGTAGTACTAGGATCTGGATTTTATCAAGGGTCTGGTAGGTTAAAGAATTGCTCATGGGCTACTATTTTTTATTAATGGCTTGATTTTTCTTTGGCAGGTTTGAGTGAAAATACACAATGAATGTTTCAAAGAAAGCCATAGGACTGCTACAGCCTGATGCTCCTTTTACTTCACTCTTTTTCGTAGCGATTTTAGCAATTTGATTGGTAACAGTTAATTGCTAGGTGAACTCCTTAGGTTTATATCAGTTGGGTGAATTATTGTTTCAAGCTGCCATTTGTTTCCAGGGTTTATTTCTCATGACAAATGTAAATTACTGTTTTAGATTGATGATACCATCCTGGCACCTAGTTCTTCAATGTCAACCTTAGGGCAGCCCTGGGAATATTGCTGCTGGTTACTGGTGCATTTCCCAACTTTCAAATGTTTTGAGAAAGACACTAATCAGAAGGGCGGCCTGATTCCATCAGAATGCCTTTCATTTTTCAGGAGGTGGCCGAGAAACTTGTAGCAGGATTTCTTTTGCCCTAATGATGCTATTTATTAAAACTCTTTGTCTTTCCATCTTGTGAAAATGTTTCTTTCCCCTTTGATGATGTTCATAAAATAAAATGCCAATCTGCAGTGGGACTTCAGACCTTTTTTAAATGGTCAGCTCCTGTGTCAGGACTTGTGATTTGGGGGCAATACTTCGGTCTGTACCTAAACTGCAGAAGCCACACATACTTCTGTGTTCCCATGTCTGATTGTACTTCCTGGTCCCATTCTGACCCCAAGTGGGAGAAGTGTTGGCTGTCCACCTGCCTTTTTCCCATACCTGCTTCGCACAAGAAAACAAATATGTTCAACACACAATTTCTGAGTGAAAGGAAGGACAGGACTCCCACTAACCATGGATTGAACATTTGGGGTCTTAAAAACAGTGTTGAAAAACTCAGAGTGGTGCTGTCACAGACTAATTAAAGGCTCTGTAGCAGCTACAGTAGAAGCCTACTGGTCAAGTTTATTCACATTTGGGTCACTGACTTGACTAGCATCACAACTTCATGAGATGGCTTGAAATAGATGACAAAGCATGCATTAGGATGCTGAGAAAAATGAGCCGATAAATAGTGAGCTAATGTCTGCCTAAAACATGAGATCCTATCACCCGTAGGCTATGAAGACAGATCTAAACAGCGTAGTATTTTGATAAATCACTCCCTTTTTATTGCAGATTTAGGATTAAAACAATTCAGTGGGCACTCCCCCACATGGCCTTACTGTGATGTGCCTCATGATTTAGTTTATAGGAGGGAAAGCATACTACCTCCTCATCTTGGAGCAGGGTTGCAAATCCCTAAACATACATAAAAAAGCTCAGACATCACCGGGAGATCTTCTACAAAAGCCTCAAAGGGCAAAGATAAATCTGTGAAGCTACACAGGTTTGGAGCAAGGGCGAGCGGCAGCACGAGGTGCGCGATGGCAGTGCCAGGAAACACTGCAACACTTCCCCCAAAAGCTGAGCGGGGCCAGAGGGAAAGCAAACGCACGTGTGATCCCAACAGAAACAGCAGAAGGGCTGGATCCGGACTGTGAGTGCAAACGTCACTGTGGCGTTTTCTGATATCTGACTTGGCAGCATTTAAATGGCTTTTTGGGGACAGAGTCAGTCTTCACACCGCTGCTCATACCAGCTGAGCAGCACTGAAGTCAGCAACCGCCCTTGGGGAGAGCGAGCAACTCTCACTGTGCACAAGCACAGCCGAATCTGAACCACAGTTATTTCATATCAAAATACACTGCATTAATCATCTGGTATTCAATTAATAAAAAAGATCTCTCTGATTAAATTTCAATTAAGCCCTTGTTTGAAGCAGTGACATTTCGGATGTTGTTGGACAACCTTACTGACCACACAGATGGCAGGCAATGAAAACATTAGCCAAATATTTTTGCCATGACTGGTTGAACAAAATAAAGTACATCCATTATAATGAGCCATGTTATAGCACAACCCTCTGCAGTACAGCAAGCAGTGAAATTACTACCATAACAGATTGCTGCTCACTCTAACATATGCTGACTCTCTAACTTCTTCTGTATTGCTGTGCACAAACAAGGATATACAGATGAATTAAGTTTTTTGATCTGTAATGAGTGCCATGAATCCGCAGGTTCCCAAAGAACAGCATGGAGAATCCAGTAGTTCTTACATTATTCAAATAAGGTGATTTTTTCCCCCTCTGTCTTTCTGTATTCTTATTAAAATACCTTTCCAGAGGAAAGTTATTACAGAGCTTATTTGGCTAATTCATCAATAAGAAAACAGCAGCCAAAAAACTCACCCTCAGTACTTAGGAACACAGACATTCATTGCAGTGACAAAGCTTGAACATAATTACTTCGCTGTGTGATGTGATGACTTTATTATATGAATCTGAATTAATCTGACTTTGAAATGACAAATTTCACAGCAGTTTATTAGGATATGACTGCTAAATGACTGATATGACAACGACATGTATAGTAATCATAACCTCCTAATGCAGTTGTACTTTTTTATCCCCCAGATGTAGTCCTCATCATGGTGCTTCAGCTGATCCCAGGAACTTAAAAAAATTTTACGGCATTGTACTGATTTTAAACTTGCTAAAAGCTTTTTTTTTTTTTCTTTTTTCAACACAGTAGACTCACACTACACTGTACGGTGAAACTACACTAGTGGGTATTGATGTTCAAAGTATTGCCATTTTTTGCCACAGGGCTTTACAGTATAATTGAGCATTTATGTTAATAGAGTAAGGCCCTGCACCAGTAGCAGCCTTCACCACTGGTAGGTATATGCTGGGCAAAGCCATTTACTTTTGAAGGGAGATGAGAGCGCTGCTGGAGTACATTGTTATATGGCCTGGAGGCCTCAGCAAACCGGAGAAGTCCCAGTTGCTCTTTCCAAACTCTGTGTGTGTGCTGAAGAACTGTTGTAAAGCCAGAGCAAAGCATGAAGGTGGGGCGGGAGCGGAAGAAGTCACTGTGCTCAGCCTCTTTGGACAGAACAGACCTGTCACCCTCTTGCTCCACTTGCTCTGAATGGCCCCAATTCAAGGATGAAGTTAACTGAAATGGTCCTCTGGACATCAGTGGGTGATGGCTTTGGAGGTGGTGCTTCCTGGGAGGGTGGAGGTATCTGTCCTACCCTGGGCTCTCCCTTGTTCTTTGCCCTGAGGGGCAGATAAACAGAAGAGTTAGGGTGGCATATGCATGAAAAGATCTACCTTAGATCACTCTGAAAAGCTCTGGGTTAGACCAGTCTTCTCCAAGGCAATTTTCTTTCTGGTCTCCCCTTGTTAAAATATCATCTGCAAATTGGAAGGAATAACCTTGTGTCTCCAAAACAGCTGGTATACCAACCACTGCAAGACCGGTCGCCTCCTGTCCTGCCCACACTCGCTGCCATCACTGCCTCCTCCTCCACCTTGGACATTGCAAGCACCACATTTTGGAAGTTCTGCTGTGTTGGGGTGCACTCCCTATGGAATAGGGCATTCACCAGAGCAGTGCATTGGGCATCACCAGGGCTTTGCAATTAAAGTAGAAGAAAGCTTCTGTATGGAGAGGACACAAAACCTCTTATTCTACCAGGTCTAATTCAGGGGAATTAGTTCTATATTTAGTTGAAATTTCCATTGCTTCTGTACCTGTAAAAGAGCGTTAGTATCCTCATTATTCAATTAGACAGATACACTGGCAATAAAATATTCATTTCTTTGCAGCAGAAGCTGAATAATCTTTCCTTGAATACCTGCAGACATATTCCTTAATTGTTGCCTCGTATATCTTAACTGTATTATTTCTGATTTGCAAGTGTAAATAAATGTACTGCTTGGGATGATCATATTTCACACCAATTTATTTGAATGACATTAATGAGTTCTCTCTACCAGTGAGATGCTGCTTTGAGAGCTAGGCTGTGTTTCGCTACCCATAATTTAATTTAAGATGGTTTCCCACCATCATATATTAAAATAAAATAAATAAATAAAAAGCAGCCATGGGAATGCTGAAAAGATTCAATTTTGTTAGTTATTTGCATTCGTCAGTTATAAGCCTGTGACACCATCAACAAAAAAATAATAATTTTAATATAATACTGGAGATTTGGAAGTGAACTTGATATATTTGAAGGTTACAATTGCTAACAAGCCCCACTTTGCTGTTGGAAATACTCCACATTTATACCAAGTTTCATATTGTGATCCTGGAAGGCACAAACTGTGGCATTTGGCTAGCTTCAGAAAAGTTCGTACATTGAAAGCATGAAGAGACGCATGCGTGCTTTGTTTACTATACTTGGTATTTCTAAAATATTGTATAATTGTTGCCCAAGACCTAAGTCACATTCACATTCATCATGGCTTCTTCCCAGGAATGTCTCAGCAGAGTTCCCATCACATTTGCTTCCCACTTCACACCATTCCCTTAAAAATACATCTGGAACTCACCATCGTTTAAGCCTTTCCACGGTGAACTGTACATTCCGCTATGCCGTGAAAAGACATCTCCAGGGCTATACACAGCTGCAGCTCTTTCTGATCTTCCTTCTGCTGATGCTTCAGGTGTCACCTCCATGTTGGAGCAGAGTCACGATGCCAAGCAAACCAAAGGTTGTGCAAATAAAGGTACCAACTACCAACTTTATAAACTGTTTTACAGAAACTGAAGAGCCTGGCTTAGGAAAGGATTTCTCTGTGACGACTTCAGATGTGGGTGCTCCAGGAGCTGGCTGGGGAATTAATGGGAGATGCAGAGCTTTAGGTTCAATTTCTGTGCTGCTTTCAGCAGGATTTTGTACCATCATATCAGACTCAGACATTTTTAGGTGCATAAGTAAGCATGCTTGAGGGCCAGGGCCTCAAAGTTCTCCAAGGAAGAAGGTCTAAGACAGGAAGGGTGAATCGCCCTCTGAAAGGGCCTTTTTTCCATTTCGTCTATGGCTGAAACTATGGTTGGTCATTTAGCCTAAATCCCTGGCTGCTAAAATCTTGGATGCTAAAGTGACACAAGATCACTCCTAGCTGCAGTTCCCTATCTCAAAAGAGTGTGAGGATAAATGTGTTAAAGACTGGAAAGTATCCATACTTTACAGTAATTAGTGTCTGTAACTACCACTGAGAGGCAGATTGGCTCTGAGGGGTGGGTTATGTCAAGGCCAGCAATGTTTCCCCTTTCCTGTTTCTTCTAGAAAGACCACCGTCACTGTGGGAAATGCTGCTCCTTTTGGAACCATCCTTGAGAACATGTGCTGGTGGCAGCAATGGCTCAGTGACCTTCACCCCATGCTTTGCTCCATTTGCCCCATCATCCATCTCAGAACTTAATCTGGGGGTTTCTTCCCACCTGTGAAAGGAGCCTTAAATGAATGAGATGGTTGCACAAACTGTGTGGGGTTTATTCATACCTAAAGCCAAGAGATTTTGGTCGATGGCATCCTGTTCTCGGCTCCCCAGTTCAAGACAGATGAGGAGCTACTGGAGAGAGTCCAGCGGAGGGCTACGAGGATGATGAGGGGACTGGAGCTTCTCTCCTACAAGGAAAGGCTGAGGGAGCTGGGCCTGTTCAGCCTGAAGAAGAGAAGGCTGAGAGGGGACCTTATAAATGCCTACAAATACCTGCAGGGTGGGTGTCAGGAGGATGGGGCCAGACTCTTTCCAGTGGTGCCCAGCGACAGGACAAGGGGCAACGGGCACAAACTGAAGCAGAGGAAGCTCCAGCTGAAGATGAGGAAGAACTTCTTCCCTC